>OBKT01000055.1_pt1 | contig 12335 bp, 8 predicted proteins | sample 1519771 | NCBI WGS metagenome assembly OBKT01 (sample SAMN00737777, study PRJEB22531) | soil metagenome | reverse complement strand
TGCCGCCCTTGACCTGATCCGCAAACGCATCGGTGTGCGGCGTGATTACGAATCACTCTACTCACTCGGCGTCGCGTTGTCAGCATATGCAGCCGCCGAAGCAGTACACGGCAGCGGTTTTCTCTCCGCGTTCGCGGCCGGGATAACTATCGCCGCGCTCGACGTTGAACTCTGCGACTGCTTCATCGAATACGGTGGCGTCACTGCGGAGATGCTGCTGCTTTTCACGTTTGTGATCTTCGGCAGCTCTTTGATCTGGACTGGTTTCTACGGACTTGATACGCGCACAGTGATCTTTGCCGCTTTCGCTATTTTGATCCGAGTGCCTGTTTATCTCATTTCAATGATCGGTTCGGATGTAGATAAGCACGGCCGTTTGCTAATCGCGTGGTTTGGACCAAGCGGGCTCAGTTCTCTGTTGCTGATATTGTTGCCGGTCTTTGCAGGTGTTCCCGGCAGCGATCAACTATTCCGCATCTGCGCGCTCATCGTTTTGATTTCGGTAGTTGTTCACGGTTCAACGCCGATGTTGTTTGCGCGACTGCTTGGACAACACGAGCCGGAAGCGCCGCCCAAGCCCGAGGCTCCAAACGAACCCAGACCATTGCCGGTTCTCGAACTCGTGCAACCGACAGGCACGCAAAGCATCACGCTCGAAGAATTGGACCAACTACAAAAATCCGGAGAACAAGTGATCCTTCTCGACGTGCGCACCGAACGGAGCCGCGACACGAGCGACTCGCAAGCCGAGGGATCGATTCGCATGCCGCCGGAGAATGTCGTCATGCAAGCTCGGGAGCTCGCGCTGCCGAAGGAGGCATGGCTCATCGCCTACTGCGCTTGACCAAACGAAGCGACCAGCGCCCGGGTGGCGCAGGAACTTCGACAAGCCGGATGGACGAAAGCACGAGCACTCATCGGTGGTTGGGATGCATGGCAGAATGCTAATCGCCCGGTCGTTCCGAAAGCTGCGTGAATGAAAAAGCTCACCGCATTATTGCTACTTGTGATCATGACTTCCCAACTCGTCTCTTCTGCAAACATGCAAAACAGACCGCGCGCGCGTGAGCTCGGCATCACCGTGGGCGTGCTCCCGACCGGCACACTCAATGCCATCACGGACGTTGACGGCGTGCTCGTCGGTCACACGACAATCGTTCGTGGCGACAACATCCGCACCGGTGTCACCGCGATTCTTCCGCACGGCGGAAACCTGTTTCGCGAGAAAGTGCCGGGCGCAGTTTTTGTCGGCAACGGCTTCGGCAAGCTGGCCGGTTCAACGCAGGTAAACGAACTGGGCGAGATCGAAACGCCGATACTCTTAACGTCAACTCTCAGCGTCCCGCGCGTCGCCGACTTTCTGCTCGACTACATGCTTTCCCTGCCGGGAAACGAAGACGTCCAGTCGATCAACCCGCTTGTTGCCGAGACAAACGATGGTTATCTCAACGACATTCGCGGGCGTCACATCACGCGCGAAGACGTGGTCGCGGCGATCAAAGGTGCAAAAAGCGGTGCAGTCGCGGAAGGCTGCGTGGGCGCCGGAACCGGAACGGTAGCCTTCGGCTTCAAAGGCGGTATTGGCACGTCGTCGCGCAAGCTCCCGCCGCGTTTGGGCGGTTACACCGTCGGGGTTTTGGTCCAGACCAACTTCGGCGGCATCTTGTCGATCAACGGCGCACCGGTCGGACGCGAGTTGGGCCGCTATTACTTAAAGGACGAACTCGCCACACGACCCAGCACTCCCGATGGCTCAGTCATCATCGTGATTGCAACTGACGCGCCCGTGGATGCCCGAAACCTGAACCGCATGGCAGCGCGCGCGATGATGGGCCTTGCCAGGACCGGCGCCGCGGCCAGCAACGGCAGCGGTGATTACGCCATCGCCTTCTGTACGTCAGCGGACGTGCGGATTAGACCGCTCAGTCAAAGCGAACGAAACGCGGCACGCAATCAGAAAACACTTGCAAACGACAATATGTCGCCACTCTTCCTCGCCGTTATCGAAGCCACCGAGGAAGCCATCTACAACTCACTCTTCAAGGCCACAACCACGACGGGAAGAGGTCATACGGTGGAAGCATTGCCATTGGACCGTACAGCCGAGATTCTCCGCCAGCATGGTCTAATTTCGCCTTCTCGCTAGCTCGCACTATCACGACAAGTTCACGGTGGTCTAACCTTTTCATATTGAAAAGAAAACTGTTTGACACTCAGTTAGTCGCTGCATAGAATCCGTATCGAAACCCCCAATACATTTCAAACTCATCTTGAAGGGAGTTAACGATGGCTACCAGACTCAATGTTCGTGTCAACCGAAAACGACCGGAGTCGATGACACGTCAGATTCGCGAACAACTAAATGATTTGATCGAAGCGGGGGAGTTGGCTGTGGGGACCTTACTACCCAGCGAACGTGAACTTGCAAACTCGCTGAAAGTCGCACGCAACGTCGTTCGCGGAGCTTACGAACAGCTCATGGACGCTGGACAGTTAAGGAGCGAAGGTCGCAAGGGTCGATCGGTCAGCTCTAGTCGAGGAGGCAGTAAGAAAAAATCGAGCGGCAGCAAGGCTTCAAAGAGCAAATCGCGCAAGAAGTAATTGCCCTTTTTCGTTCAAACCGATTTCCGCTTTTTGGACCACGCCTGGAATCTTACTCACTGGCAATCGTGGTTTCTTTACCGAGCGCGATGATCTCGTCCCGTATCGCGTTTCGCTCCGCCAATAGTCTGACGAAAAAGCGTCGTCTGACGAGAAAAAACATCAAGACACGCACACCGGCGATCGACTTATCGAGCTCCTCGAAGAAGACGACGCCCGTGTAACCTGAAAACGGAATCGCCACGAGCGCGAGAGCCGCGACGATCCAGCCAAAATAGAGATAACCAAGCACAGCGAAGACGATCCACGTAAGTGGAAACAAGAGCATCGCCGAGATGATCTTGACTGTTGAGATCACGTCGTCCGAATCACGCGAGATTTGCTTCGAGAGATAGCCGCCGAGTTTGTAGGCAGGATAATGGGTGAGCGTACCTATGACCGCTGGTCCAAGCATCAGGAGGAATAAGATCGAGCGGCGCACGATAGTTGTAAACACCTTTGCCGTTGACTTGGGCGGTGACAACTCATCCGGATCGACGCCGGCCTGGTTCAACTCTTCTTCGAACCGGATCATTCTCAATTCCAGACGTCGCAGTCGCTCGGGTTGCTGTTCCTGCACGCCGGAGTAGGCTTTGATGAACCGTTGTTGCAATCGCAACTCGCTTTTCAAACTCTCGTTGCCGCCGTCGTCAATGGCGGACGAGAAGATTCGTTCGGCGCGCGCTGTCATCTGTAACTCCTCTTTGTGTTTCGCATCGAGGATCACTTCGCGCAGAGCTCTTTCGATGCGGTCTGACAAGCGACGTACGGCGTCGCGCGGTGGCGTGCCGTCGGGTTCGAGTTTTACCGGTTCTACTTCAATTGGATTGCCGAAATAGAGTAATGCGTCGCTGCGAAAACTCGTCTTTGACGTGTAGTAGAGTCCGGCAGGAACGATCTTCAAATTCGCTACTTCGCCCGTTGAAACCGCAGCGAGCGAGATACGCGCGGCGCCTGTCTTGATCGGTCGCAATCCGGGTTCATCATGCGAAACCCCTTCAGGGCAAATGCCAATCGTGCCGCCGCGTGCGAGGAGTTTTCGTGCGGCGATAAATGTTTCCTGGTTCTTTGTGACATCTTCGCCTTCGTCCTGGCGGCGATAGACCGGTAGCGAATCGAGTTCCTTAACGAGATAGCCGATTACTGGATAGCGAAACAGCGGCGCCTTCGCGAGGAAAGACACTTCTCGCGGCGCGAGACATAGCAGGAAAACCGGATCGACGAGCGCGTTGGGATGATTGAGTACGAAGATGACGGGCTCGTCGCGAGGCACGTGTTCGACACCCGTGACTTCGATGCGCCGAAAGTAGATCCTGAGCGCAAACCTCAAGAGAGCGACAATGACGCGTCGAATCATCTGCGTTTATGCGCGAAAATCCGCGGCTAATATGCCATAATACCGATGCTTTCCCACTTGAACCAAAATTCATTTGCTTGAGGAAGATCCATGAAGCGTGTTCTTAGCATCGTTGCCGTCCTTTTTATTGGTCTGTGCTCGTTCGTCGCGGCGCAAAACCGGACCTATACCATCGAAGATTTGCTGAAAGTACGACGTGTCGGAGATCCACAGGTCTCGCCGAACGGCAAACGAGTCGCCTTCACTGTTGGCGACGTCAATTTCGACGGCAACCGCGTCGTCAATCAGATCTACGTCACGTCAATCGACGGTGGTGACATGAAGCAGTTGACCTCCGGCGATCGCTCATCGAGCGCGCCGCGCTGGTCTCCGGACGGAAAAAAGATTGCTTTCACCACCGGCGGCCAGGTCTGGGTGATGGATGACGACGGCGACAAAAAAGAACAAGTGACAAAGATCTCGACGGGCGCCGCAGCGCCGATATGGTCGCCTGACGGCAAATGGATCGCGTTCACGTCAGACGTCTATCCTGACTGCAACAACGATGAGTGTAACAAGAAGCGCGACGAACAAGCGGAAAGCAGCAAGGTCAAAGCGCACATCATCACGCGCTTGCTCTACAAGCATTGGGACGAGTGGCGCGATCTCAAACGCACGCACGTCTTCGTCGTGTCGAGTAAAGGCGGCACTGCACGCGATCTGACTACCGGCGACTTCGACTCGCCGCCTTATGCAGCCGCATCGGGTGTTGATTACGCCTTCTCGCCGGACTCGACTGAGATCGCGTTCCTACGCAACCCGGACAAGGTCGAGGCGATCTCGACCAATAGCGACATTTACATCATGCCCGTCGCTGGTGGACCAGCGAAGAACATCACCGTTCGCAATCACGGTTACGATGCGAGTCCAGTCTACACGCGCGACGGCAAGTTTATTCTGTATCGTTCGCAGGCAACCGCGGGTTTTGAAGCTGATCGCTGGCGCTTGATGGCTTATAACCGCGCGACTGGAACGAGTGTCGAACTCACGCGCGGGTTCGATCAGCAGGTTGACGAGATGGTCGTCTCGCCGGATGGAAACACGATTTACTTCACGGCGGGCGATCGTGGCAAGAGTCCGATCTTTAGCATTCCGATCAGTGGTGGCGTGCCGCGAAAAGTTCTCGGAACTGTCTTTGCCGGCAGTCTTCATCTTACGCCTGATGGGAGAACGTTTGTTTTTTCATCAAGCTCGCTGTCGTCGCCGGCTGAGATTTACCGTGCGAACGCAGATGGCAGTGGATTGACAGCGTTGACTTCAGTGAATGCTGATTTGATGCGCCGCGCGAATCTAAAAACCGCAGAAGAGATTGAGTGGACCGGCGCGATGGGAAAGAAGATTCACGGCTACATCGTGAAGCCGAACAACTTCGATCCGAGTAAGAAGTATCCCCTCGTGGTCCTGATTCACGGTGGACCACAAAGCGCATGGAACGACAACTGGGGTTATCGCTGGAATCCGCAGGTGTTTGCGAACGCTGGTTACGTTGTGTTTACGCCGAACCCGCGCGGCTCGACCGGTTATGGTCAGCAGTTTACCAACGAGATTAGCGGCGACTGGGGCGGCAAGGTTTTTGTCGACCTTATGAATGGCGTTGCCGATGTGCTGCGCCGCAGTCCTTATATTGATCGCAATCGTGTTGGCGCGGCGGGTGCGAGCTATGGCGGGTACATGGTCAACTGGATTCTCGGACACAACAACGATCCGCGTTTCCGCTTCAAGGTACTCGTCTCGCATGATGGCGTCTACAACCTTGAGAGCATGTACGGCGCCACAGAAGAGCTTTGGTTTCCGGAGTGGGAGTTCAAAGGAACGCCGTGGACCAACCCGGCTCTTTATGCACGCTGGTCACCACACAAGTTCGTACAAAACTTCAACACACCGATCCTGATCATCCACAGCGAGCTCGACTATCGCGTGCCGCTTGGCGAAGGAATGCAGTTGTTCACCGCCGTGCAACGCAAAGGCATCGACTCGAAATTCTTAACGTTCCCGGACGAGGGTCACTGGGTCCTTAAACCACAGAACTCACAACTCTGGTATCACACGGTGCTTGATTGGCTCGACAAATATCTACAGCCGCGGATAGACACGGAGTCACGCAGATAGATCAAACGCCAAAGGCGCTATTCCGGGCGTTCGGGGGGTGGGGCAACGGCGACGAAGTCTTCGGCGAAGCGACGGCCGTAGTTGTTGAGTAGTTCGTTAACTCGTTCGAGGCTGGAAGAGCGAACGATCAGGCCGGCGTGGTGGCGCTTCTTTACGCGATAGATGATTTCGTCGTCTACGTAATTCGAGGTATCGGGTGCTTCCTGTTTTGCGAGTGACAAAATAATACCTGCGTACTCTTTGCGCGACGGCGCGATTCGCGAAGGTGCTTTGCCATCAAGAATCTCCAATCGCGCCCACTCGCGCCACAAGTTAACGCCTGACGCAGCTTCGAGTACGTCTGCAATGTAAGCGCCGCCGACCCGCGCAGCGATTTCCAAAAAGTAAAACTTTCCATCAGCTTCGCTCTTGATGAACTCTGCGTGCGTCGCGCCGCGTTCGAGACCGAGCGCGCGAATCAATTTCTTGTTGATGTTCAAAAGCTCTTTCTCATCAGCCGATCCGCGCGGAAGTGTTCGCGAAATGTAAGCGCCGCCCTGATGGGCCACTTGCATCGGTGGCCGTCCATACTGATTCGTCCCGGCAAACACAACCTTGCCTTCGTTCACCACTGAATCGACGTGAAATACTTCTCCAGGGATGAAACGCGCCAGCACGTAATAAGACGCACGCTCGCGCAAATTTTCACGCTCGTTCATTTCATCAATCGCACGCCACACTTCCTGTGGTTCAGACACTTTACTGATCCCGATCGCGGAAACATCGGAACGCGGCTTGATGACCCATGGTCCAGACACGTGCTTCATGTACTCATCAACTGCTTGCGCATTGACGAGTGGCACAAACTCCGGCACGTTGATTCCCGCTCGCTCGGCGTGAACCGCCATCGACAGCTTGTCGCGGAAAACCTTCGCGCCCGAACTGCTCAACCCCGGCAGACATAAGTGCTCGCGCATCAAGGCCGCTGTAACCACGTCAAACTCTTCGAGCGCTACAATGCGATCCACTTTCCTGGTGCGCGCTAGAAACGCAAGCAGATCGATAAACAGCGCCGGCCCTGCATCATTAGGCACTGCAATCAGATCGTCGAGACTCTCGCGCGGCCAGTCTTCGCGGAGCATCTTCTCTTTCGTGATCAGGATTACATGGCAGCCGTGAGCCTTGCATTCTTCAATAAAATCGGCGCCCTTGAAATAGGTAGCCAGGCAGATAATGTTGAGGGGAAGTTTCTCGGTTTGCGACATTTTATTCTCTTTTCAGAGGCGCGATCTTCCTGCTAAGGTATCGCCCAAAGGCATGATTATCAAAGGACCCTATCCAGACATAAGCATACCGGAAATTGCGCTTACGCCTTTCGTCATGCATCGCGCTAAAGAACTGGCTGACAAGGCAGCATTGATCGATGGTCCAACCGGACGCAAGGTCACGTTCCAACAACTGGCCGAGTCGATCAGTATCGTTGCCTATAACCTTTCGCAGCGCGGGTTCAAGAAAGGTGAAGTGTTCGGCATTTTGAGTCCAAACTGCCCGGAGTACGCGATCGCGTTTCACGCCGTTGCGACTTTAGGCGGAATTGTTACGCCAATCAACCCGCTCTACACGAAACACGAGATTGCTCATCAACTCAAAGACTCCGGCGCGCGTTTTCTCGTGACGTTACCTTCGTGCGCGGAGAAGGCGAGCGAAGCGATCGCTGAAGCAGGCGGAGAAGAACTATTTGTATTCGGAACAGCACCGGGCGCGACTTCGTTCGATTCGCTACTCGTCGATAATGGACGCGCCGAACAAGTCGAAGTAAATCCACTCGAAGATCTCGTGGCGCTTCCCTACTCGAGCGGCACGACAGGTTTACCAAAAGGCGTGATGCTCACCCATCACAACCTCGTCGCGAATCTCCGCCAAATGGAAGGGCTGTGTTATTTCTACGAGACCGATACATTGATCTGCGTGTTGCCGTTGTTTCACATCTATGGACTCGTGGTCGTTTTGAACATGGGCCTGTACAGCGGCGCGACCGTCGTGCTGATGCCGCGTTTCGATCTCGAATCATTCTTGAAAGCGATCCAGGATTACGACGTGAGCCTTGCGCACATCGTACCGCCGATCGTACTGAGTTTGAGTAAGCATCCGGTTGTCGATAACTACAAACTCCCGAAGCTTAGGACGCTCTTCTCCGGCGCCGCACCACTCGGTGAAGAGTTGACGCGCGAGTGCATGGACCGTCTCGGATGCAACATTCGTCAGGGTTATGGAATGACCGAGACGAGCCCGGTCACGCATTCATCGCCCGCGCCGCCGTTCGATCTAAAGTTTGGATCGGTGGGTGTCGCCGCGCCGAATACGGAGTGCAAGATCATCGATCTCAACAGTGGTGAACCGCTCGGTCCGGGACAGAAAGGCGAGGTCTGTGTGCGTGGTCCACAGATCATGAAGGGCTACTTGAACAAACCCGAAGCGACCGCGCGAACCATCGATAACGAAGGTTGGTTGCACACTGGCGATATCGGTTACGTCGACGAAGACGGACACTTCTTCATCGTCGATCGCGCGAAGGAGTTGATCAAGTACAAAGGTTTCCAGGTACCGCCGGCCGAACTCGAAGCTGTGTTGTTGACTCACCCGTGTGTCGCGGATGCCGCTGTGATTCCTTATCCCGATGACGAAGCGGGCGAAGTGCCGAAAGGAATCATCGTGTTGCGACAGCCAGTCGAACCTGAAGAATTGCTGAAGTTTGTCTGCGAGCGAGTCGCGCCACACAAGCGGATCCGGCATATCGAATTCGTCGAGAAAATTCCGAAATCACCATCCGGAAAAATTCTGCGCCGCGTACTGGTCGAGAACGAAAAAAGCCGCAGATTGACGCAAATGAACGCGGATAAGAATTGATCCGCGTTAGTCTGTGAAAATCCGCGGCCAAGCTACTTGACAGTGCCGCGGCCCGCAGACTAGAGTCGCGACAACCGCACTCTCCATGTGGTCACGCTAAAAAACCTGAGGAGGTAATGACATGCACGTTTGTCGTTTACACTTCGCGCTTGCGATCTTTCTGCTTTCGGCGCTGCCGCTCTCGGCGCAGGTTCAAAAGCCCGCTGATGTTTGGACAGAATGGGAAGCGCTTAGTCCGGAAAACGAAGAATTCACTGTCCTGATGCCCAAAAACCCGACCACAGAGACAACAAAATTTCCATATCACAAAATGGAGCTCAGCGCTCGCACATACCTGGCCACTTCGTCGGCTGGACCTGTGATCGGCGTCGTTTCATTGAGTGGTATCAAATCCGATCCGGCGCAGTACACCGAGTTTGCTCGCTTTAATTCCTACGTTGACGCGTTCAAGAGTTTTTTCCCGCCCAAGATTCGATCGAAAGAAACGTTGGCGAAGTTGACTCTCGTGAGTAGCCGTCCTTTTCGTGGCTACACCGGCAGGTCATACAAGCTGACGCTTGGCGACTTGAATGGATCCGTTAATGCGTTTGTCACGAAGAAACGTTTCTACGCAATCGTTTCGCTCAACACTAAGAAGGACGACGCGCTTGAAGAAAAGTTTTTGAGCTCGTTTGAGCTGCCGGAGCGCCCGGCCGACGCACCAAAGACGGCTGCGGTCGACGGTGACGGCAACGCTATTCCACAGAAGCAGGTGCAGTCTGAGGGTGAAATCGCACAGCCTGCCAATGGAGCCGAAGGAAATACGGAACAGGCCACAAACGCAAACACGACTTCCGATAAAGTTGGAAGCCAGGTGCCGACACCGAGCCAGGCCAATCAAAAACCAAAGGGACCGATTGCCGGCGGCATGTTGAACGGAAAGGCCATTTACTTGCCGCAGCCGGAAGTGCCGTCGGGTGAGGCGACTGGTGTGGTGTTGGTCCAGGTGCTGATCGACGAGCAAGGCGCTGTTGTTGAAGCGCGACCCGTTTCTGGTCCACAACAACTGCATGCGCTGGCAGTCAACGCTGCGCGCCTGGCAAGATTTACGCCCACGTTATTGATGGGCGAACCCGTTAAAGTTAGCGGTACGCTAAGTTACAATTTCGCTCGTTCAAATTAAAGCCACAGATAAACAATGTCATCTGGAATAGCTACTGTATGTCCGGCGTGGTCCATACCCGGATACCTCGAAGTGCGCGACGATCACCTGGCCGTCAACGGCGTCGATACAATCGAGCTCATCAGGGAATTTCACTCGCCGTTATTTGTCTTTTCCGAAGCTCGCATTCGCGACAACATCGGGCGCCTGCGACGCGCCGCGGACGCAGTCGACCGGCCGATCAAGTTTTGCTACGCGTCGAAGGCAAACTCAAACATGGCAATCCTCAAAGTCGTCCTTGACTCGGGGATCGACATCGAGGTCAACAGCGGCGGTGAACTCTTCAAAGCACTACGCGTCGGCTTTCGTCCCGACCAGATAATTTTCAACGGCACGAGCAAGTCTGACGACGAGCTCGACGACGCCGTACGCGCCGGTATCTACGCGATTAATGTTGATTCGATTTACGAGATCGAACTGGTGGAACAGTCGGTCGAGCGACTGCGCGCGCGTGGCGAAGAAGTACCTGCGGCTAATGTCACGCTGCGTCTAGTGCCTGAGATCGGCACGCGTTCACATCTCGGTTTACAAACTGCGCTGCTGACGTCGAAATTCGGTATCTCATCCTCAGAAGTGCTCGCCGCGTTTCGTCGCGGGCTGCAAAGGCCTGACCTCGTCAAAGTTTGCGGCATTCATATTCACGTCGGTTCCCAAACGCCAGACGTCGAACCGTTTGCCGAAGCGTTCCGAAGCATGTGGGAACACCTGGTCACCATTCATCGCGAGACCGGTCACACACTCGAACAGATCAATCTCGGTGGCGGCATTCCCGTCAACTACCTGCGCGATCGTTCGCAGGCGGATCAACTTCCCGAGCACGAGCGCGACATGCTTGGCGCAGAACTCGAGCCGACTCTCGTGCTCACTGAAGCACTGCGCGTCGCTCGCGAATCAGCGCGTGCGGCGAATGCAGAACACCTGCTCGATCAAGTAACAATTCTTTTGGAGCCGGGTCGCAGCATCATCGCTGACGCCGGTCTCGTGTTGACCACGGTCAGGAACATCAAACAACGTCCCGAAACCGGCGACGTGTGGTTATTGACTGACGCCGGCTACAACATCATGCTGTCGATGAACAATTACAAGTGGTACTACCACCTCATCTCCGCCTCACGCGCCGGCGCACCGTATCAACGTGATTACAAAGTGGCTGGTCCATTGTGTGACTCGGGTGATGTCTATTTCGATATCGAACGTGAAGGTCGCCTGCCGGACTATCGCAAACTTCCGGAGAATGTTGGACCAGGCGAAGTGCTCGCGCTACTCAACTGCGGCGCCTATTCATTGGCCCAGATGTTTCACTATAATGGGCGACCTCTCCCCGCTGCGGTGCTGGTGCGCAAGGATGGAGTGGTCAGACTCATCAGACGCCGCGACACTTACGAAGATCTGATTACGAACGATCTCGGTTTTTAGCCGCAGATTTACGCGGATTCTCGCAGATTAAAATGCAGGCTGAACACACACAACTCATCCGCGGTCTCGGACTGATCGGCGCAATCTCGGTCAACGTCGCCAACATTATTGGCACCGGCGTGTTTCTGAAAGCACGCGTCATGACGTGTAACGTCGGCACACCGGGCAAAGCGCTCATCGTTTGGGTGCTCGCTGGTCTGCTGGCGATGGCGGGCGCACTAACTTACGCGGAACTGCTCGCGATGAAACCGCGTGCAGCGGGCGAGTATGGCCTCGTGCGCGACGCATATGGCCGGCCGCTCGGATTTATTTACGGCTGGACTCAGTTTCTCATCGCTCGTACTGCATCGGCCGCAGCGCTCGCAGTCGGCTTCGCAATCTTTCTCAACGACCTCGTTGGCGGAACGTTAAGACCGACAGTAATTGGACCATTCACATTTCCGGGCGGTTTCACATTCTCACTCACGCGGCTCCAACTCGTCGCGCTGGCGGCGATCATCATCACGACGTTGATTAACTGCGCTGCGGTCAGAGTTAGCGGCGGTGTCGCGAGTGTGTTGACGGGCATGAAGATAATTTTGCTGCTTGGTGTTGGCTTCGGCGCGTTCTTCTACAGCAGCGGCGATTGGGGCCATCTTAATTTGGTAAACAACAGTGGACTTTGTGAAGGAGTGCCAATTACGACTG
>OBKT01000054.1_pt1 | contig 12433 bp, 10 predicted proteins | sample 1519771 | NCBI WGS metagenome assembly OBKT01 (sample SAMN00737777, study PRJEB22531) | soil metagenome | reverse complement strand
CGTGGCCCATAACGGCTCGCTAATTCCGATCCCCGGCCGCGACGTCGAAGTGCAAGGCTGGTATCAGGGCGGCATCTCCGTCATGGATTTCACTGACGCAGAACATCCGGTTGAAATTGCTTACTTCGATCGTGGTCCAATCGATCCAAACATGCTCATCCTCGGCGGCGACTGGTCGGCGTACTGGTACAACGGCCACATCTACGCTTCAGAAATCGCACGCGGTCTCGACATTCTGGAACTGGCGCCGACGAAGAACCTGACGCAGAACGAGATCGATGCTGCGAGATCGGTGAAACTCAGTGCCTTGAACGTGCAGAACCAGCAGAAGTTTGAGTGGCCGCGCACGCTCGTCGTCGCCAAGGCTTACATCGATCAGTTGGAGCGCTCGCAAGCACTGCCGGCCGATCAAATCGCGACGCTGCGCGCGGCGATTGATAAAAAAGACTCGGCGAAGCTCAAGAGCCTGGCAGCATCAGTGGAACAGAGCGCTGCGGGCAAGAGTGCAGCCGATTCAACTCGGTTGACTGCGTTAGCAGAGATCCTGAAGAACCCCGCACGTTAAGTAAAAGCAGGCTCTGAGATGCCGCGGGCTTCCCCGTGGTATCTCACGCTTGCTGCTACCCGAATTAAAAGAACAGCTCAAGATGCCACGGGGCTTTCCCCGTGGCGTCTGCTGTTTAGCCGAGACCGTGAATCTCCACGGGACAAGCCCGTGGCATCCGACCTTTGTACAAGTTATGCAGCGTACGGCAGTTCAGGCAGTCATCTTCGACTTTGATTACACGCTGGCTGACTCGTCTCAAGGCGCCATTGAGTGTATTGGTTTTGCGCTCCGTGAAATGGGACTCGATCAAGTCTCGGCGGAAGCTGCGTGTCGCACTATCGGGTTATCATTGAGTGAGACTTTTCTCGCGCTCGGTGAACATCACGAGCCGCACCGGTGCGATGAGTTTCACCGGTTGTTTGTGCAGCGAGCAGAGCAAGTGATGGCGAAGCTCACTGTGCTTTATGATTCGGTTCCCGCCACCATTGAGTCACTCTGTGAACGCGGTCTAAAATTGGGTATTGTCTCGACAAAATACCGCCGCCGTATAAATGAGGTTTTAGAACGCGAAGCCCTTCTACACGGCTTCGACGTCGTCGTCGGTGGCGAAGATGTCAAAGAACATAAGCCACACCCGCAAGGACTGTTTGAGGCTATGAAAAAACTCGAATGCTCACCTGCGGCGGTCATGTACGTTGGTGATAGTGTGGTCGATGCCGAACTCGCAAAACGAGCCGGGGTGCCGATGATCGTCGTGCTTTCCGGCACGACACCCAAAGAGCATTTTGCCGGCTACAAGCCCATAGCAATGCTGGAAGACATAAGCCAGTTGCCGGAGTTTCTTTTATAGAGGGGGACTTATGAAGTGCACATCACTAATCGCGGCGTTGTTGCTTGTATGCACTGGAATATCACATGCGCAAAGTCCTCACATGCATCGTCACGAGCCGGGGGAAAAGCTCGGACGCGTAAGCTTCAAAGTTTCTTGCAGTCCCGCTTCGAGAGCGCAGTTTAACCGCGCTGTCGCATGGCTTCACTCCTTCGAGTATGAGGAAGCTGAAAAGACTTTTGGCGAAGTTGCGCGAACTGATCCGCAATGCGGAATGGCTTACTGGGGCATCGCCATGAGCAACTATCATCCGCTCTGGGCAGCACCAACACCGGCGGAATTCAAGAGAGGCTCGGAGGCGATCAATAAAGCGAAAGAAGTCGGCGCCCGCACTCCGCGCGAGAAAGCTTTCATCGACGCGCTCGATGCTTTTTACCACGACGCGGACAAGTTGGACCATCGCACTCGCGTATTCGCCTACCACGAAGCAATGAAAAAGGTGTACCAGGCGAATCCGTCCGACCGGGAAGCTGGTGTGTTTTATGCGCTCACGCTGATCGCAACGGGAGCGATGTCGAACGACAAAACATATGCACGCGAAAAAGAAGCAGCAAAGATCCTCAACGGAGTGCTGAGACGTGAGCCACAGCATCCCGGTGTAGCACACTACCTTATTCACAGTTACGACTATCCCGCACTCGCACGTCTCGCACTGCCCGCGGCGAGGAGTTACGCGAAGATCGCACCCGCCTCTGCTCATGCGCAGCACATGCCTTCACACATTTTCATTCGCCTGGGACTGTGGCAAGAGGCCATCAAATCAAATCTCGACGCGCGCGCTTCAGCTAAAGCTTTCGCGAAACGGAACCACCTACGCGGTGCATGGGATGAACAACTGCATGCGATGGACTATCTCGCCTACGCTTACTTGCAGGCTGCCCAGGATAAGCAAGCGCTAGCAGTATTCGATGAACTGAATTCGATCCGGCAAGTCGATCCACCGAGTTTCAAGGTTGCGTACTCAGCGTCTGCGATTCCGGCGCGATACGCGCTCGAACGTCGACAGTGGAAAGATGCTTCGAATTTGCCGGTGCGCGCCGGTGGCATGGAGCAGTTTCCGTGGTCCAACTTTCGTTGGGCCGAGGCTCATATACATTTCGCTCGTGCTATCGGTGCTATTCATATTGGCGATATTGCTGCGGCCACGAAGGAAGTTGAAGAGTTGACGAGTATTCACGCGTCGCTTGCGGGAAAGAAAACGGATTACGATTGGGCCAAACAGGTGGAGATACAACGTCAGGTTGCGTCAGCGTGGTTAGCGTTTGCCCAAGGCAAGAAAGACGAAGCACTCAGCTTGATGCGTGCAGCAGCGGATCTGGATGACGCAACAGACAAACATCCTGTTACTCCGGGACAATTGCTACCTGCGCGTGAGCAATTGGGTGAACTACTGTTGGACCTCAATCAAGCGAGTAGTGCGCTGAAGGAATTTGAGACTTCCCTTCAAAGCGCACCCAATAGATTCAATGGACTCTACGGCGCCGCCCGAGCGGCAAAGATCGCCGGCGATCAAAACCGGGCCAGAAGTTACTACGAAAAGCTGCTCGCGATTTCGCGAGCCGCAGACACTTCGCGCCCGGAGTTGATAGAGGCAAAAGCGTTCTTAGCAAACTCCGGCACTTCCGCTCGTCGCTGAACTCGGCATACTACTCATAACGTAGCGCAATCATCGGATCCACACGCGTCGCGCGGCGCGCGGGAATGTACGACGCCAACATTGCTATCAGCGTGACGAGCAAAGCTATCGCTACTATTGTCAGCGGATCGTTGGGACCTATTTCGAAGAGCATCGATCGCATCGTGCGCGTAAGCAAGAGCGATCCCGCAAGACCGATTGCTACCCCAATCCCGACTGTTAACAATGCCTGTCCCAGAACCATCATGAGGATCTTGCCTCGTGTTGCACCTAGTGCAATGCGCACTCCCAGTTCGTGTGTTCGCTGCGCCACCGAATAAGCGAGGACACCAAACACGCCTACAATCGCCAACAACAACGCGGCGAAAGCAAAGACACCCACCAGCAGCAAGTTAAAACGACGACTGTTCAGCGAATTGGAAAATACCCGATTGAAAGTATCGATCTTTACCGGCACCGTGGGATCGAGTTGATTTATAACTCGGCGCACAGAAGCCGAGACGGCGGCCGGATCGGAGTTAGTCCGCAGTACGACATCAAATTGCCTCGTGACTCGCGGTCTTTGCCTGTAATTCACATAGATCGTCGGACGTGGCGCCGTCTCGAGGCTGTGCTTTCGTACGTCTGCGACAACGCCGACGATCGTGAGCAAGCGCAGATCGCCATCCATGTTTCCAAACTCGATCGTTTGGCCGATCGGATCCTGACCGGGCCATCTTTGCCGCGCCACCGATTCACTAATCACCGCCGCATGAGGCGCGGTTGGACCATCACTATCGTTGAACAAACGTCCACTCACGAGCCGAATCCGAAGTGTTTCAAAATATCCCTCGCTCGCAACTACATAATCAGCGTTGCCTGTTTGTGCTTTATTGCGGAAAAGCCCCTCAACGAACTTAGTCAGATCGGCGATAAAGGTCGGATCAGGATTTTTATTGTTAACGTGAGCGCTACGTTCGAGCAGCTCTCGTTGCTCCTGCGTTAGCTGTTGTTGATTAATAACCGCAAAGGTGCCGTCAGAGGAGTCGGGAAACTTAAGCGGTAAAACATTAGTTCCACCAACGGAGTCAACGCCTGGTAGACCTCGAATATCTCCGAGTAGCTGATCAAGAAATTGCACGCGCCGTGTTTCCGTGCCGTCGTCGACATCGGGCAGCTTGAGATCCAGAGTCACGATGTGCCCTGTCTCGAATCCCGGATCGATCGAGAGCACTCGCAGCATACTGCGGCCCAACAGACCAGCGCCCGTTAACAAAATAAGTGTGATTGCCACCTGGCCCACAACGATCATGCGGCCGAGACGCCGGCTGCGAGCGCCAGTCCCCTGTCGCACTCCCACTTCGGCCAACGCCGTTCGCACTGTTCCCGAGGTTGCGCGCCACGCGGTAATCACACCGAGGCTTGCAGCCACCACGAAAGAAAGACCGAGACCGAACGCAAGCACAGGCAGATTTACAGAAACCTCGTTAAGGCGTGGAATATTCGGAGGCGCCATCGCGAGCAAAGCACGGACGCCGAAGTAAGCGGCTATCACTCCCAGGGCGCCGCCCATGAGACAAAGAAGCAGTGCTTCCGCCAGAAACTGCCGCAGCAATCGCCAGCGTGAAGCGCCCAGTGCGACTCGCACCGCAAGTTCATCAGCACGCGCCGAGGCTTGGGCCAGCGACAGGTTCATAACGTTGGCGCAGGCCACCAGCAACAGCAAACCGGCCACGCCCAACAACACCAGCAACGCCGGCTTTACGTCGCTGGTCATAGCCTCGCTCAACGGCATCATGATGGTATCGGCCATGCCCTTTTCATCGAGTCCGTTTGCCTGCGAAATTCTTCGCGCCACGGTCGAGGCATCAGCGCGCGCCTGATCGAGAGAAGCTCCGTCTCGGATACGCGCGATAACCGGCCAGTTATGTGCGGTACGACTGGGCAGACGAACTGCGAGTTCGCGCGGCGTCCACATGTCGCTATCATCTGGAAAGCGGAATCCGGGAGGTAGAACTCCGATGATCACTGCGGGGCTGTCGAAGACCGTGACGTTAACTGACGAAAGGTCCTGAGTTTCATGCAGGCGGCGTTGCCAGAACGAATGGCTGACGAGGACGGTGCGGGTAGTACCGGCACGCTGCTCTTCGGGACCGAAAAGACGGCCGTGAATTGGTTGAACAGCCATCACCGAAAAGAAGTCCGCCGAAACCTGCGCGACTCGAACGCGGTCCGGTGCGTTGCCAATAACGACAGTGGTCTCACCGGCACGCATCTGCGCCATGCCTTGCAGCGAGTGCACCTGAGCCCGCATGTCTTCAAAATTTGGATCGGCGAAATGCATCCTGCGACCGCTGGGATTCGCCTCCCAGACGCGCACGATCTGTTCAGGGTTTTGATAAGGAAGCGGTCGCAGCAGTACGCCATAGACCACGCTGAAGATCGCCGTGCTCGCGCCAATGCCGAGCAACAATGTGAGCACGGCCACGAAGGTGTAGATCCGGCTCTTCCAAAGAACCCGCAATCCGTAACGCACGTCCTGTAAAAGTCCGTCCATCGGCTTCCCTCCTCAGCAGCAAGTTGGGCATATGATATATAGGCGCCAACGGTTTGACGATGAAGAATGTTCCCGAAACGGCTTATCGCTGACAAACGAACCGGCACTCAGGTTGAGTTGTTCGGTAGCACTTGATTAAATGGGTCGCCAATGACCTTTGAAATCATCAGTGAAATTACTGATATTGAAACAATAGCGGTTGGTACAAGGATTCGAGAGCTCGCTCGTTTGAGACGTAAGTATGGTCCCGGGCGATGGCGAAAGTTGAAGGGTGTAGCGCAAGTACGGTTGAGAAGCGGTAGAATACGGTTGGCTGAATTGCATTGGTATGAAGCGCACGGGATTGGTCGAAAAGAAATGAAGCGAAAGCACTATTTGGATTAAGTCATGACTCAGAAGAAGCCAGCTTTTAAATTCGCGGTTTGTATCAACAATGACGATCACGAAGCATCGCTAGAGCTTCACAAAATCTATCGGGTACTTCCCGATGAAGATGCCGCGGCTGATGGAGACATCCGAGTGATTGACGAGAGTCGCGAAGATTATCTCTATCCGGCAGATTGGTTCGTGTTTATCGAATTGCCTCACGTGCTCGAAGAGTCTCTGTCGCATGCCGCTTGAGTTCACGGCGTATCTATGACGCCGTTCACCTCACGATTTCATTCAAGTTACCCCTGATGACTATGCGTAAATTAACAATCATCGCCATCGCCTTATTTTTACAGTTGCACGTAGGCGCTACTTATCTCCGTGCGCAAACCGGGGAAGTCACTCGACAGGAAATACTGCGCGGCTCGGTGACGCCCGAACGCGAGTGGTGGGACGTACAGCATTACCATCTGAATGTGGAGTTCCTGCCTGAAACGAAAAGGATCAAAGGGTCGAACGAAATAATTTTCAAGACCCTGAAGCCGGGAAACAAAATGCAGATCGATTTGCAGCCGCCGTTGGCAATCACAAAAATCACGCACGGCGACTCGCAACTCAAATTTGAACGCGAAGGAAATGTCTACTGGGTAATGTTTGAAAAAGAGATTCCCCGGGGAGTAGAAGACAAGATCGAAGTCTTTTACGAAGGCGTTCCGGTTGTGAGTAAGAATCCACCATGGGTTGGCGGGATAACGTGGGGACGAGACGATCTTGGAAACCACTTTATCGTAACCACGTGTCAGGGAATCGGCGCGAGCATCTGGTGGCCTAATAAGGACCATGGCTCCGACGAACCCGATCGCGGAATGCAAACCAGCGTGACGGTGCCGGACAACCTCGTTGCCGTTTCTAATGGCCGTCTGAAAAAGACAGACCATGATATTGCCGCAAAGAAGAAAACGTACCACTGGGAAGTCGTTAATCCGATCAATAACTACGGCGTCAACGTCAACATCGGCAACTACATCAACTTTTCCGACAAGTACCAGGGCAAAGGCGGTGTGTTGGATATCAATTACTGGGTCTTGCCCCATCAGAAAGAAGCGGCGATGAGGCAGTTCAAAGAAGTTCGCCGCATGCTCGAGGCTTTCGAACACTGGTTTGGCAAGTATCCGTTTTACGAAGACGGTTACAAGCTGGTTACAGTTTCGTATCCCGGAATGGAACACCAAAGCTCTGTCACTTATGGCAACTGGTTCACGAATGGATACCTCGCGCGCGATCCTTGCGCGTGCGGAGTTGGGTTTAAGTTTGACTTCATCATCGTTCATGAATCGGCGCATGAGTGGTTCGGCAACAACATCTCGATGAAAGACGCTGCCGACATGTGGATTCATGAAGGCTTCGCCAACTATTCAGAAAATCTTTTTGTCGAATACTTTTTTGGGAAGAAAGACGCGGAAGATTACGTGATCGGAACTCGTCGGAGCATCAGAAACGATCGTCCAATCATCGGCACTTACGGGACGAATCGACAAGGCTCGGGAGACATGTATCCCAAAGGCGGGAACATGCTGCACACCATCCGTCATCTCATCAACGACGACGCGAAATGGATCTCGATCCTGCACGGGCTTAATAGCGAGTTCTGGCATCAGACCGTCACAACCGAACAGATCGAGTCGTACATTAGTAAGAAGTCAGGTCTTGATCTGAGCAAGGTATTTGACCAGTACCTGCGAACGACAAACATTCCGTTGTTGAAGTACAGCGTAAACGGAAAGACGCTGTCGTTTAACTACGACCGAGTGGTTAAGGGCTTCGCCATGCCGCTTCGCGTGATGATCAATGGCAAGGAAAGAGTAATCACGCCCACCGAAGTCAACCAGACTCTTGATTTCCCCGAAGAGATCAAAACATTTGAGGTCAATCGCAACTTCTATGTTGAGACAGCGAAGAGTGATTCGTAAACAAGCCGCAGATGAACACGGAATTACGCGGATCCGAGCGAATTGTAGGGATTATTCCAGCCCGGATGGGTTCGTCGCGGTTTCCCGGTAAACCGCTGGCGCCGTTGCTGGGGCGACCGATGATCGAGCACGTGCTGAGACGCGCTGAGATGTGTACACAACTGAGCGCGGTATACGTCGCAACGTGTGACGAAGAGATCAAAAACGTCGTCGAAGCATTAGGCGGTTGCGTGATAATGACTTCGCCAACACACGAACGCGCGAGCGATCGAGTTGCCGAGGCGGCGGAGCAAGTCGAGGCGGACATCGTCGTGATGATTCAAGGCGACGAACCGATGATCACGCCGTCGATGATCGCCACGTCTGTAACACCTCTGTTGGAAGATCGATCTGTCGACTGCGTAAACCTCGTCCGGCGCATCACGAACCGCCACGACTACTTAGATCCGAACACGATCAAAGTCGTGATGAACCTAAACCACGATGCGCTCTATTTCTCACGCGCGCCCATTCCGTCAAGCGCTGGAGTGGCGTTCAAGCAGGTTTGCGTAATTCCCTTTCGAGCTGAATTCCTGCGTGAGTTCGCACGCTTACCGCCGACGCCCCTCGAACAAGCAGAGTCGATCGACATGCTGCGCATTCTTGAACACGGACGACGCGTGCGCCTCGTCGAAACAACTGAAGAAACTCACGCTGTGGATACTCCTGAAGACTTGCGACTCGTCGAGAGGCTGATGGAGAACAAATGACGTGGCGAGTCTTGATCAGTGCACCAAAATTCCTTTCGGTAATTGAAGAGTTTCGTCCGCGTCTGGAAGCAGCGGGTGTTGAAATCGTGATGGTGGCGGTCCGAGAACGCCTGAGCGAGGCTGAACTACTCGCCGTCGTAGAGACGATCGATGGCGCGATCTGCGGTGACGATCAGTTTACGGAAACAGTATTGCACGCAGCGCCGCGATTGAAGGTGATCTCGAAGTGGGGCACCGGCATCGACTCTATCGACACACGTGCAGCGGCGAAGCTCGGAATCCGTGTCTGCAACACACCCAACGCTTTCACAGACGCCGTCGCCGACACGACGCTGGGCTACGTCCTTGGCTTCGCGCGCGGTTTGTTATCGATGGACTGTGACGTACGTCGCGGCTTATGGACCAAGCCGGACCTGGTTTCGCTGCGTGAGTGTACGCTTGGCGTGGTGGGCGTGGGAAACATCGGCAAGGCGGTTGTGCGTCGCGCGCGTGCGTTCGGCACGAGAGTGATCGGCACGGATCCAATTGCTCTGGATTCTTCGTTCATTGCAGAGACAGGTCTTGTCATGACGTCGCTGAGTCGATTGCTGGAAGAGGCCGATTTTGTCTCACTTCACTGCGATCTCAATCCCACTTCATTCCATTTAATCGGACGCAATGAGCTGGAAGCGATGAAATCATCCGCATACTTAATCAACACCGCTCGTGGTCCTATCATCGATGAACCAGCTCTCGTGGACGCGCTGCGCGAGAAATTGATCGCCGGCGCTGCGCTTGATGTCTTCGAAGTCGAGCCATTACCGTCTGACAGTCCGCTTCGCGATTTTCCAAACTGCCTCCTCGCGACTCACAACGCGAACAATAGCCGAGAGGCTGTGAGGCGTGTTCACGAATCCACGATCACAAATCTCCTGAACGCGCTGCAATGAACCAACAATCGTCAGGCTGGGAGTTGTATGGCGGCGTGAAGAACATGCTGCGGTGTGACGAGGCCGAAGTGGTGCACGGCATTGCTGACTACATAGTTTCGCAATACCGGTCGTTGCGTTTCTTTTCTAACTTGATCGAGCGAACGCGCCGTACTCCCCTGCCCGGTCTGTTCGGCGCACTCGGTTGGGCGAGATGCTTTCTTGCCGTGAGACCAGGTAATCGCAACGATGGCGCAGTCTGGATCGCGCGTCTAAGCAATGAGCGACGCGCAATCGAAGCGATGCTTCTATTTGACAAGGACTTGCACTGGACTGAATTGAAATTCCGCAACCGTCCTGATGCGACAGGCCTGCGCGCACTCACGAAGCACCGCTCTCCGATGCGTATCTTCAAACTCGTGCGACGACTTCGGCGCCACGAGTTCTTCAAGGTCTTGCGTGTTGTTGAATTCATGGGTTACTACACGCGCTATCTCGAAATCTTTCAGAACAGCAGCTTTAATCTCGCGGTGATGTCGAGTCATAGTAACCCGCATGGCCTCGCGTTCAATCTCGCCGCGCGAAAGTGTGGCGTGCCCGTAGTTTTGATCACGCACGGCATGCCGGTACGTCCGGTCGCACGACTCGTTTATGACATGGCAGTGGTCCATTGCGAGTTTGCGCGAAGGATTTACGACGAAGAAGGTAGCCGCATAGACCATGTGTTTACTCATGGACGGCTGCAAAATTACGTTCCGATGCCCAATGAACTACCCGAACGGTTAACTGTCGGAATCTTTCTCTGCAAAGACGTGAATGAGGAACGTCTGCAAGCTGTCGTCAAACGATTATTATCGGAGCCGAGCGTATCGAATATCCGAATCCGCCCTCACCCGAAAAATCTTTGGCTCGGACTTAAAGATTGGATCGCAGCGCAACAAGATCCGCGTCTCAGTATTACTGCCGACGACTCAGTGTTTCAGGACGTTGAGTCAGTGGACATCGTACTTGGCGGAAACTCGAGCGTGCTCATCGATGCAGTAACCGCCGGTCGTCCAGGCGGCTACATCACTGATCTCGATCACGGTCCACACGATCTGCACCGCTTCGTTGAATGTGGTCTGATCTATCCGATGCAAGACAACTGGGCTCCCGATTCGATGCTGCATTTTTACCAGCGCCCAGGCTGGTTGAACGTGCTTCGCCTGTTCGCAAACATTGACGAACATGAAGAGACCGTCGCGATGCAAATTGCTTCGACTATGCGCCGGCTCGCGATGAAAAGCAGTTCTAAATAATTACTCCAAGACCGGACACAAAACCTGCGCGTTACGACATTACAAACGCAGGTATGGAGCAACCGTCTGAACAAGGTTTGGAGTAATACATCATGACTTGGGAAAATCTAAATGAACGTAACACAACTTCGGTACTGAGCGTCGTAGCAATTGATCACCGTATCGATCTATTTGTTCGGGGTAGCGACGGTAGTCTCCGCTGGACAATGGGCGACGATCGCGGGTTTCGTCCGTGGCAACGAATTGGCGGTACATTCTCGGGCGCGCCTCACGCAGTCGGGTGGAACCTGAGTCAGCCATTTCGAGGATCCACGTTTAACGGAAGCGGTGGTTTGGACTCCCATTATGTTTTTGTTCGCAAGCTTGATGGAAGTCTTGGCTACAAAACGCTAACCTCGAACATCTGGACTCCTGCTGGTGATGATTATCATTCGCTGGGTGGCGTTATTTCCTCCGATCCATCGGTCGCTTCTTTCCAGCCGCACCAGATCGACATTGTTGCGCGCGGAACAGATGGCGCTGTGTGGCACAATTCAATCGCACACACAGGAGATTTCCGGCAAACGATTGGTGGCTGGCAGTCCCTGGGCGGCTCAACGCATGATCAGCCAGTCATTGTTGCAGCAGGAGAAGGCAACTTGAATGTGTTCGCAGTGGGAACGAATTTTGCAGTTTGGCACAGATCCATCGCAGGCATATGGCTCGATGATCCATTACGTGGCACGGCAGAATGGGTGCTTAATTTATCTCACTGGACACCATGGCGTCAGATAGGCGGAGGTGGAAATCCCGTCAACTCTGTTGTTTCACCACTTCGGCCTGTGTTTGTCCCCGGTGCTGTCTCGATAGGGCTAGACCCCTGGACCTACGTGTTTTGGGCCGGCAAGGACAATCTTATGCGACACGTTCGTGTTTCTCCGCGCGGAGGACTGAGCATCGTAGAAACAAGAGGCATTCGTACTCCATTTCTGGAGAATGGGGAAATACTGAGTCCTGTATCCTGGGGACCTGGACGATTGGATGTGTTTCAGCGCAGTCCTGCAAAAGGTTTAAGCCATTCTTCTTTTCAAGAAGTTCGAGGCTTCGCTCCGGAGTTCTGGCCTTGGGACGGACCCGACACAAGCTGCTTCAGTGAGCCGATTGCAGTCGCTGGATCACCAAACAGACTGGACGTTTTTACGAGCTATAGCGAAGGCGTATTCCATAAGTTCTGGGACGGACGTGCCTGGCGACCATAATCATTTCAGAAATGGGAAATAAAGAGTGCGGAAAATAATTACGTTCTTTGTCATCTGCTTGCTTTTGACTACTGCGGTTCATGCGCAGACAACTCAAGCGGCGTTAAAACCTGCGCTTCAACTGAAGCTGGATGAGTGGCACAAGGCGGGGAGTTTTCCTGGTGCGACGCTCGGCGTCGTGCTCGCGAATGGAGAATCCTTCGGCCTAGCAGTTGGGTATTCAGATCGCGAAACCAAAAGAGCGATGACGCCCGGCGATCGGATGCTGGCCGGAAGCGTAGGTAAAACTTTCG
>OBKT01000053.1_pt1 | contig 12453 bp, 10 predicted proteins | sample 1519771 | NCBI WGS metagenome assembly OBKT01 (sample SAMN00737777, study PRJEB22531) | soil metagenome | reverse complement strand
ATCGAGCCCCTCGCGTTCCGCGGCCTTCTTCACATCCTGCGAACCCGGCACAACTAACGCGCTGACTGACGAATTGATCCGGTAACCCTTCACCACACGCGCCGCCGCACGCAGATCTTCGAGTCGCGCATTCGTACACGAACCGATGAACGCGCGATCGATCGCGATCTCCTGAATGCTGGTGCGCGGTTTCAGTGCCATGTACTCGAGCGCGCGTTCCGCAGCCTGTCGATCCGCAGCGCTGCGTGCTTCAGCCGGATCCGGAACATAACCCGTGACCGGCACAACCATTCCCGGACTCGTGCCCCACGTCACAAACGGTTCGAGTCGCGCAGCGTCAATCTCAACCGTGCGATCGAACACCGCATCAGCGTCGCTGTGAAAAGTTTTCCAGCGACTTACTGCTTCACTTGACGGCGCGAATCGCCGCCCCTTCAAATACGCGAACGTCGTCTCATCGGGCGCGATCATGCCCGCGCGCGCGCCGGCTTCGATACTCATGTTGCACAACGTCATGCGGCCTTCCATCGAAAGCCCGCGCACGGCGTCGCCTGTGTATTCGATCGCGCAACCGGTCGCGCCATCAGTGCCAATCTTGCCGATGATTCCGAGCGCGAGATCTTTCGCCGTCACACCTTCGCCGAGCGCGCCGTTCGTCTGCACTTTCATAGTCAACGGCTTGTTCTGCGGCAGACACTGCGTCGCGAGCACGTGCTCGACTTCGCTCGTGCCGATACCAAATGCAAGAGCACCAAACGCACCGTGTGTGCTGGTGTGACTATCACCGCAAACAATCGTCATGCCGGGTTGAGTGAGACCTAGCTCTGGTCCAATGACGTGGACGATGCCCTGCTCGGGCGAGTGAATGTCGAAGAGTTGAATGCCAAACTCTTCGCAGTTGCGTCGCAATGTTTCGACTTGCTGCGCCGCGGTTGCATCAGCAATCGGGAGACGACGATCCGTAGTGGGGACGTTGTGATCGACAGTGCCGAAAGTGAGATCCGGGCGTCTTACTTTGCGGCCTGCCTGGCGCAAACCCTCAAACGCCTGCGGCGACGTCACCTCGTGAATGAGGTGCAGATCGATATAAAGGAGAGCCGGCTCGCCACGCGCTTCACGAACAACGTGCGCCTGCCAGAGTTTGTCGAATAGAGTACCCATACCGAATAAATAGGAGCAGGTGCAGTAGACAGGGGCAGGAGATCACCTCACCTGCGCCTGAAGTCTGCTCCTGCTCCTGATTCAGACAGCGTGATAAGCGTGACGCATGTCGGCAATCTCGGTGACCGCTTCGCAAATCACTTCGCCAAAGTCGCTCGTCGTAACAACATAACCGCCAGTGCCATGAGCGATGTCAGGCGTGCGATAACCGGCTTCGAGAACGTTTTCGATCGCGAGCTCGATGTTACTCGCGTCCTGTTCCATGCCGAACGAATGCCGCAACATCATCGCCGCTGACGCGATCGCACCGCAAGGATTGGCGCTGCCTTTGCCCGCGATGTCGGGCGCTGAGCCGTGCACCGGCTCATACAGCCCAACATCGCCGCCAATTGTCGCCGATGCGAGCATGCCGAGTGAACCGGTGATTACGGCAGCTTCGTCAGACAAAATATCACCGAACAAGTTCTCAGTTAACAACACGTCAAAGCGACGCGGATTAGTTATCAAATGCATCGCGCACGCGTCGACGTAAAGATGTTCTAGCGTGACATCGGGATAATACTGCGAGATGCGCGTCACCGTTTGTCGCCACAGTTGGGACGTCTCGAGGACGTTCGCTTTATCGACCGAAGTCACTTTACCGCGACGCTTGCGCGCGGCTTCGAACGCAACTCGCGCGATACGTTCAATCTCTTCGACCGAGTAACGCATCGTGTTGCGCGCGACATCGGAGTCGATGCCGCGCGGCTCACCGAAGTACAAACCACCGAGCAGCTCGCGCACGATGAGAATGTCAGTTCCGTAAGCGACTTCCGCGCGCACCGGAGAACAAGCCGCGATTGACGAGTATGCGATTGCTGGCCGCAGATTCGCATACCCGCCAAGGGCGCTTCGCAGCAACAACAGTCCCGCTTCCGGTCGTTGATTTGGCGGCAGCCGGTCAAACTCCGGCGAGCCTACAGCACCAAGCAACACGGCGTCAGACGCAAGACACGCATCCAGCGTCGTTCGCGGCAAAGGCGAGCCGAACTTCTTAATCGCTACGCCACCAATCGCGTGTTCTTCAAACTCGAATCGATAACCTTGAATTGCAGCCACTGTCTCAAGCACGCGTAGGGCTTCGACAGTGACTTCTGGTCCAATCCCGTCACCGGGAACAGTGGTAATTCTGGCTTTCATTGCTTATTCCTCAGGCTGCCGCGCCAACAACTTTTTCAACGCGTGCGCGTGTCGCGCTGCTGAGCAGGGAGATGAGATCCTGGTCATAAATCCGCTTCTTTCGGTCCGCGAGATTTGTAAAGCTTCGATATGCGGCGTCGAGCTCCGCGGTGGTGATGTCGTAACCGAGTTCGGTGTAGCGCAACGAGAGCGCGTGGCGTCCGGAATGTTTGCCGAGCACGAGCGAGTTAGCCGGTACGCCGACTGACTCCGGCGTCATGATCTCGTAGCAGAGCGGATTGTTGATCACGCCGTGCTGGTGAATACCCGCTTCATGCGCAAACGCGTTGCGACCGACGATCGCTTTGTTTGGTTGCACGTCGAAGCCGACGATACTCGAAAGCAGTTGACTCGTGGGATAAAGCTCTGTGGTGTTGATATTGGTTTCGAATGGGAGACGATCCGCGCGCACGTGCAGCGCCATCACGATCTCTTCGAGTGACGCATTGCCGGCGCGTTCGCCGATGCCATTGATCGTACACTCCACTTGTCGCGCGCCTGCTTCGATCGCGGCGAGACTGTTTGCAACTGCGAGACCGAGATCGTTGTGACAGTGAACACTGATGATCACGTCTCGATCTCTGACAACTCGTTCGCGCACCTGTTGGACCAGGTACGTGTATTCCATTGGCGTCGTGTAGCCGACAGTGTCCGGCACGTTGAGCACTGAAGCCCCCGCATCGACCGCGGCGTCAAGCACTTCGCAAAGGTAATCGATGTCGCTGCGTGTTGCGTCTTCGGCTGAAAACTCGACATCTTCCGCGTAGTTGCGCGCTTGTTTGACTGCGGCGCGAGTCATTTCAATAACGTCGGCGCGTGTCTTCTTCAGTTTGTGTTCGAGATGGATGTCAGACGTGGCGCAGAACGTGTGAATGCGCGGGTGAGCCGCATACTGCAACGCCTCGGCGGCGCGGGCGACGTCCTGTTCCGCAGTGCGACAGAGTGCGGCAACTTTGATTGTTTGGCACTGGGCCGCGACGGCCCTGACGGCTGCGAAGTCGCCTTCCGAAGCGATCGGAAAGCCGGCCTCAATGATGTCGACGCCGAGGTCCTGGAGCTTGGTGGCCATCCGGACCTTCTCCGTCAAGTTCATAGAGCAACCGGGCGACTGTTCGCCGTCGCGCAAGGTGGTATCGAAGATGCTGACTCTATTTTGTGGCATGGGAGAGGAATGCTACGGTTGGTTGGGCCAAGAGTCAAAGCTATAATCTTTATGCTCAGATAAAACGGATTTATAAAATCAGATCTGCACTGATCGGATTTAAGATCCGTCTGATCCGTGGCTCATTTTGCCGGCACCTCAGCAATGCGCCGCGCATACTCTGCGAACTGACCAGTATAGTGGAGCCTCGTCAGATCCTTCTCGAGACTTGAACCCCGCACGCGGGCACGAATCTCCCGGAAGACCTTTTCCTTCAACCAGTAACCATGATCGTAGCGCTCGCCAATCGTCGAGGCTGACGCGAGTTTGTCCATCTCGGGCATCGTAAGCCCGCGACGCCACGCGGCGTGATAGACGAGGAGCGCCTCCTGAAACGACTGGCTCGCGACCTTCCCGAACAAAACATTGAGTCCCTTCCAGCCTTCTTTATGCGTATCTATGAGCGCCACGACATCCGGATGCGGATTGCTGCTCGTCCGATAGTCGAGCAGCGACACACGCAGATCGATCGTGCGATCGCCGTCATAATCGTATTCAATCGTGTCCAGGAATCCGTTTTGATCCGTGTCTGTGTATTTCACAACTTCTTCGACACGCGGCGCGATCGGTTTCGGCGACGGTGTCTTACTGCCGCCGTGAAACTCACCATTCTTATCGACAGTCCACGCGCCCCACTCAGCTCCCGCGAGATGAAGCTTGCGATCAAACACGCCGACATAGAGTTTGCCGCCGCCGGAATTGTCTTCATCGAACTCACCGCGATCGCCGAGCGAATCAGCTTGCGGATGACCGGAGATGCCTGGCTTCTCGTCCGGCCCAGCCATCGCTAACTCCGCGTAGTTGCCGCGCCGCCATTTCTTCGTCGAATAAAGATCGATGTCCTTTGGACCACCAAAGCCGTGCATCGGGTAGTACATCTCCACACGTTCCCAGCGATGATCGTCGTCGTCCTCGTCAAACACGAAATATATTGTGGCCCAATGCGCGTTGAAGAAAGCGTCGTAACTCTTCTCGTGCGGCATGTATATCAGCTCGTCGATCTTGCGCCAGTTGTTCCATTGAAAACACCCATCGAACTTCGGATTGCCTTTGAGCGCCGGATACTTGTGCACAAATTGCGTGTAGGGAACACCTGGACCACCCGCGCCACGCAGCGACATGTCGTAGTCTGTCTCGTTACCCTTGGTGGAATCGTTGTCGATATCAAATGTGACGAACGCCTCGTTCAGCACACCGGACAAATTAGTTTTCCCATCCTTGTCGAGGGCCGGCACGGGATCGAGCCAGCGCATCGCCATCTCGCTCGCGCCGTCGCCATCGAAATCGTAAAAAGCAAAAGGGTTTTCCCAGTTCAAACGCGGATCCGGGAGCGACTGCGGCGGCCTATGTATTTTGAGGAATACTGCATCTCCGTGATAATCCGGTAGCCAATCCGTTTTATCCGTGTACCCCCAGTTGTCGTCGCCGAAATCAAACTTGTCCCAATCGAGCCAACCCAGTACGCCGTCTTTATCAACGTCGATGAAGACCATCCAATGCGACTCGGCGGGATCGAACTTGCCGTTGGACCACGCGCGACCTTGAGTCACGAACGCCTGGAGATCGGCGCGACCATCGCCATCGTTGTCGGCCCACTTGATATTGATATCGGTTTCGCTGTCGTAAAGCCCGTCGCCGTTTCTGTCGATCTGCATCACGTCGCCGACCTGATCGCCGCGCGTGTCGGTCGCCAGCATGTCGGCGTTCTCATCGAGCCAGCGCACGCGCTTGCCGTTCCACCAGCGCTCGAGAATGTCAGGCTTGCCGTCGTGATCGATGTCGAGTCGAACGATTTCGTCGGAAGGAGTAGTTGATTTGAGGGCGGTCTTGCGCAGATCGGCGTTGCCGTTCTGAGCCAGAGAATTGTTAGCAAGCAGGATGAGGAGCGCAAATAGAAGATCCGCTTTTATCCGCGTCATCCGTGTTACAAAGAAAACGTTCCGTAGAAGGCGCTGTTCTCACCTGAGCGCGACCACGGCTCGCCGACGACCTTGCCGTTGTAGAGCGCTTTGGACGTGTAACCGACCTTGCGGTTTTCGAGGCCTACAAACGGCGTGTACCAAACGAGGTTCGGCATCTTGCAGCACAAGTCATTCGGCATTGCTTCAACGTTCATCGATGCTTCGTTAGTCACGACGTTGTAATTGCGGCCGTTGCGCTCGAAGCGGATCGGAGCGCTGTTGACAGCGGCGACCGTACCCAGGGCCGCTGCGTATCTTTCCTTGAGCGCATTGAGCATGGCGACTGCCTGTGCGCGTGAGGCGCTCGAGTCAATGATGATCTCGGATGTGCGTGCAGCATTATCTTCGGCGAGATTCACGTCCGCGCTAACGATTGCTATTGCGCGCACGCCGTTGAGATCCACGCCCTGCCACTGTCCGTTAGTGACGTTCCACGCCATCATCGCGTCGCGCCCGGTCGTCACAACTTCACCGTTGTAATGACAGGCACCCGCAAAGACGCTCGCCGTGCGCACTTCAACATAGTCTCCACGCAACTGGACATTCTCAGCTTGCGAACTGAAGACGAGGGCGCTCGCCGCGACGATCATCGTAAACGCTGCAATAATTCCTTTTCGCACTTTCTCTTACCTCCGCACTGATTATAAGCCTTTGATCGCAGATGTATAGCAGGCGCGCCCCGGCCCGCACCGCTCGGGATCGACGCGACGATTGTCAGGCCCGATAACTTCCTGCGTTTCACAGCACCAAACGTGGTTGGTCGCGTCGAGATATTCGTCGGCGCTGCTCGCGAGTCGATCAAGCATGAAGTACTTCTTCGAACGCAGCGATCCGCAAAATGGCGACTGAAGTGGTTCGGCTGATTCGTTAGGCATTGACACCTCCCGCCCTGGTCAACGCGCGGCGCACGAGCGTTTGGGCCAACGGCACTTTGTAAGCGTTCTTCTCGAGTGGCTTGGCGTCGGCGAGCGCAATCTTGGCCGCCTCCGCGAGCACGTCGGGTTTCAAATTCTTTCCGACTAAATATTTCTCGGCGTCCGGAACGCGCCACGGTATCGGGGCGACGCCGCCGAGCACGATGCGCGCGCTACGCACTGTTTGATTCGGCGCCAACTGAACCGCAACTGCCGCGGATGCGAGCGCGAAATCGAGCGACTCACGTTCTTTGAACTTCAAGTAACTCGAATGCGCCGCGAGTGGCGACGCTGGCACGAAGATCTCAGTGATGATCTCTTCGTTCTTCAAAACATTCTCGCGGCGAATGTTTCCTTCCGACGGCAACGTGAAAAACTTCTCGAGGGGAATGATGCGCTTGCCTTTCGTGCCGGCAACAGTCACCGAGGCTCCCAGCGCCACGAGCATCGGCGCGAGATCGGAAGGGTGAACGATGTATGATGGACCACCCGCGATGATCGCGTTGTACTTGTTCTCACCACTGGCGGCGTAACATTCAGATCCGCCCTTCTTTAAACAGATGACTTCCTCGAGCCGGAAGTACCAGCAACGCGGACGCTGGCAGAGGTTGCCGCCGACTGTGCCGAGATTGCGAATCTGCGGCGTCGCGATCGAGTGTGCAGCTTCGGCGAGACCGGGAAAACTCTTGCGTACACCGTCGTGCTCTTCGAGTTCAGTCAACGTCACGAGCGCGCCAATCGTGAGCCCGCGCGCGTTGAACGTAATGTTGTTGAGACCGCGAATGTGTTTGAGATTGACCAGACGCTCCGGACGCGACGTGTAGTCTTTCATCGTGGTCAACAGATCCTGCCCCCCGGCAATCGGTCGCGGCGCTTCGTCGATGTCAGCCGCCGCACGGGTGGTGAGCATCTTCACCGCTTCCTGAACTGTTGCCGGATTAGTCCACTCAAATGCCTTCATGTTTCGTGTCCTCGAAATCGGGATTTATATCTGTGTAATCTGGGTTCCCTTAGCCAAACCCATCAAAATCTTGTCGGGTGTCACGGGCAGTTCGCGCACGCGCACGCCGGACGCATTGAACACCGCGTTCACGAGGGCGCCGACTGCGGGAATGATGCAGCCTTCCGCAATCCCGATCACCGCTTCGCGTTTATCGTCATCATCGATGAGCGGCACGAGCTCGGGCATCTCCAGACTGCCCGGCAACTTGTAATCACCGAAACCCGGATTGAGCATCATGCCAAGGTGCGCATCCATCACGCGGCCTTCCCATAACGCCATTCCGAGCGACTGAATCATCCCACCATTGATCTGGCTTTCCATCGTCAAACGATTTAAGGGCAAGCCACCATCCTGGATATGGACCATCTTGATTGGCTTGACGTGACCGGTCTCAACATCGACTTCAACTTCAGCAAAGCAAACACCGTGAACCCCGCGCGCCTGCAAGTCCGCGCGCCACTCACCGTGCGAAGTAATACCCGCGGCCGGCAGCGACGCGGTTGCTTGCTTCCACGACAACGAGTGGCCACCGCCCGAAATCTTGCCGCCCGAAAAAACGATCTCTTCCGGTTTCGCATTGCCAAGCAAAGGCGCAACGCGTTCGGCCATCATCATGCGGGCCTTGATCGCAGCGTCTTTCACTGACGGTGACAGCGACGGCGCAGTTGTCGATCCGCCGGACGGATTCGCAGCGCCGAGTTTCGAATTGCCAATCCGTTCTTTGACGTCGTTGATCGTGAGGCCGAGCTCTTCGGCAACGATCGCGCGCGTGTAAGTGCGTGTGCCCGTGCCGAGATCCTGTGTACCGACAGCAACAACGACCGAACCGTCGCGCGAAATCGTCACATCAACTTTGCACTGATTGTTTCCGCCGCCGCCCCATACGCCGACAGCGCACCCCATACCTCTTTTAAATGGACCAGCATTTCCGCCGGCGATCGGATTTCTCCTGGACCATCCGATCTCCTGCGCGGCTCGTCGCAACTGCCGGTGATAAACCTCGTCACGCAAGTTCTTGATGCGAAACTCGACCGGGTCCATCTTGATCTTGTAGGCGAGCTCATCCATCAGCGACTCGACGGCGAACGAAGCCTGCGGATGACCAGGCGCGCGCATCGCGATCGATGAGTCTTCGTTCGTGTGTAGCGCGTAGACCTCGCGATACGTGTCGCCCATGCTGTAGATGTACGGCTGGCCCGCCTGCGAACCCCCGCCCAGACCGCCGAGACGATACTGGCGAGCATTCAGCGCGACTATACGTCCGTCGTTCTTCACGCCCGCTTTCAACTTCTGCCACGAACCCGAGCGATTGCCCGCCATCACAAACTCGTCGTAACGAGTGAACATCAGTTTCACCGGCACCTTCGTTTGTTTCGACAAGCGACACGCAAGCATGCCTTCGAGTCCGAGACCAAACTTCGATCCGAAACCGCCGCCCATGTGTTCGACACTCACCGTCACTCCGCTTTCGGTAAGTCCGAGCTCTTTCGCAGCGTCTGCGGCGATCGTGAACGTGCCTTGCGTTGAGGCGTAGATCGTTGCCGTGTCGCCGCCGCGATAATCGACGACCATGCCGTGCGTTTCGAGACACGCGTGATGAACGCGCTGGGAAACGTATTCGCCTTCTACGATCGCGTCGGCATTTGCGAAAGCAGCTTCAGCCTTTTGCTGATCGCCGTTCTTACCTTTTTCCTGAAGGTTGTTTTCTTCGGCAACGACTTTAGGCGCGTCGGGTTTGATTGCAGCAGATGCATGGACCACGTGCGGCAGCACTTCGTATTGAACTTTGATCGCGCGCAGTGCATCGCCTGCAATCTCGGGCGTAGTTGCAGCGACTGCTGCGACTGGAGCGCCTGCAAAACGAAGTTCAGTCAACGGCGCCTGGATGATCGCTTTCACGCCCGCGATCTTCAACGCAGCTTCGGTGTCGATACTCGTAACGCGCGCGTGTGCGTGCGGGCAACGAAGAATGCGTGCATAGAGCATGCCGGGCAGGCGCTGGTCATACGTGTAACGAGCCACGCCGGCAGCTTTCAATGGACCATCGACGCGCGTGTAGCGATGATTGAGCAGCGTGTGCTTGTCGTTTGGTCCCCAGCCTGGGCCGGCGTCTGCGTCGACTTCGATCTCGACCATCTGCTCGACGCCGTTGACGACGCGCGGCACGCGGATCTTCTTCCTGGGTTTTGGTGATGGTGACGGTTGTGCTTGAGGCTGTTGCATCAGTTTTCCCTTTTTAATTCTCAGCCGGCAGTAGACTTCGCGGCCGCCAGTGCCGCTTCAAAAACTCGCGGATACGTTCCGCAACGACAGAAATTTCCTTTGCAGGCTTCGCGAACTTCGTCCAGGGTTGGGTTTGGATTCTTCTTCAAGTACGCGGAGATCGTGGTGACGAAGCCGGGCGTGCAGAAGCCGCACATCAATGCGTCCTGTTCGACAAACGCGGCTTGCACAGCGTTCGGACTCTCCGGTGAACCGAGACCTTCCACCGTTGTAATTTTGCGATTGACGGCGTCAACGGCGAGCACGAGACACGAGTAAGCGGGCTTGCCGTCGAGCAGAACAGTACACGCGCCACAAGTCCCCACGTCGCAAACGAGTTTTGGACCGGTAACAGCAGGTTCGAGATGGTTGCGCAACGCGTTGAGTAAGGTGGTGCGCGGCTCAACCTGAACGTCTCGCGAGCGTCCGTTAACGTCGAGACTGATCTTGACGTTGCCCGAGAGCGTCCCCGGTGTGCCCGGTTTTTCCTGAGCGTCTGCTTCGGTCCAAAGCTGATCGGCAATCGCAGCGCCGGCGCCTGCGATACCTACACCTTTCAGAAACTTGCGTCTGCCCGGATTGTGTTCTTCACGAGACTTCGTCATCGCTTACTTCTCCTCGAATTTTTACTCGGTGGGCATAAATTAGCATCAAACCAGATTCCCGCAAAGACGCCGCACTCTGGTACATTTAGAATCAGATGCATCCCACTACGCTTCGCAACAAGCTCGCGGGCGTGATCGCGTTTCCGGTCACGCCGTTCAAGGAGGATTTGTCACTCGATCTTCCGGCGATGCACCAGAACCTCACGCACTTATTGCAATATCAGATCTCCGCGATCGTCGCCGCCGGCGGTACTGGCGAGATGTACTCGTTGACGCCCGCCGAATACACGCGCGTGATCGAGTTAACTGCCCTCGCGGTTGAAGATCGTGTACCGGTGATCGCAGGTGTTGGTTTCGGCCAACGACTCGCGGTCGAGATGGCGCAAGCCGCGGAGAAGGCGGGCGCGGATGGCATTCTCGCTTTTCCACCGTACTATCCACACGCAGAAGACGAGGGACTGTTTGAGTACTACCGCGCGATTGCCGCAGCCACGAAGCTCGGATTGATCATCTATAGCCGCGACTGGACCAATTTCACGCCGGCGATGGTGGAACGTTTGACTTCGATTCCCACGTTGGTCGCGTGGAAAGATGGCCAGGGCGATATCAGGCGCTTGCAAGCGATCATAAATCGCGTGGGCGAGCGTCTGCACTGGATTGGAGGCGCGGGCGACGATCTCGTCGCGGCTTACTACAGCATCGGCATCCGGACGTTTACCTCGAGCATTGCGACTGTCGCGCCGCTACTTTCGTTGAAGCTTCACGAACTCGGTGAAGCGGGCGACACGGAAGCGCTTGCTGAATTACTTGACCGCTGCGTGATCCCGCTCTACGCATTGCGCTCGCGACGCAAAGGTTACGAAGTTTCGGCGATGAAAGTAATGATGGACATGGTTGGTCTCAATGGTGGTCCAGTCCGCCCGCCGCTCGTCAACGTGCGTCCTGAAGAAGAGGATGAGCTAAGAACCATCATTGCCGCGTGGGAAAAGTTTCTGTAAACCGGGTTTTCAAAATCCGTCTGATCCGTGTTTCCATGATCGATTCTCACCAACATTTCTGGCAGGTCGGGCGTTTCGATTATCCCTGGATGTCGAGCGATCTCGGGGTGCTCTATCGCGACTACCTGCCTGGCGATCTCGCGCCGATCCTCGCTCGAAACGGCGTTAATAAGACGGTGGTGGTCCAGGCGAGCAACAGCGTTGCTGAAACGCGCTGGCTTCTCGAACTCGCGGATGCGAATCCGTTTATCGCCGGTGTTGTGGGTTGGGTTGATCTTACGAATCCCGACGCGCAATTGCATGACCTATGCGCGCATCCGAAGTTCAAAGGCGTCAGGCACCTTGTGGAAAGCGAGCCGAATGACGATTGGCTCATTCAGCCACCGGTGTTAGCGGGCTTGAAGAAACTTTCAGCACGCGGATGCACTTACGATTTACTGGTCCATGATCGTCATCTGAAATGCGTGTCGCAGGTTGCGGACGCTTGTCCTGAGTTACAGTTTGTGATCGATCACATGGCGAAGCCGCCGATGGGTCGCAACGAATTTGCATGGACCATGGAGATGATGTATGTGGCCGCCTATCCAAACATCCACTGCAAGCTCTCAGGGTTGGTCACTGAAGCAAACTGGACATCGTGGCGGACAGAAGATCTGCGTCCGTATGTCGAGCATGCGTTGGAGCTGTTTGGAGTGGATCGGATGATGTTTGGCAGCGACTATCCGGTATGCTTACTCGCGTCCTCGTACAATCGCGTGATCGACTCGTTTCAGGAACTCTTGAAAGATCTAAGCGACGACGATCGCGACAAGATTTTTTCGAAAAACGCAGCAAGGTTTTATCGACTTGATTGTGGACCGTAGCTTGAACAAGTCAGGAAGAGGGGCCTGCCCCCGCTTTGCGAGAGCGGGGGCAAGCCGCCCTTCCGGACCTGTTAGGAATGAAGATGTCTGAGACCTATTTCATCACCGGCGCACAGGGTTGCATCGGTTCGTGGATTGTGAAGGCGCTCGTCGAGCGCGGCGATCGGGCGGTGGTCTTCGATCGCAGTGATGATTCACGAAGGCTCGCTGCGATCATGGACGATTTCGCGAAGGTCAGTTTTATTACGGGCGACATTACCGATGGCG
>OBKT01000052.1_pt1 | contig 12465 bp, 6 predicted proteins | sample 1519771 | NCBI WGS metagenome assembly OBKT01 (sample SAMN00737777, study PRJEB22531) | soil metagenome | reverse complement strand
CCTCGCTGGAGAGAAAACGGAACGCCCATAGAACATTCGTGGCTGGCGCGGTCGTTTCCCTTTTAACCCAAAGCCCGCCACGCCGTACAAAATCGGTCCCCACGCGCGCGTTGTCCTCGTGAGTGACTGGGCTTCCGGATTACCACGCGCGAGAAAAGTTGCGGATGCCATCCGTAAGCGATTAGCCGAGCCTGAGGCGGCGAATCGCGACAAACATGTCATCCATCTTGGCGATGTTTACTACTCAGGCTGGGCCAAGGAGTACGATGCGAACTTTCTTTCGTGCTGGCCTGTAGACGACGGCGGCGAGATCTCGTCGTGGGCACTCAATGCGAATCACGACATGTATTCAGGTGGCAAAGGCTTTTTCGATTATCTTTTGAGAGATCCAAGATTCAAGGCTCAGGAGAAGTCCAGCTTTTTCAGTCTGGAAAACGATAAGTGGCAACTGCTCGCGATGGACACTGGTTATCACACCAACTGGTTGGATCCACACGATCTCTACGGCGATCAGGACAAGTGGATTGCACAACGCCTGTCGAACACCGATAAGACCGGTATCCTGCTGAGTCATCATCAACCGTTTAGTGCATTCGAGAAGGGCGGCGAAAAGATACTTGCAAAATTGGAGGGACCACTTTCCGCAGGACGCGTTCGCGGGTGGTTCTGGGGACACGAACATCGCTGCACTCTTTATGAGCCAAGGCACAAGATCGAATATCCACGCTGCATCGGTCATGGCGGCATCCCGTTTTATGTGAGCAACGATCCGCTGCCTAAAGATCAGGGAGTTGTTTACGAATATCGCGACGGCTTCGACGATCTTCTTGAGACGTGGAATTACTTTGGCTTCGTCGTTCTTGACTTTGAAGACGATGTAATCAACGTTCGTTACATAAACGAGCGAAATGATGAGCACAAGTCTGAAACTTTAACCAGAGCCTGATGGCAACGGAAGAACTCCATGGGCCAGACTCCCACAACCATCATCCTGCAAATCGGAGAGCTCGATAAGAACAAGAATAGTTATCCGCTCCGACTGTTCGTCGCGGGAAAGAAGAAGGAATTAGCCCTCGAGTGGATCACCAGCAATGAGGTGGATCGCAGTAAGCTCCAATTTGCCGATCCGGTTACGACATTTCTAACGGAAGTCGATGCGTCACCCGTTTTTCAGACTATCGGTAACTATCTTTATACGCTCCTGCATCGAGGCACAGTTGCCGAACAGTGGGACAAGTTAAGCGCCAAACCCAATGGAGTGAGAGTTGAGCTCGAAATCATTCCAAAGGAAGTGGCTGCGTTTCCCTGGGAACTACTCCACGACGGACTTGAGCGACTGGCACTGCCTGACAATCTCTTCACGCGCAAATACACACCAGCAAAACTGAAGAAGCCTTTGCCTCCGGATACTGGTCCACTGCGCGTCCTGGTCGTAGTCGGCGCCACAGACGAGGACACAAATGTGTTGCCGTTGTCCGAAGTGCGCCACATCGAAAGTGAGATTCGCAAGCGTGATCGGGATCAGGAGGAGAATTTACTGGCGCACCGGATGATTGACATAAAAGTTGTCTATCGGCCGACGATAGTAAAGCTTCAGGGTGAGTATACGGATTTTATGCCGCATATCTTTCACTTCATCGGTCACGGTGAATTGATCGGCGACGATGGCTGCCTCGTCATCAATGTCTTTGACGAGAAGTTGAAGAAATACAATGCAGTCAAGTGGACGGCGCCTCAGATCTTTGCCAACTTTCAAGCGTGGGGTTGGATACCTCGTCTCGTTTTTATAAACGCCTGTCGTTCTGATGCGCAGAACGTCGCTACTGAGGATATCAGAGTGCAGGCCTGGTCCATCGGAGACGTGTTTAGACGCCTCGGTGTTCCGGCGGTGCTCAGCATGCAAGCGGACATCAAAGGAGATCTGGCCGGAACTTTTGCCGGCATCGTTTACAAGGGGCTGGCGGAATTGAAGCCACTGGATCAGGCTGTAGGTCTGGCGCGCGGGCAGATTATGACTAGGGTGACGCTGAACTCACCACAGTGGGCCGTGCCCGTCTTGACGCTCGCTGTTCCGCCTGAAGAGGTTCTTGGCTTAAATCCTAACACCCGCTTCAAACAACTGCCGGCGATAAAGGCATGCGATGACTTCAAGACTATTGATTTCTTTTCCGATCGCGCTGATGCCCGCCGCACGTTAATCCAGGGTTTCTATCCGCTGCCGCGGCAAAAAGCTGATAAGGACCTGATCATCGTGAAGGGCGGGCCTGATGTTGGCAAATCGTGGCTGGCGAAGTGGTGCATGGAAGTGTGTGCCCTGCTGAATCACGATATTCGCTATGTCGAGATTGGCGGCCAGGAGACACAAAGCTGGCTCGACGTTTTGCTGCAAATTCGCGACGGAGATCCTAACAAGAAAGATTCGCTCATACATCAACCCCTCTCTGAGTCTGCGTTTTACAGGTTCAATTGGGATCTGGAGCATCGCTTTAAGGGAGAACCGCCGCCAACTGAGTTTGATAACCGGGTAGTACCTCCGAAAAAAATAAAACTGGGTGACCCATTGGCGAGGTGGAGGCCAGACTTTGAACAAGAGACCTTTGAATCGTTTCGCCGCGCAATCATTCAAGCGGCTGAAATCAACAATCCGCTGATTATTGTTCTGGATCATTTCACGAAGGGGGGCAAAGGCATTTCCGAGCAGGACATGACCGATCGGTTTATTCCGAATCTGGTCGTGCCGGCTGCACTGCAGAAATTCAGAGAAAAGATTTCAGCAAAAGAAATGCGGTCGGTGAAATTCGTCCTGGTATTGACGGAAAAAGAATTCGAATTATTCAAGTTTGGCGATCTGGTTAAGAACTATCACCTGGTGCCGGTTACTCCGGTTAAATCGGCTGACGCGAAAGAAGTGATGTTGGAATACATGCGATATTGCCTCGACTTGAAGGAAGAAGAGCGCAGGAATTTAGCCGACGCACTGTGGCCCTTGTTGAAAGACACGCCGGAGTGGACGCCAAAGAGCTTACTCAGGTACGTACAATATGACCGATAGTGTTGATCTCACGTTGCCGGCGAATGCTGAGCACGAGGACAAGAGAGCCTGGCTGTATAACCTAATTGTGTCCGGTCAGATCAAGTCGTTGGCGGACCTGCAAAGCCGGCTCGAGTCGCCGTCAGAAAAGACATTGGTAAAGCGTGCGTCACTGGTAAGTACCTTCGATCAGGTAGTTTTTGACCAGGCGCTTCAGTTATCACCGTTCCACGAGCCGGTGGTAAGTTTTGATGACTTTGTTCGTAACCCGAATGTTGAAGAAGTACCACGTACGAATCGCGTTTTTCGCGTCAAGGATGAAGCACGACAAATTGCCTTAAAACAATGGTACAACGATTTCCGCACGGATAGCTCCCTCGTCAAGTCAGAGCTTTTCGAAAAGCTGCTCTCTCACTATGAGAAGCCCGACGATTTGGAGCGGCTCGGGCTGCTGTTGCTGATTGATCCGAAACAAGCAGCCTCTACCTTCAATGATCTCTTTAACGCCGCCGACAACCATTTCGATTTAGCAAGGTGTAACGACATCCTCAAAGTCTTTGAAGATCGGGAGCTCTTTCTCAACCCGGATCTCAGAGCCTTAAAAACCGAAAAGCGACAGTATCTAAACGCAAGAAATCTTTTCGCCCACGACTACTATCAAACCACTTTCTACTACGCGCGCACTTCGGTAGTGAGCTCATTTCAGGATCTATTAAAGAGAGACGCAAAGCCCAGGGACGAGTGGATATTTCAGCTCTACGCAAAAGGCGGCATGGGCAAAACCATGTTTGTTAAATGGTTGCTCTCGCGCCACTGTGTGCCCAATCAGATTCCGATTGCGCGGCTCGATTTTGACTTCATTCATTTGCCCACAGCCGTACGTTTCCCCTCGCTTCTGCTGCTTGCGATTGCGGAGCAGCTTAGTTTGCAGATACCTAACTCGGCCTTTCCGTCTTACCTTCGCAGTTATTTTAAATTTAGTTCATTGCTGTGGCTGCCTGACGGGACAGCAGCCGAAGCCCGGCAAGCTACGCACGAAGAATTTGTGAATGTAGAACCGGGTCTACGCGCGTCTATCGTTGGGCGTTTTGTGGACGCGCTCGAACAATCCAAACTTAACAGTAACGTCATCGTTGTCTTCGACACGCTCGAAGAAATGACCCTGAATCGCAAGCCGGCTTTGCTTGCGGTTTTGAACTTATTGGATGAGATTCACGATCGCTCCAAGCGGCTCCGCCTATTGCTCTCAGGTCGCTATAACCTGGAAGAGCGTTTACCACAATTCCGCTCCGATTTTTCAAAACATACGATCACACATGAGTTGGAGCCCTTCACTTCGCATGAAGCGCGTGCGTTCCTGAAACTCAAGTACTCACTTACGAATCCCACGATCGTAAGTGCGATCATGAAGAAGTGTGAGGTTGACGTTAAGCCGGCGAGCTCGACCCCGAAGCCAAAGCCAAAGCGTCCGCAGAAGGGGTTCAATCCGTTCAAGCTGTCGGTGTTTACTGATCTGTATCAACAAAAGGAAGTCAGTTCAGTCAGCGATATTCTGAGTTACCCAAGCACCGACGTCGCGTACTTAATCGAGCGTGTTGTAAGGAGAATAAAAGAGCCGACGGTTCAGTGGCTATTACGTTACGCGGCAATTCCGCGCCAGTTCACTTTCGAGATCTTTGAGAAAGTGCTCTCCCATCACCTTGAGCAGGAGTTAATCCGCAACCGCGAACTCGACCTGGTAAATCAGAAATTTCCGAAGGGCGCCGAATCGTTCAACGATCAGGAGAACTGGAAAGACTATAAAGGCGCACAAACGCTTGACCTGCGTGGCATCTGGAACAACCTGAGAAAATACGCGAGCGGTTATAGCTTCGTCTCCTTTGATACCGGCGACGATAGTGCGCCACGCCTGCAACCCGAAGTGACGGTGCCGATGCGGCGTTTGCTCGAGGCACAGGATATTTTTCCTGCTCTTCACAAAGACCTGGAGAAGTTCTTTCGTCAGAAAGCGGGCAAAGAATCGGATCCCGTTCAGCGCGCTCAGCACCTGAGTGAAACGATCTATCATCGCTTTCAGCGTGAAGGTGCAAAGGCGTCGGATTATTGGCACGCTCAACTTGATAGCGTCCAATCACGTAGCGACCCCAGAGTTCGGAAAATTTTGGCTGAAGAGATCCTGGGCAAAGACTACGTCGACGACTCATACGAACCGATCCGCAATCATAAGGACGTTGCCCTCGTTGAACTAAAGACTCTGCGTGAGGCTTACCTGCGTGCTATCGAAGCAGCAGTGGCGCTGACTGCGAATATGAGAATCAGCGCACGCCCGAGAGGGTGGGATGACATCAGCGATCGCCTGGCCGAACTGCAAATATTCGATCGCAAACATCCGAAGGTTAGATTCGAACGCACGATCAAACTCGATTCGAACCTCATGAGAAAGGTTGCTGCGGTGTTACAGCAGGCGCGGCCAAACTACAAGTCTGCGATTACGGTTTTGCGACATGCGGTTAGGTCAAGCTCGGGTCAGCAAATGGACATCGCTCTGCGGCTTCAGCTTGCGGATGCACTTTTCCTCGAAGAGAAGCCTGCTTGTCTGACTGAGTATCGAAAAGTATTGAGGCTGGTCCGTTCGACTAAGTATCCGCCCGTTTTGTCCAGCCGCGTTATGTTACGGATCGGTCAGTGGCATCAGAAGAAGCGAAACTTTAGCCTGGCCCAACGGACCTTTCGCAATGTTTTATTAAGAGCCGACAAAGAAAACAATGTCGAGGCCAGGCTGAACGCACTTCGTTACCTCTCCGACATTGCTCTCGAGTTGGGACACTATGCCGAGTCGTTACACCTGCTCGCCCAGGTTCGAAAGAAGAGTGATACCAAAGAGAAGCCGTCATTAATTGATGCTTTACTTGTGAGTCAGATTCAGGGACGAAGCCTTTATCAACCACTCGAAGCGCTGGCCGGTATCGAACCGTTTTTCAAGATCGCCACCACGGATCGTGAGAGAGCCGCTTTAACTGAGCTACAGGGAGACTTGTATGGCAAGTTGATGCGTTTCCAGGAGTCGCTCGATCGACTCGAGGAAGCAAAGAATCTCTGGGTCAAAGAGTCGAGTGCGGAAAGCGCCGATCGTGCCCGGATTCTGCGCATTGAAGTACAGCTCTTTGAGATCGGCAATCTCAACGAGGCCGATTACCTGCTTAAAGTTGCTGAGGATCTCAACAAGAGAGACTTTCCGGATCTTTATGCCAGCTTGAAATTACTGCGAGTTTTTTGGGCTTACAAGAACGGTAATCAAAAGCTTCTTCAGAAGTATTGGACGAACGTCGTGAGTGACAAGCGATTCGCGTCGGACACGTCCATTCAGATTAATATCCTTGCAACCGGTTTATCTCTCGGTTTAGGTAACAAGGGGACAATCAATCGCTTCTGCAAACTTCTTGCAAGTGTCGATCGTCTCTTGCGTGTGCCGCTACTTCGAGCGTTTGAGTTGGGCGATGGGCCTTACTACGGAACGAGTGCGCAAACATCAAGGATCGAGCGATTGCTCGCCGTTCCCTTGCGAGGCCAGGATGTCATTCCTTATGCGTTGCGATGCGCGAGTGTGTTGGGATGGTGTGGCGCGATTGGCGCCGCAAAACGGCATCTTGATCGCGCGGCTCGCGAGGCAATCAGAAAAGAGAACTCATTTGCGTATCAGAGAATTCTGCTCTTTAAAGATCGCTTTGGTTTGACGAATCCTGAACGCGATGTGCTTTCAGCGTCCAACTTTTTGAAAGACTTCGCGGCCTATCCTGTCCTGTGTGGCGCTGCTTTGACTGAACAGGCACATCGCTACTTCTACAATTTGAAATTTGCCGAGTGCAGGACTGCGATAGCTGAGAGCCGTGAAAAATTTCCCGCAGATAGTTTGCCGACTCACCACACTGCCTCACTTGATTATCTGGAAGCTCAATTAGCGAGAGAGGAGGGTGATGATAAAGGCGCAGCCGAACACTTAAGAGCGGCACTTACGAAGTATGAACAGCTCGGCAATAAGTCAGCGATGGAGACTTTGCAGAAAGTTCTACCTTCGATCGATCGTCCGATAGAACGAGACGCCAAAGCATTTGCAGTGGAAATGAACGCGACGGCAAGGGGGTTGGAGATGGGAGTCTACGCAGATGATGTTCGGCAAAGCTCGGCAGCAATTTATCAGACCACACCTGAATCGATATTACCTCTACTAAGAGCGGGCATAGAGAACCGGTCACACTTATATTATCTCTCCGAACTTCTCATCTCGCGCTCCCGGGATATAGAGGTGGAACTCGGTAAAATCCTCTTTGACAACTGGGTACCGCGCCCGAAAACATTAAAAGCACTGGCCGGCGATTTCAATCTTGTTGCACCATCTCCGGCACTCGCAAAGGTTCCATGGGAATTTGCTATCTATAAGAACAAGCCCATCTTGTCGTTCCTGCGTTACTTTTATAGATCCGCATCTCCAACACTCAAGAGAAGCAACAATACGAGATGGCTTCAAGTGGCCTTGAACGACCTGGTTGCCGCGCGTCTTATGGTTGATGGAGTTATGGGTGTGCGAACGCGAGCGGCTCTTTACACACTGCAAAAGAAGTTTAAGTTAGAGACGCTCAAAGGTGCAGCACTGAACCGTGAAATCGGAAACCTGTTGGTGACCAATAAACCGAAGCGAGACACCCGAGCTCTTATCATTCGGTCTGACAGCAAAGATGCACGCACATCGTCGTTGCTCGAATGGATTTACTCGGACTGCTATTTCACGGTGCAGGCGATCAGCGCCAACGATAATCTTAGAGCGGCGCTCAAGAAGCATCGGCCGGATGTCATTCACATCGAATCGGCATTTCAGGCAATACCTGGCTCCGGAGAGATTTATCTCGACTTCGATCCGGATTCTGACACGTCTTCAAACCGTATGTTCTCGAAGCGTTCGAGCGATGTGCCTGTAGCGGCAGCAGATACTCCGGAGTCGCAGCCTATATCTCCGTCGCTACTGAACCACCTGTTGACATCGATTCAGGAACAACAACTGCGACCTCTCGTGATTCTCGATGCGCGCGGTCCCGGCACCGCTACCGAGGACATGCATCAGTTGTTTCATCGCAATGCGTTTGCTTCACAATTGTTTCAGGGCGGAAGAGTGAGCGCTGTCCTGGCTATGGGCCTCGGAACTGACCTCGAGCTGTGGGAGGAACAGAGGATGAACCTCATTAGCGATTTGTCGAATACAGTGATCTTCGGCGAAATCGCAAACTCCTTAAGAAAGAAAGGCAAACCCAGCCAGGATACGAACAGGATCGCCACTCAGGGGATCGCGCTGTTTACGAATGAACCATGGTTGACAGTACTCTCTCCGGAGCGGCGCTATGATCGAACGACAAGTCGCACGCAAGAAGATTGAACTGAAACTCAAACTGGCGTCTCTCGAAGAGGAGATCAAGAGTTGGTGTGACCGGAGTGATGAAGATAAAGTTTTCGAGAAGCACAACACTCAGATCCGTGCTTTGCAAGCGCACTTGAAAGGCTGGCATGTCGTAATCGAAAAGCGACTTGCAAAGTATAATAACCAGGCGCCCGACCTTTACCTCACTAACTGTGCAAATGCGGAAAAGATCATTCTTTCGGAACACAGAATCTGGGACTACTTCCGCAGCAAGTTGATCCAGCGTGAAGAAGATTCCTTCCTGCCATATCTTCGCGCGGCTGATGAGTTTGTGTGGAACTGTTATCAGCCAATCCTCAAGATCGTTTACCCGGATATCGTCTCATCGCCCGCTAAACAGCCACCCCTCGTCTTTTTCAACGGAGGCATCAGTCCGTTCTCGCTTTCTCGCGGCAAACCTTTTCAGCCTGAGCAGGTTGCGGGTGACGTCCTCAACATCAATCCGGATGAATACGTTACGAAGTTGCCGATTCCCGTTGTTGGTGTTCCCTGGGATCAGGTGAGTCATCTTCCGGCAGTGCTCGTTCTCGGACACGAAGTGGGCCATATCGTTGAGGCCGACTTCCGCCTGGAAGCCGGAGTCAAACAAATGCTCAAGAATGCGCTCGAGCAAAGACAAGCGGATGAGACAAGAACCGAGGCATGGAACGAATGGCTCGGTGAGATTTTCGCTGATCTCTACGGCTGTCTTGCCGCCGGACCGGCATTCGCCGGCGCACTGATTGACTTCATCGCCAAAGGAAAGCAAGCGATTTGCAGTGAGGCGAAGATCGCGCCTGGCTGGGGACGCTATCCCACTGATTTCCTTCGCGTGCGGATTATTCTGAAGGCTTTGGAGCTAATGGGTTTTGATCAAACTCCTGCCGCTGTGGAATATCGCGAGTTGTGGGCCAACTACTCTTCCGGTATGCACCAGGCTTACACCGACGATGCTCCTGTGATCGTTGAGGCGCTGTTGAAAGGTAAACACCCGGTGTTGGGGAACAAATCGATCATGGAGATATTTAGTTTCAGCAAAGACCAGCAGGAAGCCGTAGGAACGTTGGTGGAAAAGTTCTCTGACACTCCTCTTAATACGATCGTAGAAATCCCGTCAAAAGATATCCGGGTGTTATTCGCTGCGCTTCGTCGTGCATTCGAGACAAATCCTGACAAATACGAAGAGAGCAAGTACGGCGAAGCTGTGCTGACGCATATCGTTGGTAAAGTGATCCAAAAAGGTGTTCGTGCAGGTGAGGTCAAGTTGGATGGAGCAGCGCTGAACAAGAAACTTGAAGTCTATAGATTGGGGGGCGCCGATCTGGTGGAAAGTCTTTTTGCAGCCGCCGAGAAACTCTGAAGAGGCGACCTCGCGAAAAACCTACCCAAACCACGAAAACCGATCTATTATCCAGCCAAACCTAGCCTCTCTCCCTGAATCGTCGAAGCACTCTCCCCGCGTCGCTGTGAAATCAGCGGTGTCTTAACCCACGGAGGTGCTTATGAAACTCATCCCGACACGCGTAAAAGTTTCTCTCCTTCTCTTAACTTTGGTTCTATTCATCGCCGGCTATTTCATCTCTCCCGCGCTACCTCAGACGCGCGAACGAACCGTTGGTCCAACCCGGTCTGAAGCGGGCGCAAAAGTCGCAGACATAATCAAGACGGACGTCGATCTCATCACCATCGACGCGCTCGTGCTTCAGAAGAACACTGCGCGAGTTGTTGGTAACCTTAAACAGCAGGACTTTCTGGTTTCCGAGGATGGGACGAGGCAAACGATCACTCACTTCAGTCAGGACAACTTGCCGCTGTCAGTGGTTCTGCTAATCGATCGAGGTGGTTGTTTGGACCCGTTCGGAACTGAGGTTCGCAGGGCTGCGAAAGACGCGCTGTCACGGTTAAAGCCGACTGATGAAGTTGCGGTGATGACTTATCACGACACAGTTGAACTGCAACAAGCGTTTACGCGCGATCGCCGTTTGCTCGAAAGAGCGTTGGACTACGTGCCGCCTCATGACGAGCGTGCGAATCATTGTTTGAACACAGTCTTCGATGCGGCCGCGGATTACATGATGAAGGCTGGTAATCCGACTGGGCGGCGCGTGATCGTCGCTGTGACCGGTGTGACACGAAACTGGGATTGCAGAAATGGACCATCACACAACAGTGTCACGCATTCGATCTTCGAGTCGGGCAGTGTTGTGTGCGGAATCATTCCGAAGACGCCGGAGCAGGTCGCGGAGAATGGCATGATGCGTTGGGCCACACGTTTCGGTCGCATGGCGGGCGTTCACTATCTCGACATTCAGAAGCTCGCGGATGAAACGGGTGGTGAGATCCTGCGCGATAAGCCTGAGGAGTTGGACCAGTCGTTCAATACCCTGATCACGCACCTTCGGACGCGCTACAGTTTCTCGTTTACGTCCACGAACAAAAAACGTGACGGCACAGTTCGGAAGCTGAAGATCGAGCTGGCGGACGGCGTGGACAAGTCTCAGGGGAAGTTGGTAGTTAAAGCCCGGAAGAGTTACGTGGCGCCGAAAGGCGACACCGGACCATCAACAACTACGAGCACCAACCGTTAACCGCACAAGCGCGTACAAAATGTAGCCACGGATAACACGGAAAATCCGGATTTTATCCGTGTTATCCGTGGCTACTCTATCAGAGTAGCAATGCGCTGGCGCGCTATTCGTCCTTGAGCAGTTTGCGGAGTTCTTCTCTGAACTCCGGATTATCTTCATGACCGTGTGACGCGGTCGCGTGTTGCACGGCCATTTCCATGACTTCCTCCTCAGTTCCTGAGATCCGGAGCGAGCAATTCTTCTCACTCGGATACTCTCTGCAATCGATAAACTTCCGCGGTTGTGGAGTTGGACTTGCCGACATGATCAACTTCTCCTTTGTTTGACCCAGCGTAGCTTTACCTCGTGCGCGGATCCATTTTTACTATCAGTGGCTGAGTATACGTTTTTCCTGCGACAGAAAGTTTGACTGTATAGGCGCCTGGCAACACCGTAGCAACGCCGCCACGTCCGCCGCCAAAGCCGCCGCCACCCGGTCCCGCTCCACCCGCCGGACGCGGTGGTGGCGTTGGCTTCAGATCCCAGATCCAACGATGCATGCCCGCCGCAGTCGAAAGCGGTTCAAACGGACGCACCCAGTACGCGGGAATATTGAGTGTCTCAAGGTTAACCGGTGGCCCTTTGTCTTCACTCGAGTACTTGCGAATGAGTTCACCCGCCGGATCGAGAATCTCGATCGTTAGTGGACCACCCGCGTCCGACTTCAAGTAATAATCGATCATTGCGCCGTACGGTGCATTTTCTGTCAGCGGTTCATCACGCGGCATCGGTGTCCCGTTGTCACTGCCCTGCGTCAGCAGCATCGCGTGAGCCGGTTGGAAGAGATATGCGCCAGCTTTGACAACGTCAGCACTGATCTGTCGCAACGCGGTGATGTTGTCGATCATCCAGAAGCCGCGACCATGCGTAGCCACGATCAAGTCGTCGCCGTGAACCGCAAGATCGCGCATCGACGCAGGCGGCAGATTCTGTTGCAGCGACTGCCAGTGATCGCCATTATCAAACGAAACGAACACACTGCGTTCAGTGCCCGTGAACAACAATCCGCGGCGACGTGGATCTTCCTTTACTGTTTGAACGTATACGCCTGTGGGAAGTCCTCGGGTGATCTCCGTCCATGTTTTGCCGGAGTCGAGTGTGCGATAGATGTGCGGCTCGTAATCTGCGAGTTGGTGCCGTTCGACCGCGGCGTAGGCTTCGTTAACATTGAAATGCGAAGCCTCGATCATCACCACTTTGCTCCACGAGGTGAGCGCGGGTGGCGTGACGTTCTCCCATGTCTTGCCATCGTCCTTTGTTAAGTGAATCAGCCCATCATCAGTGCCGATCCAGATCGTCGACGCGCGCAATGGCGACGGCGCGATCGTGTAGATAACACCTCGACGTTTATCGGCGGGCGC
>OBKT01000051.1_pt1 | contig 12467 bp, 12 predicted proteins | sample 1519771 | NCBI WGS metagenome assembly OBKT01 (sample SAMN00737777, study PRJEB22531) | soil metagenome | reverse complement strand
TGGCGACGCGCTTCGCGCTTGCCCCTGGCTATTATATTTCGCGCCTTCGGCGCTCTAATAATCAGCGCGGTTGGCGCTACATAGCAACTGCCTGCGAGCGCGCTTGCGGCATTTCCCTGAATGATTCATAGCCATGTGCGGCTCCGAAGTAATTTCGCCAGGCGGCATCGATGGTTGCCGTCGAAAGCTGTAGCGGGCGTCCTTCGAAGGAGCAAATATCCGAGATCCTATTCAACAGATCTCTCGGCTCACAACACTTCATCGGACGATGTTCCTGGCCATACTTATGAAGCAGGTAATTTATGCTCTCGTGGTCCACCGCAAGTCCTCTGGTGACCGCAGCTCGCCTGAAGATCTCACCATATGCGCCAGGCGTCGGTAACTCAAGCCTTGCTCGATACCCCATGCGCCGCAGAAAAGCCTCATCGACAAATTCTCTTTCATCGAGATTAGTTGAGAAGACTACGAGCTGCTCAAACGGGACGTCAATTTTCTTGCCACTATGCATCGTCAGAAAGTCGACTCGTTTTTCCAACGGCATGATCCAGCGGTTCAGCAGGTCGCGGCAGGAAACGCGTTGCCGGCCGAGTTCGTCGATCACGAGCGTGCCGCCGTTGGACTTCACATGAAACGGCGCCTCGTAGAAACGTGAGTATTCGGACCAGACAAGGTCAGTGTTCTCAAGCGTGAGCTCACCACCTACCACTATCATCGGTCGCTCGATGCGAATCCAGCGACGATCATATTCATTCGGAGCAGCCTGTTCCGACACGACGTGATGATTGTGAGTGTCGAAGATGCGGATAATCTGGCCATCAATCTCGATCGCGTACGGTATCCAGAGAGTGCCGCCGAGCACTGAATTCAATCTTTCGGCGATTGCTGTTTTGCCTGTGCCGGGCAAACCAGTCAGGAAGAGCGAAGACCGGGAGTTGACGGCACACCCGAGTGTATTCAGCAGCGATTCCGGCAGCACCAGATCGCGAAGTGCACTTCGCACCGCACTCATCGAGGCCGGCTTCGACGGTGTGGCCTGAAGCCGCATCATGTAGCTGTAATCATCAAGCGTAACAGGCGCCGGTCCAGCGTAGCCGCAATACTTTTGCAAACGGGCTACTTGCTCCCACCCGTGGTCCAACATCGCATAGCGCGTTTGACCAAGCGCGCTCTGCAAGCGAATCTCGATCAGCTTTTCGCGATACAGTTGGTAGAGCAGTTCGTCGGTGAGCGCCAAAGGCAGATGGATTTTTTCGGCAACCGAGGCGGTTGTCGGATTGGCGAGCGACGCGACATGCTTGAGCGTTAGATCACGAAGAAACGCCTGTGAGACACCGGTTTCGTCGAGTTCTTCGGGAGTTGGAGGACCAAGGCTTTCAATCTCTGCCCGTGACAGAAAACTCAAGTTGCCCATTTCATTCTCCGGTTTATCGTGAGTTTACTTCTTAACGTCGGCAGAAGTTTGCAGCGCAATGATCGAACGTCGCGCAGTTTCCGCATCGGAAACTCTCCCTGTCATTTCATAAACATTGACCAACTTAGCCAATACTTCCGTTGAGTTCGGTTGCATCTTTTGCGCTAACTCAAGATGCTTGATCGCATCTTTCGCATAGCCATGCGCCAACAGTTGCGAAGCAATATTCAGATGGCCGTTGAACTCGCCAACCGCATGTGTAAAGCTCTCGAAGGCGTCGTCAAACTTACCGCGACGGCATTGGGCCAGGCCGAGGTTGTTCCAGATGCGTGGATTATCCGGAGCTAATTTTGCTGCGCGCTTCAGATATTTTGTTGCTTCTTCGAAATCGTTGTTCTTGAAAAGCAGGAAGCCATAGTTGTTTAGATAATCCACGTTGGTCTTATCTGCCTGGACCGCGGATTTGAACAACTCGAGCGCATGATCGCGCATGCCCTTTGATTCGTAAGCCACACCGAGAAGATTTCTGGCTTCAGCGGATTTGGAATTAAGCGAAACCGCGCGTGATAACTCAGTGATCGCGCCATTCACGTCGCCGGCATTCAACATGCCACGCCCGCTGTTGAAGTGAACGGAGTACTCGCTGCTGTTAGTAACAGTCGTTGTGCTACTGCTACCAGTTCGATCTTCCGTGGTGGTTTTGGTGTCCGTAACGATGCGTGCGGGAACGGTCTCGAACTTACGGAGATCCTTGTCGGTGATCCGTTGTAATTTGCCTTCCTCACTCTTTTTCTTCCCGCCAAAGAGACGGCCAAACGCCTTGAAGGGGGCCTTTAAGGCGCGCATAAAACCGTTGCCATCTTTCGACTTTTCAGCGCTCGTCGTGTCAGGTAGATCCAGAGCGCCGAACATGGCTAATTCGTCGGTTGTCATGACGACACCGTGAACTGGCCGGCTCGGCTGAATAGCAAGCATCAGAGTCGGGACGAGGAGCAAAACTATTAGTGAACGCTTGAACATGGGCTTCCTTCTTTCACCTGACTAACGCCAGGGCTTCTTATCTGTTACTTGAACATAACGTCATACAGATTCAACAGCGCTGGACCAAGCACGACGAGAATGATTACCGGGAAGAGGAAAAAAGTAAGAGGAAACAGCAGTTTCAACGCAGCCTTTTGCGCAATCTGCTCGGCGCGTTGACGGCGCTTCGTTCGCAGCGAGTCCGCAAAAATTCGCACCGCCTTCGCAATGGATGATCCATAGCGATCAGCCTGAATCAGCAACGCTACAAAGCTGCGGATATCTTCAACTCCGGTACGCTCCGCCAGGTTGCGCAACGCCTCTTCACGACTTCGCCCAACTCGGATCTCCAGGTTTACCAACTCGATCTCCGTGTGCATATCGGGATGCAGCGTTTTCAATTCGTCGCCCACTCGATTGAGTGCTGCGTTAAGACCGAGGCCGGCCTCGACTGCAACTACCATCAAATCCAAGGCGTCTGCCAGGCCCCAAGTAATTCGTCGCTGGCGACCTTTAGTCTTGCGGCGAAGAATAAAGCGCGGCAGGTAGAACCCAATAAAAGCTGCAAGCATTCCGAACAGTGCAAAGTCGCTCAAGCTTCGATTGAGCAGGAAACACACCGTCATTACTAAACTGGGTAGAGCAACTAACAGCGTGACCTGAATTGCGCGAAATGCGGTTGCTGCCTCGGGAGAACGATAACCGGCGTGAAGTAATTTCTTTTGAATCTTCAGAGCTTCGACGGCCGAGATCGGAACGATTCGGTTAATTGGCTCGGCCATGCGCCCGGCCATGACCGTAATGGGATTGTTCTCTACGAGGACCAGCGACGGATCAATGCTTTCCAAACGGGCATTCATCGTGCTCGTCGGGCGAGCAAACATAAAGTAGATACTCATCACGGCGAGTGTTAGTCCCGTGAAAGTTAGAATTATGATTAGCAGTAATAGCATCGGTCTCGACCCCTCTTTCTACTTCAAACCCTTATCGCCAGAATTTTCTTGATCGTGAGCATACCCAGGATCTGTAACACGACTGCGAGCGCGAGTACGTAATGTCCCCGCCAGTCGTGAAGCAATAGCGACATGTAATCAGGGTTAATAGCCGTCAATGCGAAAACGATTGCGAACGGCAAAATACAGAGAATCCATGCAGAACCGCGGGAGCTTGTAGTGAGGGTGCGAAAATCTTCCATCAGTTTGAACCGCTCGCGAATAGTCTGCGATACCTTCTCGAGAATCTCCGCCAGGTTGCCGCCCGTTTCTCTCTGAATGTGGATAGCCGTAATGCACAGTCGTAAATCGGTTAACGGAACCCGCTCGCTCAAACCATCGAGTGCCGCCTTGGTCGAAAGGCCGAGTTTCTGTTCTTCAAACACAATCCGAAACTCAGTCGCGATAGGATCCGGCATTTCACTCGCCACCTGATTCAGTGCTTCCGGAAAAGCATGGCCCACCGCCAATGACCGTCCTAAGAGATCCAGCGTATCGGGAAGTTGCGAGTTAATTTTCAGCAACCGTTTTTTTCGCAGGATCGACACATAGAGGTAGGGCAGCAACGCAGCGAATGCCGCCGCTACGATAGCCAGCAGCAGGTTCATCATTGTCGCTGCTGCGAAAAACGCCAGAACTCCAGCGAGAGCACAGAACGCTAGCAACCGGCTTACGGTAATGCGGACCCCAGACTGGCGAGTCATCCGGTCAAGTTTCCTGATGAAATCGAGCGAAGAGAGAACTCGATTCACCGCTGGGGAACCACCGATCGTATCGTCGCGAGAGATCTGTACATCGTGTTCCTGCGAGCCGAAGTCCGACAGCGCCTCAGCAACTCGCTTCTGGAGTCGCATGCTTCGAAGGTCGGCCTTACGGGAGGTCAACAGGAATACCGCGTAGGTCAAAAACAGGAAGAATAAAAATACTACTGTTGAAATCAACATTCCGTACTACCTCCTAAAAGAGCGCCGGCAGTTGCATGCCATATTGTTTCAGCCGTTCCGCAAAGCGCGGCCGAATGCCCGTGCTGCGGAATCTGCCCAACACCTTGCCCATTGGATCAAGTCCAGTACGTTCGAAATGGAAAATCTCCTGCATCGCGACGGTCTCACCTTCCATTCCGGTAATTTCCGAAATCGAAGTGATGCGACGCGTTCCATCCGTTAGGCGCGCAACCTGAATCACGAGATCGATGGCCGAAGCGACCTGCTGCCGCATAGCTTTGTCGGAGAGTCGCATTCCAGTCATCTGGATCATCGTTTCGAGACGTCCGAGTGTGTCTCGAGGACTATTGGCGTGGATTGTCGTAAGCGATCCATCGTGGCCTGTGTTCATGGCCTGAAGCATGTCGATCGCTTCGCCGCCGCGGACCTCGCCGACGATTATGCGGTCGGGTCTCATACGCAAAGCGTTTCGCACGAGATCGCGCTGCGACACTTCGCCTTTGCTTTCGATATTTGGCGGACGCGTTTCGAGTCTTACAACGTGAGGCTGTTGCAGTTGCAATTCAGCGGAGTCTTCAATCGTAACGATGCGTTCGTCACCAGGAATGTAAGCGGAGAGGGCATTAAGCAACGTCGTTTTTCCGGCGCCGGTACCTCCGGAGATGATGATGTTCAAACGAGCTTTCACGCACATTTCGAACAGCATCGCAATCTCTTTTGTGAGAGCCCCATTTTCAATGAGGGCCGACATTTTCAACGGATCGGCTCCGAAACGTCGAATTGAGAGCACCGGTCCATCAATAGCCAACGGTGGAATAATGGCATTAACACGGGAACCATCCGTCAGACGAGCGTCAACCATGGGCTGCGCTTCATCGATGCGACGTCCAACGGTTGAAACAATGCGCTCGATAACGCGCATCAGGTGTTCGTCATCTTTGAAGCTGATTGCAGTCTTTTCCAGCTTACCGCGCCGTTCAATGTAGATGTTTGCGTAGGAGTTGACGAGAATGTCGGAGATAGTTGGATCGGCGAGCAGCGGCTCCAGTGGTCCAAGTCCGAAAAGTTCGTGATGAACTTCGTTCACCAGTCGATCACGCTCGATGATTGAGAGTGCAACGCCCTCTGCAATCAACAAATCCTCGACCATGCGCGAGACTTCACTACGAACGCGCTCGGGTGCGAGTGTGTTCAGCTTGGTTAAGTCGAGTCGCGTAATGATCGAGCGATGAAGTCGTGCTTTCAACTCCTGGAAGTTTTGATTACCGTAAACGGCTTCTTCAGCTACGAGGCTGCCCGTATTGCCCTCATTGATGTATCGTTCTCTTAATGCCATCGTGTTCCTTTTCTTTTAATCGCGTTGACTTACTCAGCGAGCTTTGTAGTAAGTGTCATCGCCGAAAGCTCAAGATTATTATTTCCGTTATTGCGCGAACGTCCGAATACCGATCCCAGTAATCCCTTGCGCGGATGTGGAGTATTGGTGTTCGTGTTTCCCTGGACCAGAGCGGCGATGCGTTTGATTTCAATGGTCAACTTCGAGGAAGGCTCAGCTTGCACGAGCGGTTGACCAAGATTGATGGACTCAATCACTTTCGGATAATCGTTCGGTACGAAACCGATTAACTGTTCGTCGAGATGGGTCTCAACTTTCTGGAGCTCCACGTCGATGCTCTTGCTCCAGCGATTGACGACAACGCGAATCTTGCCGCGGGGATATCCGAGCCGCTCAAAAACTTTCAGAGCCCGCTTGGTGCTGCGAATTCCGGGGATGTCCAATGTCATCACCAGCAAAATGTCATCGGCTAGATCAAGCGCGGCAACAGTCACAGGATCGAAAGTATGCGGCAGGTCAAGAACGAGGCAATCGTATCGCCGATCCATTAGATGAAGAACTTCAGTGACGTTCTGAGGCGTGATGTCGTCAGCCTCGTGTGCTTCAAGCGGCGCTGCCAGTAACGACAAGTTGCGCGAGTGATTAGTAATCAAACTGTTGATTAGTGCATCGTCGAGGCGATTTCGATTAGCCGCGAAGTCGGCCAGTGAATATCTTGGCTCTACGCCGATGAAAGATGCGGAATCGCCAGCCTGAAGGTTGAGATCTACGAGCAGGGTGGGCACGTTCATTGCCGCCGCCAGATTCGCGCTTAAGAAGGAAACGCCCGCGCCGCCTTTACTGGAGAAGACGCCTACTATACGACCGTGCCTATGAGTTTGCTGACCTTCGCTGGTGCATAATTCCGCGACATGGTCCAACACAGTGCGCAGCTCTTCAGCTACGATCGGAAGTTGCAGAAACTCGCGCGCTCCAGCTCGTATGCTGCTAAGTATCAAGTTTGGCGACGCATTACTTGCAGCCGTAATGATGGCTGTTTCAGGCACCGCTGCACTCAGCTTCTTGATCAGTGGAAACGCTTTTTCAGGAGCGTCCTTCTCGAGGACTATGATGACCGCCGAAGGCCGCAGTCTAAGGGTATCGACGAACAGCATGTCGGCGTCCTGTGTCTCAGCCAACACGCGTGCTCTTGATGTTCCGCTCAAAGCATCACGGACTTCTTTTGAAGCTTCAGGATTCTGGCTTAATGTAATAAACGAAAGTGATTGCATGTTTTAACCTTTACCTACTCCTTGAAACCCGTAATCTGGTCCTGTTTCCTAAAGATTGGGCGGTATAAAACCAGCGCTCTCGCCCATCAGTGTCGTTCGATAAGCTGGCATAGTGATCGAAGTTGTGCTCGTGGGGAGTACGAAAGGAAATGAGTAACTCTGTATCGTTACGGTTACGGAACCTGCCGCTACACCAAATGCCTGGCCCGGACAACCAACTGCTCCCGAGTAGCAAACGCTGACGTTAGCGGGTTGTAGGTTATAGACCAGCGGGGTTGCACCGCTCGGAGGACTATCCGTCCCGTAGATCACAACGTTTTGCACGGCTGCAGCGCCCCCACTTGGGTTGAGGACTGCGTACCGGGCTCCGCGCCGCGTCGCCTCTACAAGCGCGTTGTGCGTGTAATAGAGATTTCCCGCTGCGACAATGCCAACAAGCATCATGAAAAAAACCGACGCCACGATAGCAAACTCAATCAAAGTGCCGCCGCGTTCCTTATCGCGTGTGTTTGGAGATCTCTTCATTAACATCTGGCCTTGCCTTTCAATTGACCATGTAACGCATTCTGGTTCGCGCAGTCAGCGGGACGTTGAAGTTGCTGCCTCCGATCATCGTGTTTAAATTGAACACGAGAAACTGATAGTTGTAGTTAGTGATTTCAACGGTTACGTAATGGACGCCCACCCCTGTTGTGGGCGGTGTTACCACAACGTTGGCTGCGGCCAGGTTCGGCAGCGATACAGGCGGCTGTCCCGTTCCGCCACATCCCGCAGCATTGCCGCACAGGACTATATTCTTCGCCGCAGTGGTACTCGTCGTTACGTTCGGCTGCGTTGATAAATAACGCGCGGCGGCCCTGGTGCCTTTGGCTAGTGTCGTGTACTGATAGAACAATCGACCTAGTTCAGTCGTGCCCGCGAACAGAACAAGCAGCATCGGAAACACGAGAGCAAACTCGATCATCTGAGTGCCACTTTCGCACCTGAGAAATTTTCTGACGGTGTTTCTGAGTAGCGTCATGCTCATATACCTCATCTGTAAAGCACCGGTAAGGTAAGATTCGAGGTACCGCCTCCTGGTGTGAAGGAGCCGCGACCGATCACCAATCTCTCGTCAATCCATTCGACTTCGAACCTCGCACAACCGTCGTTCGCATTTGAACAGGGATTGTCCACAACAGATCGACGCTTCAGGAAGAAGGCGCCGAACTTGAGTGTTGGAGCACTAACAGGAGCACCTGTGTATGTTCCCGGGGCGATGATTGGCACAATTAAAATGCGGCGGTCATCGGCGCCCGGTGCATTCGGATTTGGCGCGGTGACGACTGTCTTATTTTTGTAGTCGTCGAAAGAGATGCCCTCAGCAACGTTACTGTCGGGCGGAAAATCAGTTGGGTTTAACTGACCTGGTCCATTCGCATAGACATTGAACCGCGTATTAACACCATCGGTTAATTGCCTTGGTCCATTGTTCTGGTTTGCACTCGGTGTTGCGTGAAATGGAACGTTCACATTCAATGTTTGGCAAATGGATGTAACGCCGGCAGACAATCTAATAGTCTCCCCGGCGCCGTTGCCGCTGATTTCAGGAACTTCGAGTGTGACGTAGTCTTTGTTCTTCAGCGTCATTGAGTTGCCGGTCCCCTGGATAAAATTCAGGGTCATCACTGTGTTGGGCGCCGGAACCGTAAACCCGACGTCAGTGGTGTCGGAGTCGTCAAGGGCTACGGCAAAAGGAAATAAGTCACAGATCGTGTTGATGCCTACTGACATACCCGCGACGGCAGTTCTTGACTCAACATGGTTTGCGCCCATAACTCTCGCTGAAAACAACATCGCGGTTGTTGCATTCTGAGTGGTTACCTTGACGAAACGGTAATTCCCCGGATTTGCAGCTGCCGTCGCAGCGCTGTCGTAAGGATCCTGATTTAGATTTATCGCGAACTTCACATCGACGGCCTGAATACCTACCGTCGCATCGTTGAAGCCATAATTGTTAATAATCGTGGTGGCGCGTGTGACGGCCTCGTTAATGCCTCCGGACCCGGAGTTCAATTCGCGTGCAGCGGCGAGGGCAGCAGCATCAGCGGCGTTCTGAAGTTCTGTTCGCACCATGTAAACGCGCGCAACATCGATGCAAAGGCCCACAGCCAAAACAATACCGGCCATGAGGATGGCGGTCATGATCATCACCGTCCCGCGTTCACTCGCCCGGCGATTCGCCTTTTCGTCTGCTGATAATGATGTTCTGGTCAGTGCATTTCCCATTGTCCGTCACGACTCCTTTGAGTAGTTGCATAGGCAGAAACGGTCCGCAACGTACGCCGCTGCGGACCGAAGTTCTTGTCGTGTCCGCCGTCAACCGTTCTTACGGGTTGTTCGGAGTCGGCTTCGGAGAGTTCACGGCCGCAGGCGTCTCGTTACCCGTCGTGCTGCCGGATGTAGCTGGCGCAGCCGGTTTCGCTCCGCTCGGGGCGGGCGCCGTGGTGGTGCCTGGAGTCGTCGTGAAACCGCTTGGTCCTACGAGTCCAGCACCCTTCGTCTCCTTGGGCTCAACTCCTAACAGCGAACCATTCTTCAGACTTTCGACGTTCGGAATCGCCGGCAAATCGTCGCGATTAACCGGTTTCACTAATTGCGCGGTGACGATAAACATCAATTCGGTTTCGTTCTTCTGAAACTGTTTTGATTTAAAAAGATTTCCGAGAATCGGAATGTCGCCGACGCCCGGAACCTTAGACAGCGTTTGTGATTCGCTGTTGTCGAGCAGGCCCGCCAGGGCGAAGCTTTGGCCATCACGCAGTTCGACTCCGGTCTTTGCGCGTCGTGCTTTCAAGCCGGGGATTAGAAAACCCTCGAACTTGACGCCGTTTACGAAATCGAGTGTAGAAACCTCAGGCTCCAACTCCAGCCGAATGTGATCCTCATCAATAATCGTCGGTTTGAAGTTGAGGCGTACGCCGTATTCCTTGAAAATGATCGATACGGTGCTGCGATCGCCACTAGATGCCTGAACGACGGGAACTGGATATTCGCCACCTGCGAGGAAGCTGGCTTCCTGGCCATTCATCGCAATCAGGTTCGGCTCTGCAAGCGATCGTAACGCGCCCTGCTGTTGCAGCGCTCGAATAAACGCCAGCGTATTGCCGCCCATCACGAATAAATTCAATGAATTCGCAATCGTGCCGGTGAGAGTGCCACCAACCACATCCCCCAACGAACTCGGTCCGGTACCACTGTTGAGGTAACCGCCAGTTCCGGGGCTGGCTTGATATCCATACGAGGTTCCGAGTTCGCGCATTCTATTGCGACTCACCTCGGCAACACGTACCTGAAGTTGCACCTGGGCCGCAGACTTCACTGGTGACTCGAGCATGTTGACGGTTTTGAATCCCGCGGCCTGGACCACCGCCTCAGCCTGCGTCGCAATCCTCGGATCGCTGACGCTTCCTGAAAGAACTACCGAGCCGTTTGCCTGGCTCAGGCGAATATCATCTTTCGGAAACAACGCTCTGATCTGCGAATCTATGAGAGAAAGATTCGTTCGCACGTAAACATCGAAGATGATGAATCGGGCAGAACCTTTTTCCCAGGCGATGAAATTGATTTGACCAAAGCCTTTGCCGTTCACAACTACTTGATTCGAAGTCACCAGGACGGCCTCGGCAATCTCAGGATTGGATACTGAGAAGCGCTCGATCGGTCGATCGAAGGTGATCAACCTTGATTGGCCCACCAGCACGTTGACAGGAATCGGTTCCTTGGAGTCACTGCCAAAAGACGCATTGGTGCTCGTTTCCTGAGCAAAGGCGTTTAGCGGAAAAGCGAAAAGAAGAACGGTAAGCACGAGGATGATGTTGCGCATGGCAGAACAGGGCTTCATAACTTTTTGACTCCTTGTTGGTTGAAAACTGTCTAAATAAACAAAACTGACGAGGGATGAACCCTTAAGGCATATCAACCTCGCGTCTCTTCGAACCCTCGATCAACTCAACGGAGTTGCGTGGGGCTTGTACCGGCGGCTTCTCTTCCTTCGGCATAGCGGCGGCTACACGCTTCGGGGTCACCGGTTTTTTCTTCACGACCTTGGGCTGCTCAGTTTTGGGTTCCGGATCCTGTGCCGACGAATCATCGGTGAGCAGGGAGTGTTTATTGACTCCCTTGGTTTGCGAATCTTCCTGATCGGTGTAGCTGCGCATAACGAGTTGTAATTTGCCTTCGTTAGCAGCGAGTGAGAGTTTCTCAGCCTGCTCAGGTGTTACCTGGAGCGTTACTGCCTTAGTGCTGTTAGGTTCGCGCTGGTTCTCGGGTGAATCGATCTTCGCGCCACTGGCCAGTACCTTGATGTGCTGCAAAACGATCTTCGAGATTGGTCCTTGACTCTGAACTCCCTGCGCTGTCGGCGGAACGATCACGGCTACGACGTCGACGTAGGATCCCGGCATAACAAAACCGGAGACACCCACCACATCGTCAACTTTGACTGTCATCGCGCGATAGCCCTCGGGGATAACCGCTGATAAACCACCACCGGTTCCCTCAGGAGCGAGCTTGAGCGAGGTAACCGGCTCACGCACTCCAATAGGCGTGATTGCTACGCGTCCAGCCACTTCATCGATCTTCCGGAACGCACCTTCAGGAGCGGAGCCGTTTGGAATCGGCGCCAGCATTAACTGGTCCACCGCAATTCTTTGACCCAGCGGTATTTCGACTTTCGCCACTACCACGTTGCCAAGATCTCTGGTGTACGCCTGCACGTTCGACAGATAGCGCGTGATCAGCATGACGCCGAGCACGCCGCAGAGCACTGCTCCGGCGAGTGCGATGATGAGCCGTTTATTTCGCATAACGTGAATTCTCCTTCTAGCAATGCAACTGCGTTCTTAAACGCGAAAAAGAAAAAACGAAACTACACTGCCTAAACAAATTGGTACTGCGTAAGGCAACGTATAGGTCGGGTCCGCTGGAACACTCACGCGCGGCACCGTTCGACCAGGTAAAAGCCCGATGAAGAACTGGACCACACGAAGCATCGTTGAAGCCACTCGCCGCTTGTAGATCATCTTGCAAATAGCCAGGATGCCTCCGGTAAGTGCGACGATGAGAAAAGTCTGTACGACGAGAGAGCTGCCTAAGACGGCTCCGATCGCCGCAAACAACTTCACATCACCGGCGCCCATGGTTCCTAAAACGTGCAAAGTAAACATAAGACCAAAGGCGATCACTATTCCTAAAAGGCTGACATAAAGACCATGCCAGGCCCCAAAGAAAGCATTCAGTGCCACACCACACAGAAGAATGATAAGTACTTGTCTATTAGGGATTCGACGGTAACGCACGTCCATGTAAGTAATGCTTAATGCCAACGGAATGAAGATCAGGGCAGTCGCAATGTTCTGTGGAATAGGCATCCGCACTCTCCGGTCTGAAGCACTATGCAGGTAAGGGCATACCTGTTATTGAGAAGAACGGCGGGTATTCGTATGACCCCGC
>OBKT01000050.1_pt1 | contig 12624 bp, 10 predicted proteins | sample 1519771 | NCBI WGS metagenome assembly OBKT01 (sample SAMN00737777, study PRJEB22531) | soil metagenome | reverse complement strand
AAGCGACGCATCCTGATCGAGCGCGAGCGGATCTTCGGGCCTCTGTTCGAAGAAGAGGAGCGAGTCTTCAGCGAGGCGCTTCTTGGCGGCGGCGGCGCCCTTCTCGATCTCTTCGTCGACTAAACCTTTGTCTTTTCCCTGCTTCTTGAGATCAGCGATGCAATAGTTTGCAATCGCCTGGAGAAACTTCGCGTCCGACTTGAACAGATCGGCGAGCTTCAAGAGTTTGCCATTCTTGAGATCGTAGTTGAGCACTTGTTTGTATGAGTTCGGATGCGCCGCGCCCTGGTAATAACTGCCGATTTCAAATTCGACGCTCATGAGATCGTCCTGCGCCAGGGCTATTGTGTAACTGATATTTAAGTCGCTGCCCATCGATCCTTCCGGCCGTGGTTCGTCCTGGCCTTCCTGCGGCGCCATCTCTTTTCTGAACTCTGTGACCTCTTTTGTTACCGACGCGCGCGCCACCTGGTTAAACTTCTCGAAGTTTGGATTGTTGCCGCCCGTGAGTTGCGGATACTGCGCCGCAATCTCGTACATCAGTTTCTTGTTGCTCTCTTTGATCTGTTTCGCAACGATGTCGACGTCGCCGCTAAAACTGATCGGCTCTTCGTGAAGTGAAAACGCTGTCTTTTTGTCGCTGCCTTTTTCGCCGGGCGGCTTGGACCAGTTGCCGGCAAGCGCGATCGTTCCGTCCTTCGCATCAACAGTCCAGATGCCTTTGAAGAGACCTGTCTGTTTACCAGCTTGATCAAATTCTTCGAGCGTGAGATTGCCGCCTCGATCAACGTTGCCGCGCAGGTTAATGCGCGTGCCGATCTTTTGATAGAAATAACTTCCCGCCAACAGGTCGCCGGTGCGGACGAGTTTCATTTGCAAGTCGAGTGAGCTGCCGATCGAACCTTTGAAATGTTTTACTTGCGGCGCTGTCGCGTCACCACCCTGCGAATGACTCAAGTCCGCAGCGGGAGTGCCTGACGATGGCGGCACTGTTGGCGGTGGTGTCGTAGTCCTGCGGCAGCCGAGTGAAAGAAGCAGACAGGCAACGATCAGGCAGGTGCGGGCGGTCATCGCGCTTTATCTTAGCAGACCGCGATTCGCGATCTCAGTACGTACTTCGGAAAACGTCAGCTCGCAAAGGCGTCCGCCGGTAAACAACTCTTCATTGGTTACGTCAGCGAGTGCGAAAGACGGTTTCGGGAATTGATCCAACTCTTCGTCAGTTTCAAAACTGACTTCTGCGAGCACGAGTCCAAACAGATCGCCGAGAAACATGTCGACTGAAAATTTGCGACCTTCGAACTCGAGTGGATAACGGTTCTTGCGAATCTCGTTGCTGTTGAAGACTATTGACAACACTTCAGCTTCGAGCGCGTTGAGGTAAGTATTAGTGATGATCGTTCGCGAGAGGTCGTCCGGATTGGGCGCGAACTTCTGCGTGAACTTCACCGTCCATTTATTCGTGCGAGGCTCACGCACTTTGCGCAGCCGCAGACGCGATCCGGTCATGTAGTTGTCGGTAATTTGTACATGCGGATCGGCGCGCGTGATTCCTTCAGGCAAGTCACGCAGAAGGTAACGCCGTTCGCGTTCCACCTGCGCGTACTTGCTTTCAGGAACGATCGTGTTTTGATTGGTGAGTTTTGCTACACCCACACGAGTATCAGCAGGCAGGAGCAGAGTGCAGGGGCAGGATTAGTCCTGCTCCTGGGTGCTGCTCCTGCTCCAGTTTTTAGATCTTGCCCGCTTTCATGTCGGCAAGGCGCTTCTCAAAATTCGAGGTGTCGACCTTGTCGGTCTTGCCGCGCTGAACTGCTTGTTCGCCGAGTGCAACTGCTTCTTCTTTCTTACCGGCCTTGTACAACGCATTCGCTTTCGCGGAAAGGTTTTGGAAAGTTTCCTTCACCTTGATCGACTGGTCCAACCACGCCATTCCCTGCTCGTCGTCAGCCGCGTTCTGATTGTTGAGCAGATAGTTTCCGGCCTGTAGTGGCGTGCGCCAGTCGTCGGGCTTCGCATTGCCGACCGTCGTCTTGAGTTTATTAAACGTGGTCGTCGGAACGTCAACTTTGATCGTGAAAGGAACGTTGATTTTTTCCCAGCGAATGTTCACCTGTGCTGAATCGTCAGTAACAGGATCAAAAGTGTACTCGAGCCATTCCTGGTTTTCATTGACCCATTGTGGCTTCGCTTTGACACGCAATGTGTCCTTGGCAGGGTCGTAATCAAAACTGCCCCACTGATTCGCGGTGCCGTTGAATACGATGGTCCATTCGTCTTTGGTAGGAATGGTGTGCAGACTGTAACTACCAGCGGCAAGTTTTTGACCGTTGATTAAAACATCATCAGTGATGACGAACTGCGTTGCTTCGTTTGCTCCGGTGCGCCACACGTGTCCATACGGAACGATGTATGCGTCTTTGGGCCGCTCGTTCTGATTGTCGAGAGTGGCCTCACCTTTAGCAGTTTGCCCGGGCAAAGGATCGCCCCATATCTTTCGTCCTTTCACACCGGGGCGGCTGTAAGTGATCGTCACGTCAGTGACTCCGATTCGCTGCATAACGCTCGCTTTCTGACTCGGACGCGGCAGGGTAACTTGCGCGACTGCCGCTGCGGCGCAGCTCAACATAAAGATCAAGGCGAAAACAGAAACATAACTACGTTTCAGGGAACTCATGGGCTTTCTCCTCGTGATGGGTTTGGCGAAGATGATACCACCGAATTTACGAATTCAATATAGGTCATACAGCACCTATTTGACCTATAATGCCCACACTTCTTTCGACCCCGCATTCCTGGAGGATCATAAATGTCTCGCCGCATAACCATCTCGCTTGTCCTGTTCTTCAGTTTATTGGTTACTTCTTCAAAAATCAGTGCGCAGAACGGGCACGGAGGTCAAACTCGACTGCTGCGTACGCCGACAGTCAGTTCAACTCAAATCGGTTTTGCTTACGCAAACAACATCTGGGTCGCGCCACGCGCCGGTGGCAGTGCGCGACGCTTGACGAGCTTCCAGGGACAAACAGCAAACCCGCATTTTTCTCCGGACGGAAGATGGATCGCGTTTAGCGGCGAATATGCCGGCAACTTCGACGTCTACGTCGTTCCTGCCGACGGCGGCGAGCCGAAGCGATTGACGTGGCATCCCGGCGCGGACATGGTCGAGGGCTGGACTCCCGACAGCAAATCAATTCTCTTTTCATCTACTCGCGCGACCTGGTCGCCGAGCGGCGCGCCGCGTTTCTGGACTGTCTCCGCTGAAGGCGGCGTGGAAGAACCGATGATTCTGCCGCGCGCGTACCAGGGGAAGATCTCGCCTGACGGCAGTCGCGTCGCGTATCGCATGAACAACTCCTGGGACGAAGAGCGTCGCAACTATCGCGGCGGTCAAAATCGTCCGATCTGGATCGTCGATCTCAAGACTCACGATCTCGTGTCGCCGCCGTGGACTGATTCCAAGGACGTCTGTCCCGTTTGGGTAGAAGATTCAGTCTTCTTCATTTCCGATCGCGACGGCGTGGCGAACGTTTGGGAGTATCAAACAAAGACGAAGAAGCTCGCGCAGATCACGAAGTTCACTGACTTCGACGTGAAGTCGATGGACTCGGGCGCGGGCACGGTCGTGTTCGAACAAGCAGGCTACGTACACGAGCTCGATCCGAAGAGTGGCAAAACGCGGATCATCAACATCGTCGCGACCGGCGATTTTCCGTGGATGATGGCAAACTGGGAAGACGTTTCGAATCGTCTCACCAACATGGCTCTGTCGCCGACGGGTAAACGCGTCGCGGTCGAAGCGCGCGGCGAGATCTTCACGATTCCCGCAGACAAAGGCGACGTTCGCAACCTCACAAACTCGAGTGGCTCCGCCGAACGAGATCCGGCGTGGTCGCCTGACGGGAAGTTTGTTTCTTACTTCAGCGACAAGTCAGGTGAATACAAACTCGTCATTGAAGCACAGGACGGATTGACGCCGCCGCGCGAGATCGCACTCACAAAGCCAACGCATTACTACACGCCATCATGGTCTCCGGATTCAAGGAAGCTGCTTTTCAGTGACACGAATTTGAAGGTCTGGGTGCTCGACGTCGCCACGGGCCAGGCAAAAATTGTTGGCGAGGATCCGTGGATGGTTCCGCAGCGCACGTTGAATCCGGTTTGGAGTCCTGATTCGAAGTGGGTTGCGTACTCGAGTCGCCTGCGATCGTTGTATCACGCGATCTTCGTCAGCAATGTTGAGACAGGCGAGACGAAGCAGATCACCGACGGGCTCGCGGATGCTGTTTGGCCAACGTGGGATGCGAACGGGAAGTATCTTTGGTTTCTCGCATCGACCGATTTCGGTCTGCGTTCGCAGTGGCTCGATATGACCTCGTACGATCACACACCGACTTTCGGTCTCTACCTCGCAGTGCTGCGAAAGACTGATTCGAGCCCGTTGCTGCCCGAGAGTGATGAAGATCGTGGTGTTGGAACAGGAACGCGCAGGCCGCAACCGGGCGCATGCGCCGGCGACGCTCCGGGCGGTGAAGGCGGCGGGGGTGCCAGCAACAGCAGCGAAGGTGGTGGTCAACGTGCGTCACGTGGTCCAATCGCGGTGCAGATCGATTTTGACGGACTACAACAACGGATTATTTCCGTTCCGGGTGTGCCGGAGCGACCGTATTCAGATCTACAAGCCGGCGTCGATGGCCAGGTGTTTTTCCTGGAAGCACGAGCCGCCGGCGGTGGTGGTGTTCTGCCCGGAGTGCGCCGAGCGCGAGTTCGGCGAGGACTAGCGCGGTTCTGGCGGTGGACAAGGCGGTGCTGCCGGCAGTGAACTGTGGCGCTATCGTCTCTGCGATCGTCGTGCAAACACTTTCGTCAGCAACGTTACTGCGTACGAGATCAGCGCCGATCATCGCAAGCTCGTTTATCGCGTGGCAGCTGGAGGCGGCGGTCAGGGCGGTGGTCCATTCGGCGGCGGCGCAAATGCTCCGGCGCCACAGTTGTTCCTCGTCGATGCAGATCGAACACCACCACAACCCGGTTCGGGACGTTTGAACTATGCGTTGCGCATGTATCTCGAACCGCGCGAAGAGTTCAAACAGATCTTCAACGAAGGATGGCGCAACCAGCGCGACTATCTCTACGTGCCAAACATGCACGGCGCTGACTGGCCGAGGATGCGCGAGATGTACGGCCAGTTGTTGCCGTACGTGATGCACCGCGCCGATCTCAATTACCTGATGGACATGATGGGCGCTGAGATCGCGATCGGGCACTCGTACGTTCGCGGCGGCGACATGCCGAGTGTGCCGCAATCAGTCGGCGGTTTGCTTGGCGCGGATTTCGCGATCGAGAACGGGCGTTACAAGGTGACTCGCATTTACGACAACGAGAGTTGGAATCCCGATCTGCGTTCACCACTCGCAACGCCTGGCGCGAACGTCAACACGGGTGATTACATTCTCGCGATCAACGGTGTCGAGTTGAAAGCGCCCGATAACATCTATCGTTTGCTCGATGGCACTGCGAATCGTCAAACAACTCTGACCGTGAACAGCACGCCGGCGATGGAAGGCGCGCGGACCGTCACAGTCGTGCCGGTTCCAAGCGAACAGGCGTTGCGGACGCGTGCGTGGGTCGAGTCGAACCGCCGGCTGGTTGAAAAAATGTCCGATGGTCAGTTAGCCTACGTCTATCTCCCCAACACCGGGCAGCCCGGTTACAGCAGTTTCAATCGCTACTACTTCTCGCAACAGGACAAAAAAGGAGTAGTCGTTGACGAACGTTTCAACGGCGGTGGCTCCGCGGCTGACTACATCATCGAAGTGCTCGCACGCGACTTTGATGGTTACTTCAACAACGTAGCAGGCGATCGTTTCCCGTTCACAAGTCCTTCCGCCGGCATCTGGGGACCGAAGGTGATGATCATCAACGAAATGGCGGGATCGGGCGGCGACTTGATGCCGTATATGTTCAAGCGTCGCAAGATTGGTCCATTGATCGGCAAGCGCACGTGGGGCGGCCTCGTTCATACAGCCGACACGCCGCCATTCATCGACGGTGGATCGATGATCGCGCCGCGAGGCGGGTTCTTCACACGTGACGGAAGATGGGCGGTCGAGAACGAAGGTGTCGCTCCCGACATTGACATCGAGAACTGGCCCAAAGACGTGATCGAGGGTAAAGATCCGCAACTCGAACGCGCCGTTCAGGAAGCGATGCGGCTTTTGAAAGAGCGACCCGTTGAGCGTTTACCAAAAGAACCGCCACCGCCCGTGTGGGGCAAGCGACCTGGTAGTGAATAGGTCCTATTAGTCCTACAGGACATAGATTATTCGGGGAGAAACACCTTGAAATTTGTTTTGATCCTATTATCGCTCGTCGCGATTTGCCCGCTCGCAAACGCGCAGGAAACCGAAGTTGTTCGCACTAATGTCGAACTGGTCCAGACTGCGATCACGGTTCTCGACAAGAACGGCAAGTTCGTCGAAGGACTACAACGCGAGCAGTTTGAGTTGATCGTCGACGGTAAGCCACGTCCGATTTCGTTCTTCGAACGTATCGCTGCCGGCAGCGCGCGAGAAAGAGAACTGGCGATGACACCTGGCGTGCCTGCGGATACAACCACTAAGCCGGTCGCGCCGGTAGCGCGAGTACCCGGTCGCACGATCCTTTTCTTCCTGGACGATCTACACCTCTCGCCTGACAGCATGGTTCGCACGAAAATGATGCTCCAGCGTTTTCTCGAACGCGAGATGAGTTCGAAGGACAACATCGCGATCGCAACGTCCAGCGGACAAGTCGGATTTCTCGAACAGTTCACCAACAATCGCGCCGTTCTGGACGAAGCGATGACGCGTCTCATACCACGCCCTTACAACACCGAGGGTTACAGTGCGGGCGGCACTGCCAAGATAACGGAGTACATGGCCTTCCAACTCAACACCGGCAAGTCAGACACAAAGTTACTTAACGCGTACATCGAAGAATGCATGAAGGGGTCGAACATGTTTAGAGTGGCCAAGGCACTCACTGCTCCGCTCCTCCGCCAGGCTTGTGAAACAGAAGTGAAGAATAGTTCACGCGCCATACTGATCCAGGCGGGACAGGTCACGCAGAACACTTATAACTCGCTGGCATCAGTGATGCGTTCTCTGATGCGCGCGCCGGGACGCAAGCTTGCCTTCTTTATCTCAGATGGGTTTCTTCTCGACGCTGGTCCGAACGCTCCTAACGTACGCGACAAGCTCGAGTACGTGATCGATGCAGCCCAACGCGCCGGTGTGGTTGTTTACACGATTCACGCCGAGGGTTTGGTGAATAGCACTTTCCAGGATCCCGCCTCTAAGAGACCTATGGACGAGCGAGTTGTGCTCGCCTCGGTGGGAGAACTCGCAGCCCACCAGGATGCGCTCAATGCGATCGCCAGCGAGACCGGCGGACGCGCGCTGCGCAGCACAAACTTTTTCGATAAGTGGGTCGGCGATGTTCTCGACGAGACTTCGAATTACTATGTCGTTGCGTGGCGTCCGGAGAAAGAAGAAGAGAAGCTTCCGAAGTTTCGCAATGTGAAGTTTGCGGTCGCCGGCCACCCCGAACTTACGGTGCGAGCACCGCGCGGTTATTTCGTTGGACCAGCCGAACCAGCGACGGCGAAAGCTTCAGAGAAGCCGGCGCCGGCCAAAGCGCCAAAGACTCCGGAATCCGAGATACGCGATGCGTTGAGTGATTTCTATCCGATCGGTGGTCTGCCGACAATGCTCTCACTCACTTATCTCAACACGCCGGCCAATGGACTCGTGGTGACTTCATCGATCGAGATTTCCGGCGCGGGCGTAAGTTACGGCGACGACGGCAAACAACCGGCAACGATCAAACTGGCCGGTGTTGTCCTCAACGATAAAGGCAAGATCGCCGGAAGTTTTAAGAACCAGTTGAACATCGATCCACCGAAGTCCGGCGGCTCGGATGCGATCTTTTACAATCATCACACGCCGCTGACACCCGGTATCTACCAGGTCCGCGTGGCTGCGCGTGACGATCGCTCGGGTCGTGTTGGTAGTGCCATTCAGTGGATCGCGATCCCGGATCTGACGAAGAGTAAGTTGACACTTAGCAGCGTGCTGCTCGGCGGACAAGTTCTCGAAGATAAAAGTAAAGAGGGGACGCCGCACGTACAGTTGAGTGTGGACCATAGTTTTCCGCGTATGTCGCAGCTAGGTTACTGGGTGTTTGTCTATAACGCGAAACGCGATGCGGCCGGCAATCCGCAGTTGACGGTGCAAACGCAGGTGCTGCGCGATGGACAACCCGTGCTGAGTTCGCCGCAGCGTCGAGTGAATAGTGCCGGACAGGATGCGGAGCGGATTCCGTTTGGCGAGGAGTTGGCGTTAAAGACGCTCACGCCCGGCAAGTACGACCTGAAGGTGATCGTAACGGACGGTGTTGCCGGGACCAGCGCAACGCAGCTCGCGGATTTCGTGGTGCGGTAGAATATTTTAGCCGCGGATTACACGGAAGAAATCCGGATCAAATCCGTCTCATCCGCGGTTAAATATTATTCAGCACACTGAGCGCTGTTCCTGAAAAGATCTGCTGCTTTTCCTCATCCGAGATTTCCATCGCCTCGACCGAAGTAACGGCGCGATCGATCGAACCGAGCAGGTGTGGGTAGTCACTGCCCATCACCATGTGATCCGCGCCGACCATTTCGCGCACCATCTTCAACGTATGCGGGCTGAACGATACCGTGTCGTAATAGAGTCGCTTCAGATAAACACTCGGTAACTGATCGATCTTCACTCGACAGTCCGCAAAATCACGAAAGCCGTTGTCCATCCGCTCCATCAGGTAAGGCACAGCTCCACCGAGATGACCGATGATCCAGCGAATGTCCGGCAGCTCCGCAAACATGCCGTCGTAACACATGCGCGCGACCGCGAGCGTCGTGTCAAACGGAAATCCGACGATTGGACCAAGCACATACTCACGAAACGCGTCCGAGTTGGCTGGGATCATCGGATGAAGAAAGATGCACAACTTCATCCGGTTCGCTTCTTCAAAAAACGGTCGATACTCGGGCGACGTCAACGCACGTCCGCCGATGTTACTCAGCAATATCACGCCGTTTAGTTTCAACTCATCGATCGCGCGATGGAGCTCCGCGAGCGCTGCGTCCGGCGCGTCCATCGGAATCGAAGCAAAGCCTTTGAATCGTGTCGGATGTTGCGCGATGAGCTCGGCGTACGAATCGTTGATCATTCTTGCGACTGAGGGTTGATGCTCAGCGTCAGTAAAGAAGACGTTTGGTGTCGACAGCGAGACTACTTCGACGTTTATACCAACTCGATCCATGTCTTCGAGTCTTTTCGAGACGTCAGTCATCGCCGGGGTGACGCCAAAGAAGCGCGCGCCGCGATAAGTGATGATCGTTTGCCCGCTGGAACTGGTCCCGAAAGAAAACTCGGATGGGAGATCTCGAATTGTTTGAAAGAATGCCTCGGTGTAGAAATGTGTATGAAGATCGAATTTCATCGCTTGTCCACAAAGTATTGATTCAGACTTTCAGCCGTCGAAAACTCGCCGCGAAACGTGTAGATGTCGTCGAGTTTCCACATGCGGTCTTCGAAAACGTAAATGAAAGACGTCGTGCGTTCGTCGCCGGGATAATTCGTGTTCGGTCCCCACTTGTAAAGCACGTCGATGATCGCGCGATTACCGTAACGTCTCGAGGAGACGATCGAATAAGTTGTCGGATAATCCCACGAGCCAATGAACGTCCCATTTCCCGGGAAGTCAGGATCGTCCGAACCGTTCGTAAAACTGGCGATCTTTTGCTGGAATGCCTTGCGCAGGTTATCACTCAGAAACAACTTCTGCGCGCGCTCGTCTTTGACAATGTCTGGCTCGTTCTTCTGCAAGTAGTTGAAGAACTCGCGAAACGCGAGCAGACATTGTTTCGGCGCAGCAACGGCGACTGTCTTGCCTTTCACTTCGTTGATCTGATGTTTTGTCGGACCCTGTGCGAAGGCTAGCGACGTACTCGCCAGCAGCAGCATCACGGCAGCTATGAGTTTCATTTCTTAATCCTTCTTAGAATCTGTTCGTCTCTGAACGGCAATCTAATCGTAACATTCCCGCCTCGCAGCGGAGTGTTATAGTGTGTTTGTTCAGTTTTTCTTCTTTCTTCAGCAGCGGCGGCGGCACCCCGGCGGCTTCCCACCCACCCAAATCTAATCAACGGGAATTTGAAATGACTACTCAAGCAGTTCCGAGCAGAGATGATCGCGGCCAGCCTACACTCGTTAACGGCAATCGATCTAACGTAAACAAAGACAATTGGCTCGGTTTCGTGGGTGACGTGGTGAATTTTACGGGCGAAGTCTGCTTCAAATCGATGCTACGAATCGATGGGCACTTCTCAGGCAATGTTACTTCATCGGACGGAACGCTGATCGTCAGCACTGGCGCGCAAGTGACAAAAGCTGTCATTAAAGTCGCGGTCGCGAAGATAAACGGAACCGTTGAAGGCGACATTCGCGCCAGCAAGGAGCTCGTACTCGGACGCACGGCCAACGTCAAAGGGCAGGTGGCCGCGCCCGCACTGGTGGTCGAAGAAGGCGCACAACTCAACGGCAGTTGTAGAAGGATTTAAGACTTACCACCGCGGATTTACGCAAATGAACACGGATTGATCCGCGTTTTATCTGCGTAATCTGCGGCTCATTTCAAACCACACACGCGACAAAAATTCTGATAACTTCAGCGCGAGAAGCGGCGCACGATCAACGCGATCGGCAGTCCAATGCAAAACATGATCGTCAGCAGTCCGATAGTGGTGCCCACGGCAGTTCTCGGTCGGTGCGCTACGAGTGAAAGCGGCAACACCACGAAGTTCATGAACGTGTAGACTGCAATGCCGTAAAGCAGCCCAAACATCACCGGACGTTCAATCAGAAAAAGCCACTTGCGACTCGCAAGATAAAACACCACCGTCCACATCGTGGCGATTAAAAAGTGTAGCGCCAGACCAAGCAGTGCGACTTTAGCGCCGCCCTGAGCCGCGGCGGGTCCGAGTAGTCCACTCGCGACGAAACGCAAAAGCGCACCTGGACCAACACCAGCTCGCCACCATGCAGTCAGGAATGCCGCACAGATGTCGAGAGTTCCAGCGATCAGCCCGCCCCAAAAAATTGGCTGCAAGTTCATGACGAAATTTGTCCTTCCGCGGATTCCTACGCCGTTGCAGGGGTTGCTGCGTCTTTATACAACGCGGCGCCCGCAATTGTTGCAATTATCGAAACGATGAGATGAATGACGGCCACCTTCAGCCACAGTGCGTTGGAAAAGAATCCCAACGGGATGAACTGCACCGGTCCAGTGAGTGAGAATGCAATCCAACCGACAATGCCGGCCAGGACGGCAGTCTTTGGTCCAGCGCCGAAAAACGCGCGCATCGTGACGTAGAACATCATCGCCGTGAAACCGCGACCGAGTTCGAAGAGCGCGAAGTAGACCATGTTGCTTCCGTGTGCTTCGGGTTCAGTCGCGTGCAATGCCGTGTAAAGGCCGTGCCAATCGGCTTTGAGAATGGTCTCATGAATGAAACCATCAGTGACAAACATGATGATCGCAGCAATGAAGCTGCCGATGAAAAGGCGAGCCCAGTTGATCCTTGCCATGATTTGCCTCCTTCACTTGGATTGTTAATCACAAAAGGCACAAAACTCACAATCGATTGCTCATCAAATTCTCGCATCACGTTGAATCAAGTCGATGATCTCAGCTATTGCATGTCTCGCCTCGGGCATTGGTCCAAGCATCCAATCATGGACCATCCGATCGTATTCACGATAATCGATGTCGACACCTTCGTCTGTTGCCTGATCTCTGAGCTTGTGACAGTCAGGAAACAGGATGTCACGCGTGCCGATGAATAACGTAATCGGCGCGAGGTCTTTTACGCTGCCGTAAATCGGACTCACGAGATAACTCTTCGGATCAACGTCGCGCGCGTAAGCCTCACCGCCATACCGCAAGCCTTCGACTCCGAGAAATGGATCGATCTTATCCAGCTCAGCGATCTGCGGATTCGAGAGAGTCGCGTCCAGCCACGGCGATAACAGGATCAGTCGACCAGGTTGATCGAGACCATCGTCGCGGAGTCGTTGCGCAAGCGCGAGAGCGATTCCGCCACCTGAAGAATCGCCCATGATCGTAATGTTTGAACTGCCTGCGTCAGCAGCGAGCTCGTTGTAAAGCGGCAGTAACACTGCAAACACGTCGTGCACGTAATGCTCGGGCGCGTGCGGGTAATTCGGAGCGGTGATGGTGCAGTTCGCAGCGTGGACCAGTTTCGACATCAAGTCCCAATGCTGCGAGGCGAAGCTGTTAACATACGCGCCGCCGTGCAGGTAGATGACATGTTTTCCACTGGCGTTCTTGAGCGGGGCGATGGTCCAAACGAGATGCCCGTTGATCTCTCGTTTTGAGATCTGATGTTCGCGATGCATGCGAGGTGACGGCTCAGTGTAGGTCCGCTCGCCGCTTTCAACGCGCTGCCGCATGCGATTGACGGTTCGCTTCATTCGCGTGATGTGAAGCAGCACATTGATCGCTTTGCTTTGAATGCTG
>OBKT01000049.1_pt1 | contig 12846 bp, 14 predicted proteins | sample 1519771 | NCBI WGS metagenome assembly OBKT01 (sample SAMN00737777, study PRJEB22531) | soil metagenome | reverse complement strand
GCCAGGATAATCAGAAGCAAGGCCGGCCGGAATGAAGATCTCGCCGGCCGTTCGTGCAGCAGTGGAGCTGCTGGTTCTGTAACGACTGGTTTGCGTTTTACCAAAGTAGATTCGTCGTCGTCTCTCACATCCGTAAGAGGAACTACTTTCGCCGGCGGTGAGTCGTCTTCCTGCCAAATCATGTCGAGATCGTGCGATGGTTCGCGAGCAGCCGTCTCGATGCCGAAAAAATCTTTCAGCAGCAGACGCTGATTCGCAGTTATCGAGCTTTGCGCCGGCGGAGCTATGCCCGGATCGAAGTTGTAACTGGCGTCGCGCAGGGTAGCGAGCGCGTTGATTGCCTGAAACCCGCTGAGCTTGCCCAGCCGAGCATCGACGAGCTGGCCGCTGTCGAAGAAAAGCGCGCCCTCAGTCATTCCCGTGTTGATTTGAAGTCTGCCACTCGCACGCTCAGCGGCGAGCGTCGCAATTACGTCGAGTATTCCTTGCTCCCGAGGAGTATTTTCCATAGTTCAATTCCCCTTGCCTGCAACAGTGTCAGCAGATTCGATGCCGTCCGCTAAGGGGTTGTTCTATAAGCTTTCACGGTCATATGTTGGCTTACTTTCATGCGCGGGAGTGTAACGTTTCAAACCAACCTGACGTGCAAACACCGGGCAGGATATTATTCACCACTGATATGACATACCGTACAGTCACTACCCTCCTGGTCATGCTGGTATTCGTTACCTGCGCCGCAGCACAGTCTCCCGGCATCGACACCAAACTCGCTGCGCAATACTTTCAGCAACTCAAGCAGACCTCCGATCGAGACGGCAATAAGATGTGGGGCCTGAGCTTGTATGGTCCAATCCTGTTTGTCGATCCGCGCACCGGCAACGTCGTCGCCAACCAGGCGGATCTCGAACATAAGCTCGCGGCGCACGATGGCGTCTTTGTTGGCAAACTTCCGAGCCAGATCAATCCGGCGAATACCGCAACCGACTGGGCAGGCGTGCATTGGACCATGGTGATGTGGCCCGTTGGAGAATTGCGTCAGCCTCGCGAACGATTGCTGCTACACGAGTGCTTTCATCGCTTACAGGCGAAACTCGGATTACCTGCACGCGATGCGGTGAATTCACATCTCGACACTCTCAACGGTCGTATCTGGATACAGATGGAGTGGCGAGCACTCGAGCGCGCATTACGGCAGACCGGTTCTGCACGAGCCGCCGCGATCGCTGACGCGCTGCTCTTCCGAACCTACCGTCGCTCACTGTTCGAGAACTCCGCCAATAATGAAAACGCGCTCGAACTGAATGAAGGACTGGCGGAGTATACAGGCGTGAAATTAAGCTCAGCGGATTTGCAGGAAACGGTCGTGCGCGCCGATCTCATTCTTCGCCAGGCACGCAACAATCCGACCTTTGCTCGCTCGTTTGCGTACGTATCAGGTCCAGCGTACGGTGCTTTACTCGATCTCAGTGGCAAACCATGGCGCGTTAACTTGAAACCTGATGCTGATCTCGGGCAACTGCTACAGCAGCGATACGCGGTTCGAGTTCGCGCATCGGAAGCAGCCGCACGTGCGGCTGCATCGCGTTACGAAGGTGACGAGATCGTTACCATCGAGACTCATCAGGAACAGAGACGCGCGCAGCAGATTGCAGAAGCAAGAAAGAGATTTTTGGATGGACCAGTACTGATCCTGCCTTTGTCAGCAGAAGTGAATTACAGCTATGACCCAAATAACGTGATCGGAATTGACGCGAGTAATACGGTATATCCAACAATGCGACTAGTGGACCCGTGGGGTGTTCTGACAGTAACCAACGGAGCCTGGGTTGAACGTGATGCAACCGGTCACATGGTGCGTGCTCGCGTGACGGCGCCAACAGACCTGTCCGCTCGCCCACTGAAAGGAGATGGCTGGTCTTTGGAACTGGCAAATGGTTGGGAAGTGGTTCCAGGCGAGAAATCGGGAGAGGTGACGATTAGGAAACGCTGACACTACCGCTCGTTTGTCCGGGCACGCGCCAAAGAAGCACTAATTCGAGCAGTCCTTTGAGCACGACCACGATTGCAACCGCACTCAGCCAGTAACCTAAATCCGGCTGATACAAAAACAAAACGACTCTCCAATCGATGACAGTCACGATCAGGTAGAGCAACACGAGCGGCCAGACAAAATGCAAAAGCACAATGCGTACTACTAACGCTGCTCGATTAGGAATTCCACGGCGCCGTAACTCACGAAAGCGTTTGCGCAGGCGGAGCAGCGAAATTATTAAAACAATTGTTAGAACGAATATCACAGCATCGAAAATGATGTACAACAATCTGAGTCCGCGACCTTGATCCGGCAGCGGCCGGCCTGTTGCCATGCTTAGAACAGTTTGCGCCATCGCGCGAGTTGTTGATCCATCAAGCACGGATGAACCATGCGGCGACGAGAAGGCGTCCAACGCGTTCGCCGCATTCGCCGCAATAAACACTCCGACCTTTTCCTGCGGGTCGAAAAACATCGCACACTGAAAGTGTCCAGTGCCACCGTCGTGATTGATCAGCACGTGGCCGTTTGACACGAATGATTCCCAACCCATCGCGTATGTGTTCGGTGCCGGCTCCGTGTGCATCAGTTCAATCCCGGATGGCGAGAGCACGCAAGCACCGCGATAACAGCCGTCATTCATTTGCGTGATGAGATAGTGCGCCATGTCTTCAGTGCTGGAGATTATGTATCCCGCGGGCAACTCGGCGCGGTTGTAAGGAAAGGTAACTGCAACTGGAACTCCGAACCACCAGCGATGCCCTGACGCCATTCCATGTCGCACAGCTTCCTGCTGCGAAAGAAACGTGTTCTTCATATCGAGCGGCGCAACAATATGCTGCTTTACATAGTCTTCAAACAATTGCCCCGACACGTACTGCACGATCAGCCCGAGCGTTTCGTAATTCGCATTCGAGTATTCGAATGATTTACCGGGATGAAAATTCAGTTTCGCATGTTCGAGCGCGCGCACGGTTCTTTCCAACACGCCGTCGTCGAGAGCCGTCGATAGTTGTGCTTCGCGAATCATCGGAAGACCACTGGTTTGGTACAGCAACTGGCGGATAGTGATTTGTGCTGAGGCCTCAGGGTCGGAAACGCGAAACCACGGGATGTATCGTTGAACTGGTGCGTCGAGTTTGACTCTTCCCGCCTCAACCAATTGCATTACAGCAAGTGCAGTGAAGGATTTTGTAACAGAGCCAATGATGAAGGACGTCTGCGGCGTTACTGCACGTCCGGATGGATCAGCCTCGCCGTATCCCTTGAGATAAACGATCCGATCATCCTTCACGATTGCAACTGCAACTCCCGGAATTCTCGGAAGCCGCATTTTGGAGACGATGTATGAATCGATTTCACTCAGATTCAGATCATCGCTAGCATTGATGGGTATACATACGGTCGCCAGTAGAATGAGAGACAAACATACCCTAAATGACAGCACCAGCTTTGGGATGCCGCTCGGTGAGGAGGCGCTGCCCTCCGCTACAGTTTCGCAATAAAGTGGTCTAACGAAAACCGATCGTCGACGCGTGGCAGCAGGAAAACAAACAGCAGCAACGCCAGTCGCGGTATCACGTGAGTGTGAAACTCATAGAGTGGCTCTTTGAGCAAGTGTCCAAAGGTGACGACTGCAAGAACGAAGCCCAACGCCACCAACGCCTCGCGAACACGAACCCCGAGTATCAGCAGCGCGCCTGCGATAAGCTCAACGAAGGGAATGACCACGCCCATCGCCCAAAGCGACCAGACGGGCAGAAAAGTGTCCGCAAACGGCAGGAAGTATTTGCGAGCGTGATTGAGTGGTCCAAGTTGAAAGACCTTCATCACTCCGGCCATGAAGAAGATCAACCCGAGCACGAGGCGTGCGAACAGAATGGCCCACGCGCGGTCGATACCGGCAGTTGATTTTGTCAGTTCCTGCTGACTCATGTCGTTTCTCCTCTAAACGCGTGATTTCGAATATTAGAACGCGATCGTACAGACATCTCCAATTATTTTGTAAATCCATTTTGGAAACTACTGGATGCAGACCGCGGTTTTGAGGAGATTACAACGAGAGGAACCGAACAGCCGATTCAGTGGCCCAGCGACAACGACGCGCTATATGAAAGCCATCTATGAAGCGGTCTCCGGTGTCAAAAGGCTTTGAAGCACACTCTGACCAAACAAAATTTCTGAAGGCGTATGAGCGAATACGACGAACGTTACGTCCGGGACGATCTATTTCGCCTTTTCAGAGCTGGGACGCTTGAAGGTGTGACGTGACCCAGAGGCGACGCGCTTCGCGCTTGCCCGTGGCTATTATATTCCGCGCGTTGGCGCTGCAATTTCAACCAGCGTTAAAGCTTGGTTGTAAAATTTACGGCGCCACTAGAAATACATCCCAGGCCCAACGTCCGATCTCTGCACCTGCTGTGTCCTTAACCTTTGCACGATAACGAAACTCATTGCCGTATTGGTCCGTATGTTTCGAAGGCTTGTATTCAAATTCGACTACCGCGACGTGCGCATCCTGGAAGCGGATCAACTCACTCGGTTCAGATACGCCATTCTGGTTACTGTCGTGCCACAAACGAAGCGAGTTAAAAACCGCATCCGCCTGCGTAATCACTCCGTCTCCGTTTCCTCCGTTCACATACTTGTCGTACTCGGCTAAAGCAACGAAGCCATTCTTTTCCTGGCCCAGCGGCGGTTCAGGTTGCGATGTGAAGTTACCAAACAACTCTGCTCCGTTATCGATTGTGCCGTTGCCGTTACGATCTAAACAGAGCCACGCGTCATCTGTTGCAGCAGCCGTCCAGGCAATCTTGTTTTTAGTGCCATCATCATTTAGATCGAATATCACTCCGTCGGCACGATTAGTCAGCGTAAATCCGTTGCCCAATACGTCCACCAAAATCGGTGAGGGATCGGAACACGAACAGTAAGGAGCGCCGGCCCATTGAGCTTCGAGATTCCGGCAGTTTTGCCAGGCGAGTCCATCATCGGCTACACAGTCTTCACAGCCTGTATCGTCGTACTGACATACGGCGCCGCCGCCGCTGCCCCCACCTCCACCGCCGCAGTTTTCATTCCAACAATCCCCTTGCAGATAAAACTCCTCATGAATTCCAGAGTCTACACAACTGCACGAGAACCACCCGCAATTGGTCGTTTTCCCGTTAACAAATTGACTCCAACGCACGCAATTACAGGCAGCCGGCGAACAAACACCCGTAGTTGGTGTGTTGAATGCCGGATAACACTTCGTAAAAGTACCGGGCGCGGTTGCACTGTCACAGCGGCCCAAACCGTAGGTCTCTGCATTATCGAAATCACCGTCACTAAACGTAATGCGATTAGTTTCTGTCTTGTAAATCGTAGGGCTGGTCGGTGAACAATCCTCGAGTGATTGGGCCACTATCGTTCTATTTGTTACCGAACAGGCATACGAGATGACTATTGCCGAGAGTAGAAAACAAACAACCAAAAGAAAAATTTCCAAGGTAACGGTGAAGAGCTTGGACATGAGGAACCTCCAATGAAAAGCCTGTGAAGGGGGAGTGGACTCCTAGTGGTGCTGGAACGACTCAAAAACCCTTACGATTTTATCTCTTTGTTTCGCAGCATCAGCGAAGTTTCCAGAACGAACGTTGCCCTTAATTTCACCTAACTTGTTTAAAGACTCGCGTTGCGCATGTTGAAAACCGGCCTCGTAATCTGCGGACCTTCCCTTAGCCGACCATTTTGTCGCTTCAGTTTCACAATTGACGAGGGTGGCTTCATCCTGAGTGGCGAGTGTCGAGGGCAGTTGGCGTAAACACGGTAAGAGATGACTCGCATAGTCACGGAAACCCGTCCAGTTCTCACTCAATCGATAACCAGGAACTGCCTGGCCTTCTGTGGAACCATCTTCAAAGACCACTGCGGTGACAGTGAACTCCCGGCCCGCTGCTCTGAAACTTGCATTATCTAGTGGGATGATTTGAGTTTCTATAGTGTTAGGAAGAAATGCGGTATCTGAGAAGTAGAAGAACCTCGTGACCCAGCCCTTACCGCTGCCAACGCTATACGCCTTGATCGTTTTAGACGAAGTGTTCTGAAGAGAAACTTCCAGAATCCGACTACTTCCGATACTAGTCGGTTGCAGTCCAACAACGCGAATTGCCGGCGTTACACTGGTTACTAAAGGCAGGCCATCTTGCGCCTGTACTAACAAAGGTAATTTCGCAGTACCTATAACGGATCCAACCGTTACGCCAAGCAGCAAAACAATTGTTAGTGAAACAGCAAAGCGGCGAGTTTTCAGGCATTGAGGAATTCTGACCATGAGGCACCTCGAGGTTGAGAACAAGGACCACCCACGCGAGTTCATTGGTCCATGGGTTTAGGTTGACTGGCGGATACTACTCCTGTTCACAAGCCGGATCAATAAGGATTTCCCTGAGGGAATCGCATCTGTTGACAAAGCGACTCGCCTGTCCTACTATATCGCGTGCCGATACATCGCACGGCGATAGAGCATCATGGCAAAACAACGACTCGACCCGGAAAAACTGCTGCCGCTGACCCCCACCGTGTTTCACATCCTGCTGGCGCTCTCCGACGGCGATCTGCACGGTTACGGAATTATGCAGGAGGTCGCGGAGCATACGGCCGGACAAATCCGACTTGGACCAGGCACGCTCTACGGCGCAATCAAACGCCTGCTCAGCAACGGCCTGATTGTTGAAACCGATCAGCGTCCCGATCCAGAGCTCGACGACGAGCGCCGCCGTTATTACCACTTAACCGATTTCGGCCAACAAGTCTTGAAAGCGGAAGTGCAACGTATCTCCAAAATGGTTTCCGTGGCCCAACGGAAACGACTGCTGCCAAAACGAACCTGAGTATGCAACGGCTATTTCAACTCATGCTCCGCGCCTACCCTCGAGATTTCCGACTCGAGTACGGCCCTGACATGACACAACTTTTTCGTGACTGTTACCGCGACATTCAATCGGACGGTTTGATCAGTGCGATCGCTTTCTGGTGGCGCATGAGTCTGGATGTAATTCGAACCGCCCCGTTGGAACGCTGGGAAGCGTTAGAAAGGCGCTACACGGCTATGAAGAACCTGAAAAACGATCTGCTCGGTTTGGTTGCTTGCCTCGCGATTATCGCCGTCGCGTTTCCGCTGTTAGGTTTTGTACGAACGCATGAATCGATTGTGATCTTTGGCTTCGCGCTCGATGCGATAATCACAGCCGGTATCATCGGTAACCTAATAATCTTCCCACTCGTGATACTCACGCGCTGGTCATCCTTCCGCAGTGTATTGTGGACTCTCCTTGCAGTCCACGGAGCGCTGTTGCTCATTGCGACTTTGATTGGTACCCGCGTCGATCCGGTGTTCAACTTTCTGATCGTTTTTGTTTCGTACCTCGTAAGCTTTATATTTTGGTTGGCCATTCACTGGCTGCGGTCACAATTAAAAACGGCGACCGTTATATCTGGCTGACCAACGAGGATGATGATGAGACATGTCTATTTGATAGTCGTGATTTCTCTGCTGCTGTTGCCAACGATCTCATATGCGAAGATCTCGAACACCGATGAACTGATCGCGGCCATGCAGAAGAAGTATGGAAAGTCGTGGTACAAGACCGCCACCTTCGTTCAGGAAACAACAAACTTCCAACCCGACGGAACCTCCAAAGTCGAAACATGGTACGAAGCGATGTCAGTGCCCGGTAGTTTGCGCATCGACTTCACACCAACAAAAGACGGAAACGGAATTCTGTTTACGGATAGCAAGATCTTCGTTTTCAAAAACGGCAAGGTCGACACGACGCGCCCGTTCGAGCATCCGCTTCTGATTCTGGGATTCGACATCTATCGCTCGCCTGCCGCCGACGTGAAGACGAAGTTACAGGCATTGAAGTTTGATCTCTCGCAATTCAGAGAAGACACGTGGCAGGGACGACCGGTTTACGTCGTCGGCGCTAAAGCGGGCGACTTGCATTCGCCGCAGTTCTGGATCGATCAGGAGAATCTTTACTTTGTCAGAATGCTTCGTCCCGCCGGTAAGGATGGAACGCAAACGCAGGAGACGCAATTCAACAAGTATCAGAAACTCGGCGGTGGCTGGATGGCGCCTGAAGTGATCTTCATGGTTGATGGCAAGGTTCTGACAACTGAAAAGTATTCTGACATGCGTGCCGACGTTCAACTCGATCCGAAACTGTTCGATCCGCAGTTCTGGACCACGGTCCACTGGAAAGAGTGAACGCTACCGCTTCCAATAGTCAGGACTTTCTTTCATATTCGGATCCGGTCGTTCCATCCAACGTTCAGGACGATGCAGTTTGATAAAACCAAATTGCTCGTATAAGCCGTGCGCGTCTTTGGTCGCTAAGACCCAGCGGCGAAATCCCTGTAACTTCGGATGAGCGATGATGACTTCCATCAGCCACTTCGACAACCCGCGCCCGCGGTGTTCCGGCACTATGAAGACATCAGCAACCCACGCGAAGGTGGCGTAGTCTGTCACGATTCGCGCGAATCCCACCTGTTCGTCACCCTTGTACACGCCAAACGCGATTGAGTGTTCGATCGAGCGCTCTACAACTTCACGCGCCCGACCCTTGCCCCAATATGAATCGTTGCTGATGTAGTCGTGAATGAGGCTGATGTTCAGACGCGACTGGTCCGTGCTGATCGTGTACTCGCCGCGTTGCCAAATCTCGCGACCTGGCTGAGAGAAATCCAAATCCTTGTCGTCCAAAACAACTCCTTGTTCAACAATAAAAGGTTATCACCGACTCTGTGAGCCTTTTGCAAGAGCAACGGGAGAAGATCACATAATATTCGCCATACAATCCTGTTCTCCTTTGTGTCACGCAAGTTTCACCTGGAAAAAGCGGATGTGGCAGAAAACGATTTATTTCCTGAGTCTCTTATTTGCTTCTCTTGCGCTGGTCCCAACAATGGCGCATCTGCTGGAGCTGCCAAACAAGATCAACCTTTCGCGCGACAACTACCTAATCGTGCAGCAGATTTATCGCGGCTGGGCTTTGCTGGCTATAGTCGTCTTCGGCGCCTTGCTCTCAACGCTCGCCTTGACTATCACATTGCGCCACCAGCGAAAGGCGTTCATATTAGCCCTGGTTGCTTTTCTGTGCATCGCAGGCACTCAGATCGTCTTCTGGACTTATACCTATCCGACCAATGAAATTACAAACAACTGGACCACACTGCCCGAGAATTGGGCCGCACTTCGACGGCAATGGGAATACTCTCACGCCACTAGTGCGCTGCTTAACTTACTCGCAATGATCTCACTCAGCGCATCTGTTCTGTTTCGCAAACCTGATGAATAGCGTGAAACCTGTATCTGAGTTCTACGTACTAGCCACATGAAGTTAAAAGTAATTTTGCTCGTCGTCGTTCAGGCACTGACACTTCTTTCCGCACGCGCACAGAAGGTACAGACAGTCGATGCAAAGATCGGCGCAATACTTAACAGGCCTGAATTTCGTCACGCACTGTTTGGCATCGAGATCTATTCGCTGACGGATGACAAGGTCCTCTACGCGCTCAATGCCGACAAGTTATTCGTTCCCGGTTCGGTGACGAAAGTAGTCACGGAAGGAACGGCTCTGCAACTTCTCGGTGCGGATTATCGCTTCCACACGCGTGTCTATCGCACTGGTCCAATCGTCGACGGAGTTATGAATGGTGATCTGGTGCTGGTTGCCAGTGGTGATCCCAATCTTTCGAATCGCGTACGCTCGGATGACACGCTTGCGTTTGAGAATGAGGACCATGCTTATGGACAGATTGTGAAAGCAAAGCTCGTCGCCGGCGATCCGCTTCAGGTGGTTCGTAGTCTCGCGAAGCAAGTGGCGGCGAAAGGCATCAAGCGAATTAACGGCCGTGTGCTCGTGGATGTGAGTCTGTTTTTTGAGGGGACCAAGGAAGCCGGCTCCGGCGTTGTGATTTCTCCAGTGGCTGTAAACGACAACGTTATCGACGTCATCATCGAGCCCGGAAAAACTCCCGGTGGTCCAACGTCGCTCCAGTCTTCACCGGCGACTAAATACGCGACGTTTCAAAATCAGGTAACGACAGCGGCGCAAGGTGCCGCTGCCGACATTGAATTCGTGGCTACTACAAATCCGGACAGTACCTGGATGGTGAAAGTACAAGGGACGATTGCGGCGGGCGACGGTCCGCGTCCTTTTCCGTTCATTGTTCCGGAACCGCGAAGGTTTGCGGAAGTTGTACTCAAGGAAGCGCTCCAGCAAGAAGGCGTCGAAACGGGGCCGGCTTCGTTGCAGGTTCCCGATTGGAAAGCACTCGCCGCTTTTTATACCGCGGAACATCAGGTTGCTGAACACGTCTCACCGCCACTCAAAGAGGATGTGAAGGTAACACTAAAAGTCAGCCAGAACTTGCACGCAGCCATGATGCCTTATCTGCTTGGAGCGTTGTTGAGCAATGAGCACACGTATTCCCTGCAGGCAGGTCTCAAACAGGAACGTGCCTTTCTTCAGCGTATGAACTTCGACACTTCAGCGGCTGCCCAGTCAGATGGAGCGGGTGGAGCGTCGCGCTTCACTCCTGATTTCATCGTCAAGTTTCTTGCCTTCATGACGAAGCAGAAGGAGTTTCGGAGTTTCTACGACGCGCTGCCGATTCTGGGTAAAGATGGAAGTCTTGCCGACACTCTCCGTCATTCTCCTGCTGCGGGGAAAGTGCGCGCCAAGACAGGCACTCACGTTGGAGGCGATTTGCTGAACGAGCAGATCGTTGTTAACGGCAAGGGTCTCGCCGGTTATTTGGAAACTAAGAATGGCAAGCAGATTATCTTCGCGATCTTCGTGAACAACGTTCCGGTGGGTGAGGATCTGCACGCAGTGTTTAGAATTGGCGACGCGCTAGCCGAGATCGCGGCCACGGCTTACGAAGATCATTAAAAATGACGTAAATCCAGAACGACTCTGTAACTCTTCGAGTCCAAGCTAGAGAAATGAAAAGTCGTATCGCCGTCAGTATAGTTCTCGCGTTCTGCGTGTTGCTCGCAGGCTGTGGTCGTCAGAGCGCGACAAGTAATCCGCAGGTAGCCGCTCTTTTTCGCGCGACGCGTGAAGGCAACACGGACATGGTTAAGTCGTTACTTTCCGCGCCAGGTATTGATGTTAACGCCACGGATGCGAGCGGAAGCACGCCGCTGCTTGAAGCAGCTCGTTTTGGTCATGAAGACATCTGCCGCACCTTGATCGCTGCCGGCGCAAACCTCAAAGCCAAAGACAAAGACGGCAAAACCGCACTGCAACTCGCGATTCAAGGCGATCACGATGACGTTGTGCGAGTTCTCAAGCAGGCTGGCGCAAACGAATAGCGCATCAATGGCTTTACCTCAAAGTATTCAAATCAATAGAAATTTTGCTGGGAGACGTGAAACTAAGGCGCCAATACCTTAAATCTTATCGGCTTTGCTTCTAATTTACCGTCGTCGGAAGTGAGCGCTGTGAGCCCACTCGGGACCGCGTCCACCGCCACAGGACTTACGTAGCCAATCTTCAAAGTATGATCACCGGGCGCGATGTCATAGAAATCCAACGGAATCTGGATTTGCTGCTCAATCGATTTACCAGGCTCGATTGCTCGCAAATCATCTTTGCTCTCCACGGGATCAGGAAATGACTCTCTGATAAACGTTGGACTAACCCAATTGTTATTCGCATCAAGAATAGTGACTCTGAAACCTGCCGGACCAAATCCGAGACGCTTATAAATATAGACCGGCGATTTACTTGTATTCTCGAGCTTGAGCTTTACCGTGATGGCTTCTCGCTGCTTGAGGAGATTACTACCAACGAGCTCAACTGAGAGTCGCAGTCCCTTCTTGACGAACTCGTCTTCCTTTGCCTGGTCCTGCCCAGAGCTTGCAGGCGCCATTAGCAAGAACAGCGCAATCAGAATCACCATTCTGGAATGGCATTGAACGTCTTTCATAAACCGAGTGTGAGTATAAATAAGTTTTAGACCCGTTCGTCAATCATTCTAAGTAAACATCCTGTGTGAATTGAAATTTGAATTCGCACCGGATCCTCTCTCACTAGGGTTGGTGAATAAGCTCCTAAGGTTTGTTGGCATTGGCATTTTGGTTCGCTGGCGCAGTAGTGTTCGGAGTTGGAGTTGGGCGCGCGGTTTGGAAAGCTTCTTCGTAGGAGACTTTGGCAATGTCGAAACCCAGCGCGATGTCGCCCAAGCGGTCCATCTCGGCGTCGACATGGTTGATGAACTGTTTGGGCGTCACGGCTTCACCTTGCAGCGTGAGCAGAGTTACAGGGTAGCTGTTGACTTCGTTCTCAAGCGATTTGTAGTGCAGAAATAGCTCCTTGTTGTCGGTGATGTTCTTCTGTTGCTGAAACACTGGAGGAAACAATCCATAGAAGGCGACGAACGCAGAACCTACAATGAACGCGGCTTTCACATACGAGTTACATCCCGTCCACCCCGCCTGCGCGATAAAAAACAGAGTTATGGCGACGAGCAAACCGGCAGTCATAACCATGACAATCGAAACAAAGTAGTTCACATAAAAGAAGGCCATGACGTTGCCGTGATGTTTGGCGCGGTCACGAATGATTTGCAGTTGATCTTTTAAACGTGCAGATTCAGCTTTGTCTGGCGTTGGACCAGGAGTAGCTGACGGACTCGTCGGTGGACTCGCAGTGGTAGCCGAATTAGCTTGCACGGTTGGGCTCGGTGATGGCGAAGGACTGGGCGATGCTGGCCGTGAGCGAGCGCCGCTTTCCCGATGCCCTCAACCTGTATCG
>OBKT01000048.1_pt1 | contig 12853 bp, 12 predicted proteins | sample 1519771 | NCBI WGS metagenome assembly OBKT01 (sample SAMN00737777, study PRJEB22531) | soil metagenome | reverse complement strand
TTGGTGCCGAAGGTCTCGCTTGTTACGACATGAACGGCCCGCGCGAACGCAAGGGATGCTGATCATCCGCGGCGAACACGCGCTCTATGCGCTCGGCGAATGCTAAGGTCGGCGGCGGTTTTCGTAAAACTTTATGTAATTTGCTTTCAACGATGGATCAAGCTGGAATGCTGCCTCGAAATCCGCAGCATAGTCTGGGAGTTTTAGTAGCGCCTTAACCACGCCGCGATTTGCATACGCTAACGCGTGTCTCTGATCGAGCGCGATCGTTTTGGTGTAATCTGCCAGGGCCCCATTTAGATCATTGATCTTTTGTCTCGCCGCACCGCGCCCGTAATAAAGTGAGGCATCATTCGGTTCAAACTGTAGGGCGCGCGTGTAATCTGCGATAGCTCCTTCCGCATCTCCTTTTTCCAGGAGGGCAACCGCGCGGCTAATGTTTGCTTTATAGAAGTCGGGGCTAAGCCTCAACGCGTCGGAAAAATCCTTGATTGCCGCGTCAGTTTGATGTTGGTTTTGGAGTGCAATTCCGCGGTTGTAGTAGTAGGAAATATCTTTCGGCGACAGTGCTATCGCTGTTGAATAATCAGCAATCGCTCCTTCGGCATCACCTTTACCGATCCGCGCATTAGCGCGGTCGTTGTAAGCCATAGCGAATTTCGGCTGGAGTTCAATCGCTTTATTAAAATCAGCGAAGGCCGCGTCGAGGTCGCCTTTGTTATATAAGGCGATGCCTCGGTTGTAATAGTTTTCATAATTAGTAGGTTGTAGCTGAATTGCACTGCCGTAGTCGGCGGCGGCTGCCGCGAAATCGTTTTTGGCCATGAGGGCATTCGCGCGGTTGTTATAAGCGGTCGCCTGTGTGAGGGTGTTTGCCTTTAAAGAGAGTGCTTTCGTGTAGTCTGCAATGGCGCCGTCAAGGTCGCCGCTATTCTGTCGAGCGAGCCCGCGGTTGTTGTATTCCTCCGCTGTTCTTGGACCCTGCGCCAGCGCGGTGGTCCAACTGATGAACACCACCGCGGCGACTAAAATCGTTGTTCGATTTTTGATCACAGAATTACCTTTCACCCAACGGACCCGCGCACCGACTCGATCAGCTTCGCCGGGTCGTAACCAACACCGTCTTTAAGAACTAATTGAACGTTGCGAATGTCGGCGATGTTGGTTGCGGGATTGCCGCGTACGATCACGATGTCGGCCTGCTTGCCGGAGGTGAGCGTGCCGACGCGACTGTCTTCGCCGAGAAACGTTGCGCCGTTCAGAGTCGCTATTCGGATTGCTTCCTCAGGAGTGAAGCCCGCTGCGACCAGCAGTTCCACGCAACGCTGATCTCCAAACCCAGCAACGACTCCTCCCCATCCAGTCGGATCAACTCCACTCATCAACAACCCACCAGCGTTAACAAACTCGCGCTCAAACTCCATCTCCTTTTTCAGCACCACCTCCCAGACTTTGGACCAGCGCGTATCAGCCTTGCCCTTGGCCAAACGTGTCTGACAATCATTGAAAGCGTCTGCACTGAGAACGTCTTGAATTCTCGGATCGAGTTGAAACTTCTCATCAACAAATGCCTCAAAGATGGCCAACGTCGACGTGACTGCAACTCGATCGTTCACCAACTCCCGGATCATTCCCTGCACCGGCTCGCTCTTAACATCGATGCGCGCCAACTGCGGCAGCCACTCTCTTCGCTCTGGACACTCATCCGCTTTCTTACGCGAGAAGAACTCAGTATCAACTGCCATTCCGTGTTCAAGATTGTCGATGCCTGCCTGCGCAGCTTCTACAAAACCTGCTGCACACAAGTGTCCGGTGACTTTGAGACCTCGCTTGTGCGCTGCGTAGACGATGGCATTTATCTCTGCCCGATTTATGTTCTCGTAAATCTTCAGCGAGGTAACGCCCTGATCCGCCCACTCGTTGATGAGGTCAGTCACCTTCTGCGCATTTACCGTTTTCCCCACAGCCTTGTTTATATAAGGACTGGAAAGGTGAATCTTCGGTCCGGGCAATTCGCCTTTATCAATTGCTCGCTTGATCGCCTGATCGTCGCTGAGTTCCATTGCGCCGGCCGTGCGAATCGTAGTAACACCCGCAGCAAGATATAGCGGAGCAAAGCTCTCGCCAGCCTCGACATAACGGTCACCCTGATCCGTTGCATAAAAGAGATGATCGTGCATGCCCACGAGGCCTGGCATTGCGGTGTGGCCACTCAGGTCCAGAGACTTAGCAGACGCCGGCACCGAAATCTCCTTCGTTGGACCAATGGCAGTGATGCGACCGGAGTCGATGATTATTGTTTGGTCTTCGCGCGCCGGACTTCCGGTTCCATCGATCACGCGCACGTGCTGTAGCGCGATTACAGGATCTTTTATGACAATGAATTCAGCGGTGCCGCGGTGTTTACACGCAGCCGCGAGGAGGGTGAGCAGGAGAACAACAAGGAAACGGGTAATCACTGTCCTTTAGGTTACCATCCTGCCAACGATGTCGGAAAGAAGGAAGATCTTTCGCGCAATGGCGCAAGGACCTCTGGCGCTGCTATCGCTCACTCATCATTAGCACCGCGCGAAATCGCACCTTGCCGCTGTGCATTTGTTCGTAGGCTTCGGCAACACGCTCGAGCGGATATTTTTCGATCATCGGGTGAATGCCACTCAACGCGCTGAATTCCATCGTGTCTTGCGAATCTCTCGCAGTGCCCGAATACCAGCCGGATACTCCACTACGGCGCAGGATCAATGAAAACACATTGATCGAAAGTGGCTCAGGGGGCGCCGCGGGAACGAGTAACAATCCGTTTGGCGATAAACCATCAACCAATGGCGAAATCGCCTGCGCGCTCGGAGCAGTCGCCAGAATCACGCGCGCGCCGCCAAGCTTCTGTAACTCAGCCACGACATCGGTCGCGGTCGCATCGACGTAGTGATGCGCGCCCAGCTTTTGCGCGAGCGCTTGTTTGTTGTTGCCACGGTTGATCGCGACCGTTTCAAACCCCATCTGTCGCGCGTACTGAACACCGAGATGGCCCAATCCACCGATACCGTGAACTGCGACAACGTCTCCGGCTCGAGCACCAGCATTTCGCAGCGCGTTATAAACCGTCACGCCGGCACACATGAACGGCCCGGCTTCCTCCGCCGGAACTTCATCAGGAATCGCAGCTAGCGCAATCGCCGGCGAAATCATGTACTCAGCATATCCACCATCGAAGTCGACGCCCGTAACTTTTCGCTTGACGCACATCGCGAAATCACCACGACGACACTGCTCACAAACGAAATCGTGCCAGCCATGCCAACCAACACCAACACGTTGGCCGATGGTCCATCCACTGACGTTCTCTCCCAGCGCGTCAACGAGTCCAGCAACTTCATGACCCGGCACACGCGGATACTGAAGTCCCGGCCACAGACCATCTTTCACAAGCACGTCACTGTGACAAACACCGCACGCCTCAACTTTCACGCGCACTTCACCGTCGCCAGGCTCCGGCACGTCGCGCTCCACCAGTTCCCAATCTCCACCTGCTCTACTTATCTGCGCTACTTTCATCTTGTTAACCTTTGACCCCCATAAAACCTCGAACCAACGACGCAATTTCATCAGGCGCCGTATCCCATGCGAAATGACCCGCATTCAAAACGTGAACTTCAGCTTTCGGTACATCCTTGCGATAACGCTCCGGACCACAAGGAGGCACAATATCCACCAGAAGATGTTTCTGAGCATGCTGTGCCTCCTACCCATTTTACCTAAGTGATTTGAACCCGGCGCGCAAGTCGGCGGTCAGAGCTTCCGGTTGTTCCCAAGCCGCAAAGTGCCCGCCCTTGTCGTGCTTGTTGAAGAAAATGAGATTCGAAAACGCTTTTTCCACCCAATTCTTCGGGGCGGCGTATATCTCCTCGCGAAAGACGCTCACGGCAACAGGGATATTGACGCCTTTCGGCGCGAAGAATGCAAACTTGTTTTCCCAGTACAGCGAGCCGACGAGACGGCAGTGTTCGTCAGCCAGTAGAACGTAATGTTGTCGAGGATGTCATCTCGCGTTAGACCTTCGCTCTCACCGTCAAAGACGCGTGCGATGAGCGCGAGATTGCGCGCATCGTGATCGAGTATCCATGCGGCCAGGCCGATGGGCGAATCGGCAATCCCATAAAGCGTCGGTGGACGAGTGCCCATCTCCTGCGCGTACGCAAGATCTTTCGTGTAGAAAAAGCTGAGCTGATCATATGCGTGCCGCTCGTCCGCTGAGAGGCCCGCTGGGGGTGGCGCGCCGGCAAATGCGGCTTTGTCGATTTCGGGTGGAACTGTTCCGGGCATGTTGGTGTGAATGCCAGCCAATTCCGGCGGCGCCTCGACGCCCATCCATTGGACGATAAGCGAGCCCCAATCACGCAGGGAAAACAGGCTTTGAGATCTGACTCAGGTCCGGGCTTACCGTCCTTATCAAATGAGCGTAGCCCCAGCCACCCGTAGCGGCATTTTTTTGGAGTCTTTCACCATAAACTGGAGATACCAGGGCGGTGCTTCACCGGGAACGAAAGACTGTTCACGGCCGAAGATTTTGTTGTTTTCTTCCGAGGGAACATGGCGCCACGCTATTCGCGCAATGATTGTGCCTTCAGGAAACGGAAGCTTATCGATGATTCGAACGGAGGACCACATCCCGTAATAGAGTCCTTTTCGGTTACCCGGAAGGTTGATGTGGTTATACCTCTTTCGAGTAAAGTCGCGCGGGGCTTGTTTGCGACGGGGTGGTGAGTGTAAAAGCGAAGGTATGAGACTAATCATCCGTTTAATTGCCGTCGTGTTGATGGGGTGGCCTGCGTACGCACAGGAAACGACTTTCAAGAACCCTGTCGAAGCAAAGCTCAGCGTAAATCGTCGCGATTACAATCGAAACTCAATCGGAGGCAGCTTCGAAGTCGAAAATTTTTATCCGGTTGGCTGGTCCAGGGACGGAAAGTTCGCTTATTACCTCGAGCCTGTCGATGAAGCGTGCGGCTGTTATTTCGGGAAGCTCGTGATTCTCGATCTGAAGAACGATGCAGTCGTCTGGCAGTTTGACTATACCAGCGAGGACGACAGCGAAGTCTCCAAAAAACCAAAAACGTTAGCGGCACTGTGGGCTGCTAATCGCAAACTCTTCTCAGCGAAGCTCACCGAAAACAAGATCGAACCGCAGCGTGCAGCTCGTGTTCTGCCGTTTCCCATCACTTACAAAAGCGATCGCGTGACACCAACCCTGCACGTTGAACGAAAACAGATGAATAAAGACGATCGCATTTATGGCGATGTCGGTCGTGCGACAGTCGAGCTCAACTCGCGTCGGAACGGCAGCAAAACTGTCTTCGACGAGAAATATGCGGAAGCGATGCCGCTCTATGTCGGGATGCTCGGCTACCTCAGGAGTCCGCTTGAACCTCGCGCGGCAATCATTCTGGTTGAGATTTATCGCGGTTACGAAGGACCTCCGCACGTTGCAAGCGTTCGGATTGTTGGCGCTGCTCTTGACAAGAATTTCAGATAACTCCCGCCACGTTTCTGCGACGAATCACGAGCACCATTGATCCAGGGTGTAACGCATTAATAAGGAGTTTTAATCGTGTATAAATCGAAAGCCTATGCCGCCGACAGTAAGACCGCGCCGCTCGCGATCAGCGCGATCCGCCGGCGCGAACCAACCGAACGCGACGTGCAAATCGACATTCTTTTCTGCGGTGTCTGCCACTCGGATCTCCACGCGGTGCGAGACGAGTGGAACGAGTTCATGCCGACTGTTTATCCGATTGTTGCGGGTCATGAGATCGTCGGCCGTGTTTCCGCCGTCGGGTCGGCAGTCACAAAGTACAAGCCGGGAGATCTGGTGGGTGTTGGTTGTATGGTCGATGCCGATCTTACGTGCAACGAGTGCAACGCCGGGTACGAGCAGTTTTGTCCGAACAGAATTCTTACTTACAACTCGTCCGACGAACATCTCGGCGGTGTTACATACGGCGGTTACGCGGAGAGCATCGTCGTTGACCAACACTTTGTGCTGCGCGTTCCTGCGAATCTCGATCTCGCCGGAGCCGCGCCGCTACTCTGTGCGGGCATCACGACTTACTCGCCGATCCGGCACTGGGGAGTAACGAAAGGCAAGAAGGTCGGTGTGGTTGGTCTCGGCGGGTTGGGCCATATGGGCGTGAAGATTTCACACGCACTCGGCGCCCACGTCGCAGTCTTTACTACTTCACCGGAGAAGAAAGACGATGCGTTGCGTCTCGGCGCGGATGAAGTTATCGTTTCGCGCAACACAGCCGAGATGGAGAAGCACGCCGGTACATTTGATTTCATTCTCGACACAGTGTCAGCCCAACACGACATCAACAGTTATCTCGCACTGCTCGCGCGTGACGGCAACGTGACACTCGTCGGCGCTCCGCCAGAACCGTTAAACGTTGCTGCATTCTCATTGATTGGTGGACGACATAGTTTGTCCGGGTCTGCGATTGGAGGCATACGCGAGACACAGGAGATGCTCGACTTCTGCGGCGAACACAACATCACCGCTGATGTCGAAGTGATTCCGATTCAGAAGATCAACGAAGCCTACGATCGATTGGCGAAGGCAGACGTGAAGTATCGCTTCTCGATCGATATGGCGTCGCTCACTGATGAGTAATCGCATTTGGAGGAGGTCAGTACCGTAACGCGGTAGCGTCGGGTCGGGCTGCGCTATACATTATATCGAGAGACCCGACGCTACCGCGTTGCGGTACAGACTGTGTCCAACGAGATTCTCGACTTGTGAGCTAACGCTCCGCACCAGCGAGCGATTGCAGTCGCTGCTCGATCCCGGGGTATTCCCAACTTTTAATACCACCTGAACACGCGCAGGATGTTTGAGAAATCATCTGTCCACACGTGCGAATCTGTTCGTCCTTCAACTACTCGCCAATGCGGGTTTTGGGCGAGGGTGTCAAACGCAGCTGAGTTGCGCGCCATCACCAGCCACTCGGACGGATCCTTGCCGCTGACCGGATTAAACTCTCCATCAGCAAAACTCAAACTCATGGCGCCGTTGTGTTTAGCCAGATCTGCGAGAACACCATCGAGGCGAAGGCTGCGATTGGAAATGTGAAATGCCAGCATCCCACCTGTTGCGAGCTTCGACGTATAAAGGTCGATGGCTTCCTGTGTCAGCAGATGAACAGGAATCGCATCGGAGTTAAAAGCATCGAGAACGATGAGGCCATAATGCTGGTCCGGCGCATTCTGCAACTGAAGACGAGCGTCGCCCACGACTATGTTGGTCGCAGCAGCCGCGCATTTTTCGAGATAAGTAAAATACTCCGGCGTCTGCGCGAGACGGACAACAGCGGGATTGATTTCGTAAAAGGTCCAAAGCTGACCTGCAAACGAGTAACAGGCCATGGATCCCGTTCCGAGTCCGACGACTGCAACATTCGGTGATGCGGCATTAGCGTTGAAGGCGCCAAAGATCTGTCCGAGTGGGCCATCGCGATGAAAGTATGAGAGTGGCTCGCGTTGAAGCGCGGGATCAATAAACTGGCGACCGTGTATGGTATTGCCGTGGTAAAGAATGCGAGTCGCGCCTGCCGGATCGATCTTGACGCTTAGAGTTCCAAAGAAATTGCGCTCAACGTGCAACGTGCGATTTTGAGTTTCGGCGTAGACAACACTGCCAAGCATCACTGCGCCAAGTGCGAGAGCAAAGCGAACCGGGCGCGTTCGAAAACGATGATTGATGATCACGAGGGGAGCGCCGAAAATAATCGCGACAGTGACAGCGGGGCTCAAATCAGATCCTTTAACAACGAAGACCAGTGCTATCGTGAGTCCGCACATAATAACGGGCCAGATAAAGTCAAACAAACGATCGGTTGAGGAATCGTTTTCGCTCTTTTCCCGTGCAACCAGGCACGCCAAAACAATTACCAATGGATACTCGATGATCGTGCTGAATGTAATCGGAGCTATCAACGTGTTGAAGAGTCCGCCAAGCACGCCACCGGTTGCGACGCACAAGTAAAAATCGGCGAGACGTGCGGCAGGTGGTCTGTCATTGGCCAACTTTGTGTGACAGATCGTCGCCGCAACGAAGAAGAAACACAGATGCACCAGGACGATAGCCGTAGTCGGTTCAGTTGCGTTTGACGCAATCACCAGTGTGAGGAGCAATGCCAACGCACTAAGCGCGGCAGTGGCGAATCGTTCCGGCAGTAAGTTCCTGCCTGCAAACGCGAGCACGAACGTCACCAGGTAAAGTGCTAACGGAATGGTCCATAGCAAAGGTGTTGGCGCGATTTCAGTAGTGACGTAAGTCGTGACACCGAAGAGCAAGCTCGCAGGAATGAAGGCTGACAGAATCCAGTAGCAGCGTCGCGAAAGTGAAATCTTAGGAGCGGTTACAATTTCAGTTTCGACTCGCTCTGCACGCGACGACTTCCACAACACGAGCATGCAACCCAGGCTCAACACCAGGAATACAACATAGGCCGCGGCCCAGAGTTGAGTTTGACGAGACAGTTTGAGGTTGGGTTCAAGTAATACCGGGTAGCTGATTAATGCCAGGAGACTGCCTGCATTACTAATCGCAAACAGGAAATATGGATCGTTTGCCGCACTGTGACTGGTGCGTGTAAACCATTTCTGTAGTAGCGGGCTGGTAGTTGAGATAAGAAAGATCGGCAGACCGATCGCACTCAACAGGTAACCAAAAAGCCAGAGCGCCGGATAAGTTTGTTGGGATATAAAACCAGCATTGCCGGCGAGTGTAAGCGGCAGGTAAAGAGACGATAACAGCAGGAGAATGCCCTGAAGAATTGCTTGCTTGCGCGCTGTCAACCACGAAGTTGTGACCAGCACGTATGAATAACCCGCCAGCAACAGTATTTGAAAAAACAACATGCACGTGTTCCACACTGCCGGCGTTCCGCCGAGTCGAGGCAAAAGCATCTTTGCCACTGTTAGTTGAATCCAGAACAGCAAGAGCGCGCTGAGGAAAATCGTGATGGCAAATAGCAAGAACGTTCGCCGTGAAGATCCAGGTGTCATGTCTGGCGAATAATCCTAGGTTATTGCGCTGTTGACAAGCACAAGTTACGATCCGCACGTTTTGACTTCCACAAGCATCAACTCGAGTGTTATCGGCGATGACGACCTCAAGGTCATTTCGCAACTGGATCACATCACCTCACTCAATCTCAACGGCTCAAAGCATGTAACAGACAAAGGCCTCGCGTATCTTGCTCGTATGCCGCAATTGCGAGAACTGATCCTCGATGGTGAGATCACTGATCGTGGGCTGGAAGTGCTGGCCCAACTGCGCCAACTCCGTGTCTTCAAGATGTTTTGGCAAAGCAACGTGACTGACAAAGCGATTGCAAATCTCAGCTTCTGCGAGCGACTTGAGGAAGTGGATCTATTGGGCTGCAACACAGGCGACGGTGCGATCGCCGCCCTCGCCGGAAAAGTCGAATTGCGTCGATTGAAGACCGGCCGGAACGTAACCGACGATGGTCTCGCGCTGCTCGAACAGTTTCCCGGTTTCAAAACTCCGCCCGCAGAAGAACCTCAGTTCGGACTGATGTCGTTTAGTGTTGAACCCACCAATCTTCTCATCGATGGACCATTCACTCGGAAGGGACTGGATGGCGTGCGCGGACTCGATGGACTGTTTGGTTTGAGCTTCTTCCGGCACACGTCGCGTTTGCGTGGTGATGATCTTCAATGTCTTGACGGCCTGTCGAATCTCGTTTACCTCGGTTGCCCGGGTGAAGTTTGCGACGACGACGCGATGCGTCACATAGCCGCGCTTCCAAAACTGCGCATGCTGATGGGCCAGGGCACTGTCGCGACTGATGATGGCTTTGAAATGTTCGCCCAATCACGAACGATTGAATACTTGTGGGGACGTGAGTGTCCGAATTTAACAGGGCGAGGCTTCGTTGCTTTGTCGCGTATGCCCGCGTTGAAAGGCCTGGCTGTCAGTTGCAAGTTTGTCGATGACGTAGCGCTCGCAAGTTTGGCCGACTTCCCTTCTTTGAAGGAGTTGATGCCGATGGACGTTTCCGACGATGGTTTTCGTCACATCGCACGCTGCGCACAACTAGAGTCGTTGATTCTGATGTATTGCCGCGACACGACCGACGTTGCAACGAGTCACCTCGTCGGAATGCCTAATCTGAAGAAGTACCACGCCGGTTACAACTTGATTACTGACTCGAGCCTGGAAATGTTGAGCCGGATCAAGTCGCTCGAGGAGATCTCATTCGAAGGCTGCAAATTCATCACCGACGCTGGCATTCCTCACCTGACCACGCTGCCCAATCTCCGCAAACTCTCCATCGGCGGCTGCCCGCAGGTAACAGCATCAGGAGTAACAGGATTCGCGAGCGACGTGCGAGTCAGTTACGACCCACGCTAATGATCTAAATTTGCGGGGGGCCACTGTCGCGACGATCGTCGATGTTATTTAGTAAGATCCAGATTCATCGATGTCAGTCGCGGCAGTTAAGATCATCGTCTCAGCCGGCGCCGGTCCCGGCGACAATATCAAAGCAGCAGAACGTCTCGCTGCGATCTTCAAGGACAGTGGAATCGACGTTGATATATCGATCGCGCAAAGCGGCGCTGAAGTAAATGAACTCGCGCGTGATGCTGCTCGTAGTCTTCATAAAGTAATCGTGGCGGCTGGAGGTGACGGGACAGTCAGCTCAATCGCAGCAACGGTGATCGATACCGATAAGACTTTAGGGGTGTTGCCGCTCGGCACACTTAATCACTTTGCTCTCGACCTCGGAATTCCCTTCAACCTCGAAGCGGCGGCGCACACAATTGTCACTGGCTTTACAACTGAAGTTGATGTCGCCGAAGTAAACAATCGCATTTTTCTCAATAACTCGAGTTTGGGTCTGTATCCGATCATCGTCCGCGAACGACAGAAGCGTGAGCGACTCGGTTTTGGAAAATGGCCCGCATTCTTTTGGGCCATCATTCAGGCATTCCGACGTTATCCATTGCTCGACGTTCGACTCCGTGTTAACGGCGAATTGCTGGAACGGACTACTCCGTTTGTGTTTGTTGGGAACAACGAGTATGCGATGGATTTATTAAATATCGGGTTGCGCGAACGGCTTGATAAAGGGGTGCTGAGTATTTACATAACACACCGCACCGGTCGTTTGAGATTGATAGGACTGGCGCTGCGTGCGGTGTTCGGGCGGCTGCGAAACGACAAAGATTTTTTGGCGTTGCGTTCAAACGAGGTGAAAATACAAAGCGCTCACAAGCGACTGCGAGTTGCTTTTGATGGCGAGATTACGGTGATGGAGCCTCCGCTCGAGTACCGCGTTCGGCCGCGCACGTTGCGCGTGATTGTGCCCGCAGAGAGTGATTGAAGTGCGAACCATAGTTCATCTTTCCGACTTGCATTTCGGGCGCGTGAATCCGTTGCTGCTCGATCCTTTGATAACAGTTGTCAGAGAAGTTGAACCGGATCTCGTTGCGATCTCCGGCGACCTTACGCAGCGAGCACGTACGTATCAGTTTCAGCAGGCACGAGCGTTCCTCGATGCGCTGCCGAAGCCGCGGATCGTGGTTCCGGGGAATCACGACATTCCTCTTCATAATGTCTTCGCCCGCTTTCTTGAACCGTTAACGAAATACAAACGCTACATCACGGATGATCTTCAGCCGGTTTATGAGGATAAAGAGGTGGCGGTCGTCGGCGTGAATACGGCGCGGTCGTTGGTCTTTAAAGGCGGACGCATCAATGAAACTCAGGTGAGTCGTTTGCGAGATAAGTTCTGCTCGTTGGGAAACGGAGTGGTGAAGGTGGTTGTGACTCATCACCCGTTTGATTTACCTGAAGGACATGATGAGCGAGACCTCGTGGGCCGAGCGAAAATGGCAATGACGGGACTGGCTGAGTGCGGCGCCGACTTGTTTCTTGCCGGACATTTGCATATCAGCCACACCGGTCACACGAAGCGCTACAACATTCACGGTTACTCGGCGCTGGTTGTACAAGCCGGTACGGCGACTTCGACGAGAGAGCGAGGCGAAGCAAACTCGTTCAACCTGCTTCGCATTGCGTATCCGGCGATAACCGTCGAGAAACATGTGTGGAATGCGCCGGCGTTTGTCGTTTCGACCGTGGAACAATTCAAACACACCGCGGAAGGATGGAGCAGAGTTTGATCACGCCGCGAGTAGTGTCGCCATCGTCTGGATTACCATGCCCAAAACCACTCCAGCAATGTACCTCCTCGTACGCATGCTGTTTCTTAGGTTGATCAATGTCGCCAGTCCCAGTGGTATGAAAATCACAGTACCGGAGATTAGCCCTGCATCAAGGCGATGATTAATTAAGCTATGAAATATGTGCGAGAGTCCGTTCAAGAAAACTGTACTACCTAAACATACGCCCAGGAATTGCGGAAATCCGAATCGCTGCGCCAGAGCAATGCCGCAGGTCATCAGCAACCACGCGGCAGTGCTCAGGAGGAGAAAGACGTTTAATGAAAGGTTAATCCCATGCCCTATCCCGTTGATTTCTTCGATGATATGCAAGAAGTAGACGAGCGGGAACAGCCAGAGCCAGTGTGGTGATTTTGGGTTCATCGAACTTCGGGCGCTTGAGCCGCATCTGATCCGATATGACTGAAACTAATCGTTACATCATTAGTGCAATATCGATCTGCCTCGTGTTGCTCGCCACCTCGTGTAGCGAGCGCACGCATTACGAGTCGCCGGCAGCAAACACTGCATCTAACGCGGAAGACATCGGCAGCGCAGATAAACTCTATAGTCAACGAGAAGATCTGATGCAACTCCGGCGTGG
>OBKT01000047.1_pt1 | contig 12870 bp, 11 predicted proteins | sample 1519771 | NCBI WGS metagenome assembly OBKT01 (sample SAMN00737777, study PRJEB22531) | soil metagenome | reverse complement strand
GCGTTCTGGTGAAAGCAGCAATATTCAATACATGCATTTGGATGGCTGGCCGCTGCTGGCCGAATCGTATGCGCGTCTCAGGCAACCCGCGAAAGCGCAGGCAGTGTTGGCCCAACTCGCCGATCTTCTGCCCAGGAAGTCTCCTGAGACTGACGCCGAGAAGCGATCTGCCGCTTACAATCAAACGGTTTACTGGCAAGCTGTCGGCAAAGTAGCCGAAATCGAACAGCGTAAACTCGATGCGTTGACGGCATACCAGACCGCGATTTCGTTTCGCATCCGTCCTGCAGGCAAAGAAGACGAACTGACTGCTAACGCGCAACGTTTGTGGAAAGCACTCGGCGGTACGGACCAGGGGTGGAAAGCTTACCTCGCGCGCAACGAGGTTTCGAAGAGCAGTCTCGCGAGCGTTGAATCCGCAAGCTGGGACAGCAAGAACACGGCGCTGGCCGAATTTGAGCTAACCGATCTCGAAGGTCGCAAATGGTCGCATACAGATTTGAAAGGCAAAGTGGCGTTCATCAATTTCTGGGCGACGTGGTGTGGGCCATGTCGCAGGGAACTGCCTTACGTGCAAAAACTACGCGAGCAGCTTAAAGATCGAAAGGACGTCATCGTGCTCACGCTCAACACTGACGAAGAAGTCGGCAAGGTTGAGCCGTTCATGAAAGAAAACAAGTTCACCTTCCCCGTTCTCTTGGGCCAGGCCTACGCTGATAATCAAGGCATCAACAGCATCCCGCGAAACTGGGTTGTTGGTGTTGATGGCAAAGTATTGTTTGAAGGCATCGGGTTTGGTGATGACGGCGATGAGTGGGTTAAGAGAGCGACGCAGTTGATTGAGAAGGTGAAAGGTTCCAATTAACGCGTGAGTGAGGAGATTCGTTGTTTCCACGCTCGGTCGTGCCTCGCTGCATGTAGTACCGACTTCGCTGCGACTGTCATACCACTAGGCAATCTCGATAACGTCGTTATTTACTTCAGGTCTTGCGACGACCCGCCACTTCACCGCTTTGTTCGCGATCGAAGACCTTCCTTTAGGGCATCCAAAGGTAAAGATGAGGTGGGATTCGAATGATGAGCTGCAAGACGTGATTCCACGAGAGTTTCATCGGCCGACGACAAAGGAGGATCATCCAATTCGATCACTCGGCGTATCAGAAGTTGTCGTTCTTCAAAGATGAAAGCCGGCAATGCTTCGAGAACTTGATTTAAGCTCATGGTGTAAGTTTACCCCATACCCAGTTCTTTTCAATGCGCATTACGTGGGTAGCCCAAAGCGTTCAGGTTCGCGGTGATCTCGTCGAGGACCGTGGCGTCTTCGATCGTCGGTGGAATTCGATAGTCAACGCCATCAGCGATCTTCTTGATTGTGCCGCGCACGATCTTTCCGGAACGAGTTTTGGGAAGACGATTGACTACCATCGCCACTTTGAACGAAGCCACTGGTCCAATCTTCTCGCGCACTAATTGAATCAACTCGACAACGATCTCTGCTTCAGTTCTTTCCACTCCGAGTTTAAGCACGACCAGCCCGAGCGGCACTTCACCTTTCAACTCATCGGCAACACCGATGACAGCGCATTCGGCGACGTCCGTGTGCGCTGCCAACACTTCCTCGAGGGCGCCCGTCGAGAGTCGATGTCCGGCGACGTTGATGATGTCGTCCGTGCGACCCATGATCCACAGATAACCATCTTCGTCTTTGAAGCCGGCGTCGGAAGTCTTGTAATAACCGGGATACGATTCGAGATACGACTCGCGGTACGTCCCGTCGTTGTTCCAAAGTGTCGGCAGACATCCGGGCGGCAACGGAAGTTTGATCGCGATGTTGCCGATCTGATTCTCAGCTACCGGTGCGCCTTCATCGTTCAACACGTCGACTTCATAGCCGGGCACTGCTTTGCCGCACGAGCCTGGTTTGATCGGTAGCATTTCCAGTCCGACGCAATTCGCGCCGATGGGCCAACCGGTTTCGGTTTGCCACCAATGATCGACAACCGGGACGCCGAGTTGCTTGTGTGCCCACGACAACGTGTCGGGATCACAACGTTCACCGGCAAGAAACAGCGTGCGGAATTTTGTCAGGTCGTATCGCTTGAGGTATTCGCCGGCGTAGTCTTCGCGTTTGATCGCGCGAAACGCGGTGGGCGCGGTGAAGAACACGCTGACCTGGTGTTGCGAGATCACCCGCCAGAATGCGCCGGGATCGGGTGTGCCGACAGGCTTGCCTTCGTAAAGTATGGTCGTGTTGCCGTGTGCGAGTGGTCCATAAACGATGTATGAGTGACCGACGGCCCAACCGAGATCCGAAGCCGCCCAAAAAACTTCGCCCGGCTCGACACCGTAGATGTTTTTCAAGCTCCACTTAAGCGCGACGAGGTGTCCGGCGTTATCGCGCACGACGCCTTTCGGAATACCGGTCGTGCCCGACGTGTACAGGATGTACAGCGGATCAGTGGCAGCTACGGGGACACAATCGACGGGTTTCGCCTCGGCCAATGCTTCGGACCACGTAATGTCACGGGCGTCGACGAGTTCCGCCTCGACTTGAGGGCGCTGAAGGATGATGCACGTCCTCGGCTTGTGTTGTGCCGAGTTGATTGCCTTATCAAGCATCGGCTTGTATGGAACCACGCGGTTCACTTCAATGCCGCACGACGCGGAGACGATTACTCTCGGGCGCGCGTCGTTGATGCGAGTGGCGAGTTCGTCAGCAGCAAAACCTCCAAAAATTACAGAATGGACCGCGCCAATGCGAGCGCAAGCCAGCATCGCGATCACGGCCTCCGGCACCATCGGCATGTAAATGATGACGCGGTCCCGTTTTTCTACGCCTTGTTCGCGGAGTGCGCCCGCAAACAAAGCGACTTCGTTTAAGAGTTCACGATACGTGTAAGACTTAACAACTTCCGTGACAGGACTGTCATAGATGAGAGCGACTTGTTCCGCTCGCCCGCTCTCGACGTGTACATCGAGCAGGTTGTAGCAGGTGTTGACGAGGCCGCCAGTGAACCAACGATAGAAAGGCGCGCGCGACGCATCCAGCACCTGGTCCCATTTCTTAAACCAATGAATCGACTCCGCGGCCCTGGCCCAAAACCCCTCCGGGTCCCGCAGCCATTCACGATATGTCGCCTCGTACGCTCCGCGCATGATTAGCTCCATTATAGCGAACCGCTGAGATTTCCATCGCGTATACTGCTGGTGTGGCGCAGTTTTCAATCGAAGCACAATGGCAATCACAAGCCGAGCGAAGGCGTCGCATCATCAAGTTCATGTTGCTTGTTGTACTCATATTCATTCTGTTGCTGATCGGGTTGTGGTTTTGGCTTACGCAGCCACTGTTGGCCCGCGCGACACCGAACTCGCAGAGGACGATCGACCCGGCTCGACTTGAGGCGCACGTTCGTAAACTGTCAGTCGAGCTGGCACCGCGCGATGAAAGCCACATCGAGAATCTCGATCGAGTTGCGGAATACATCAAGAATGAGTTCAGTCAAACAACAGCGTCTGTTTCGGAGCAACCGTATCGCGTCAGCGGCAAATCGTATCGAAATGTGATTGCTCAATTTGGACCAGACTCAGCAGAGCGCATCGTCATCGGCGCTCACTACGATACTGCCGGTCCATTGCCTGGCGCCGACGACAACGCAAGCGGTGTCGCTGGATTGATCGAACTCGCGCGATTGCTCGGCCGTCAGCAACCGCCGATGCGAGTGGAACTCGTTGCATTCACGTTGGAAGAGCCGCCGTATTTTCGCACGACCGGCATGGGTAGTTCGGTCCATGCGGAGTCGCTTCGCAAGCAGAACATTCGCGTGCGCGCGATGTTTAGTCTGGAGATGATTGGCTACTTCAGTGACGCGCCCAACAGCCAGCAATTTCCGGCCGGCATCTTGCGTGCGTTTTATCCTTCAACTGGAAACTATATCGGCGTTGTTGGACGGCTTAGTGACTGGTCGCTGGCTCGACACACGAAAGCCGCGATGCGCAATGCGTCGCCACTGCCTGTCTACTCGATCAATACGCCCAGCTTTGTTCCGGGTGTTGATTTCTCCGACCAGCTAAACTACTGGCATGCGGGATACGGCGCATTGATGATTACGGACACCGCATTCTATCGCAACGGTAATTACCACACCGCACACGACACGGCTGAGAAACTCGATTACAAACGAATGGCGATGGTCGTTGAAGGTGTTTACGCGGCCGTAGTTGAACTGTCGCGTTAGAGACCTGACGGACGAGGCTGGCGCACGAAGCGAGGCTTCGCAATATCAGCAGCGTCATCGTTGCCCCACTTGACCGCGCGGTCGATAAAATTCTTTCCGAAATCCAACGTACACAGGAATGGAGCGCCGTCTGCGGCCGTACTCGAAGGCTGAAGCGTGTAAATTTCAGCCTGGCGGCGCGATCTCGCGTCGAGAAGTTGGGCCTGAGTGAAAAGATGATTGAAGGCAGCGACCGAATTGTTCAGCAGATTGATCTCCTCTTTGGGCACACTCGCAGGCGAGGCTTCGATGACGATGATGTGAGTGGCGTCTAACTTAACCGCAGCTTCAATCGGACTGTTGTGAACAAAGCCGCCATCGATGATCGCAACGTCTTTGTTGATGTCTTTATCCATGATTCGCTTGACGCCGCTGAGCTGCCGCGGCTCGAACGCTGGAAAGATCGATCCCGAACCGATCACCGCGTCGAGCAGAATTGACGCGTTGTCAGGATCTCGCAGCGACACAAAGCGATTGTCCTTTTGCAACTTTTGAGGCAGCGCCGGATCTGGTCCGGCTCTGTAGATGAAATACAGATCGGTGTCAGTCAGCGGTGATGATGCCGACGTCTGAATCATCGAACCCGTGATCACAAGATCTCTTTTGATCAATTGGTGCTCGATTATGTCTCTGGAGATTTCGGGAAGCGATCCGGAAGTCACTTTGCTTCCAAGCAGTCGTGGAATCTCGACAGACATCTTGTCAACGATGCCCTCCGAAACAAACAACGACTTTTCTGAGAAAAAGATTCGATAGAGCGCGAATACCGGAAGTATTACTGACAGTAATATCGTGGCCATGAGGACGATCGGACGTACTGCTTGCCTGACACTTGCGTATCTTTCTTTGCGAGCAGCGAGGATTGCATCGACGCAGAGACACAGTCCAAAAATAAACAGCGCGAGGGCGGCCCACCTTAGAGATTGGCGGCTGTACTCCGCGACATGAACGAACACGTGCTGTCGCAGCAGCGCATCAGCAGGCAACTCATTGGCAAGCGTTATGCGTCTTTGCCCGGCCAGATAAAACAGGAGTGAGAAAATGAGTAGTATTATGCCAACTCGCTCCGCCCAGGTTAGTCTCCTGATTTTATTCCATACGCCGAACCGGCTGCGCGACCCAGAATTCCGGGGTTGCTTAACGCCTGAACGTTTGGCCCACCTGATCAAACGGAAAGTGTAGACCACACACAGAACACACAGCGAGAGCGTTAATCCAAACGCGACGCCAAGCAAACGGCGTACGAAGTTCGACGGTTTCAAAATCTCGGATTGACCAAAACTCTGCCAGGTCGAAACGAGATTAGGTCGCCGGTCTGCGTCCTTTGTCACTTCGGCCGCGATAGTCAGCGCGTTAATCGCACCGCCTGAAGTGCCCACGACCAAATCGATGCCGAGCTTTTGTGAGGGATTCGCGTTTTGCGCTGCCTTCAGTCTCTCTTCGATAACTTCCACAGCTCCGAGTTGGTATGCGCACTTCGCACCGCCGCCTGAAAGAACGAGCGCGACGCGCGCTGGTGCGTTCGCGTGATGACGGTTGTAGTTGTTGATTCGCGTGATGATCTGGTCGATCGTGAGGGTGTTGGACAACAGCACATTCGTGCCGCCTAAATCCCCAACCCACTTTTTGATCTCCTCGTATTCTTTCCACCATTCGTCGGGCGCGCTCAAGTTGAATGTTTGTCGCCCTTGAATAGATCGGAGCAGTTTCTTAACACTCTCCGCTGCGGTTGGTTCGCGCTGAACGAAATCGGGAGTGAGTAGCAACACGTCCTGGAGGATCTTCGTAGTCAATGGACCACTTCGAATCGCGAGTATGTTGTTGTCACTCAGGACATTTCTTGTTTCATCAGAAACAAATGCGACTTGTAGACGACCACCGCTGTCATACGCTGAATCTTTAACTTGTTTCGTCGAGACGTCGTGACTGTAAGTGATGTCATAATCGGTAGGACTCAGATCGATGCCGGCGTCTTTAAGAACCTTCCGCGGAAAGATGTATCCCGAAGTCGAAAGCGGATGAACAAAAAGAAAATGCACTTTCTTTTGCCGAGCCTTGCGCATCACGAGATCGACCAGTTCGTCGTCGGTTGGCGTGGCACCCGATGGAAACTCGCGGCTCACTACTTCGCGATTGAGTAGCATGATCGAGTTGTATGTGGATCGCGGCGATGTACCTTCTTTCGAGGCGATCGAAGTCTCGGCGGCGACGCGGCCGCGTATGCCGACAAAAATACGTTTCAGTTCTTCCTGACTGTATTTGTCGATGAGCAACGCGAGTGGACCAGGGTTCATGATCGCGAGATCGATCTGGTCTGACTCATACCAGTTCATGATCTCGTCGTAAGTGCCGACCGCGAGTTTGAACGTGATCGGATCTTTTGATTGTTTTTCTAATGTCGAGAGTATGTCGTTGATGGCGGCGTATTGAGCTTCGCTGTCGTCGTAGTAGATCGCTCCGACGCGAATCACGAGTGGTGATCGTGTAGGGGCGGTCTGTGAGAAAGCGTTTTGATGAGCGAACGCTAGAAGTAAGAGGAGACCGATAATCGGGGGGCGCATCAGTTTCGTAAGTTGTTGCGTGGGAGTCTAAACCTGTAAGCGCCAGATCTTGCCGTCAAACTCGGCAATCCAGAGTGCATGGCCATCCCATGCCAATCCACTCGGGCGCTTGAGGTCGTTCAATGTGTAAATGGCCGTCACGCGTCCCGTAGCGGGATCGATTGTTGAGAGCTTGTTGTCCTTCGCGTGCCACAGCCTCGATCCGTCCCATGTCAGCGCGTGCGTTCCGTCGTTACTGGTGCCGGATGGAAGTGGATACTTGCCTACAACTTTCCCATTCTCAGGATCGATTTTTAGCAGCAACTGAGTTTCGGAAGTGGGAAGGTCGTACCTGAACCAGTGCCAGGCGATCCACAGATTGTTACCGTCGTACGCCATGCTGGTATACATCTGGCTCCCGAAGCTTTCACGTTGCTTGCCTTTGAATATGTGTTCTACCTTCCAGTCGCTCATATCGATGGAGCCGAATGAGTCGCCGTACGCGCCCACGACCCAGAGCTTTCCATTGACGAAGCAAAGACCGCCCGGACTCGCGAACGAACCCGAGACCTTCATGATCGCTTCGTGCTGCTTCTTTTCATCGCTGAGGGTCCACTTTAGTGTTGAGGGATCGAGAGTGGCGTATTGACCGCGCCCGAGGTAGATGGTCGCCCAGAGTTTCTCGCCGTCGTAAGCAAAGCCGATAATTCTCTGCGGCAGCTCGGCCGGAAGTTGAGTAACGAGCTCGAGCTCTCCCAAAGTTGGACCAGCGTTGGCAGTGGCGCAGGTGGTTAGGAGTGTGAACACGCAGATCAGTAATAACTTTCTCATCGGCAACACCTCCATGGCGGATACTGTGAGATGGGCTCCCGCCGAGAGTTTAGTCTCGGACCTTCATCTTTATCAATGTGTTTTGGTGAACAGTCAAAAGGGCGTAATACTATCTCGGCCTTCAGGCCTTGACGCTTCTTTCGTGGTTCTTAACCAGGCGCGACGTGCTCGCTTCGCTTCGCACTTGCCCTTGGCTATTATATTTCGGGCCTCCGGCGGTCTTTAACGCAATGATTCTTGTATTTCGACGCACTGGTGAGCGCAGGTATGCAGTGGAAGCGCAACGTCCGGGATTTCCGGATGTGGTGATGAATCCGGCGCCTGGTTTCGATCCACGCTTGCCTCACGATCTCATGCACCTGGTCGTCGAGGCTCAACTCGGACTCACGCGCGGAATCTTTGGGCAGTTGGCAACTGGCGGCGACGCGGGCAGTTTTCACATTCCCGGGAAGGCCGGTGAAGACTCGCGAAAGTTAGCGCGCACGAGAAAACGTGTGTCCGCGCGTGGCAAGAGATTATTGAAGGTCGGCCGAGACGATTGCGCGCAGTCTGAGCGAGCGACTTACATTTGCTGGCAGGAATGGCTCGCTCGCTCTTCGTCACTTGAAGACCGAAAGCAATCACAAGCAATGGCGCAACAAGCCGGCGAAGTGCGAGACACTGCGAGTGATAAGGAACAACGTGTTCTCAACGACCGCAAGCTGGACGAGATCTGCGCACACCTGGACCAACTGAGTGCTCACTGGTTACAACTCAAAGTCGGTGAAAGCATGTCCGTGACCTGGCCCGACTTGGCTATCGTAAGTTAGGCCGGACGCAACTCGTCTATTGATGCCACGGGACAAGCCCGTAGCATCTCTAAGGCGTTGATGCTTTCTCCTTTTTGTGTTGGAGGACGTTACACGCATCGACAACAGTCGTTGGATCGATCGCGGTGTTTCCTTCGTCGATGTGTCGAATGATGCCTTCCTTATCGATCAGGAACGTCGCACGATTTCCAAAGCCCTGCTCTTCGTTAAAGACACCATAATCCTTAACTACAGTGCGTTTGAAATCGCTGAGTAGCGGAAACGTGATTTCAAGTTGTTTGGCGAATTCGCGGTTGGCGGGAACACTGTCTACACTCATGCCGAAAACCTGAGTGTCGGTCGATTCGAGTTTGGCGATATCAGCCTGATACGCCTTCAACTCCTTCGTTCAACCACCGGTGAACGCCAGTACATAAATCGCCAGTACGACGTTTTTCTTTCCTTTAAAATCACTAAGCTTGTACGTCTTTCCGTCGGTCGCACGCAGCGTGAAATCAGGCGCAGGGTCGCCGACCTTCAAGTGCGTTTTGACCGGAGGTGTTTGAGCCAGTGCGACAATGCTGAGCACAGCAAGCACCACCAGGCTCGTCAGCAATCTTTTGTACATGTGTAGACTCCTCGCCAATAGAAATGGTGAAATGTGTGGCGGGTTGAATTTATGCACAAAGGCGCATTGAGTCAAGGTGATCGGCCTGATGAATTTTGAAACGAACAAGCTTTTGGCTGAGAGCCACCTGGGATTGGCGACGTCTGAGGATTATGTCAGGTGGGCCGTAACGTGTCTGGAGTCGGATGTGGATTCAAAGAACATTCGCATCCTCGCTTCCTTGCAGAAACCTTTATACTCGTCGGAAGTCGATGATTATTTCAAACGGTGTATGAGAGATTTAGGTTGGGCCATGCCGGAACCAGGCGAGTGTTTGCGCCAGTATGCTCGTGAGCTCGCGCGACAGATTTTGGCGAACGATCTGGCGCCACTCGACGGATGCAGCAGGATTTTCAAGGTCGCAGCAGCGCTCGATTACCCTCGAGAGCTCACGATGTGGATTTATTTATACGAAGGTCTGGATCCTTCGACCTATGACGAATTGCAAGAAGCCGATTGGGACGAGGCCATCAAGAACGAAGCTATTTTATTAGCGCTGTCGTAGTACGAACGATTTCGTGACCGGGGTGCTGTATCTATCGCCGCCGAAGTTTTCGATCGTCAAATTGTAGTTGCCTGCCTTCACGTCTTTCGGCAATCTGATAATGACGCCCTCGTTTGAGTAGATTGCGAAATCAGTAGGTGCAAGTGTGATTTTCTGGTCAGCCTGCTCGAGTGTGATGCGGACGAATTTCGGATTGTAATCGATGCCTTGACCGCGAATCGTGAGATAGCGCCGGTTGGGGTCATACATATGAAACTCGTTTCCTGCTTCTTTCTGCATCGCGTCCATTTGTCTCAGCCGGTCGAGTTCAGCGTCTGTCGATTCGCTGACACCGATTAACTCCGGCGGAAGCACTTCATCCACGATCTCCAGCGGCACCGGCGCGCTCAGTCCCGTTTGCTCACCGCGCAAAGGATTGAGCACGCGAAGCTGAACGTGGCCGGTGAACTGGCGCGTTGTTCTAACAAACAACCCCACCGGGCCGTCGGGCGCTTTGCTTGGACCAAACTGTGCTGAGTTCTTTTCGACCGTTGCGATATATCGCGCGTTATCCTGCTCGATTATCACTTGTGTTTGTTTCGGCGACGGCTCGAGCGCGCGTCGCTGATCGATTGAGATCATAAGCGACTGTCCGGCACCGACACGTTTCGGAGTCACCGCCAAGACCCGCGGCGCACTCTCATTCGGAGCTTCAGCTACCCGAGTCACGTCGGTGATCGTAGCGGTCATCTTTACCGGATCACTGAGCTCGCCATTTGCCTTCAAACGTATTTCGACTTCAGCTTTGCCTAACGTCAGCGCCGCAGGAACATCCACTTCCAACTCCTCGCGTGCCGCCATGAAACCCATGTTGCGTCCGCGGTTTTCGACTCCTGAAGGAGTGCTCTTGATTCGTGTAACTGCTTCGTATTCGTTCCCGCCTTGTTTGAAACTGATGAGAATTGCGGAATTCGGATCGTCAGGATCTACTAACGGGCTGACGTGAAGTTGGGCGGTCGTGCCACGTTCGAGTCTCCAGCCCAAATCGTTCCCTTCAAGTTTTGCCGACGTTCTATCAGGAGGCATGCCACCCACGGCCATCACCGACATGGTTCCCACCACCGGACGCAGAGGCTTTTCGATAATTTCCATGCCGACCGGATTTCCACGTTGACCTTTAAAACTGACGACGACTTCGGCCGCGCCAGGATGGAGTCCTTTCGGGACCACGAAAGTCACTGCGTGATAAGGCCGCATCTTCACTCCAGCGAAGTCAATCGTTTTTGAGCCGTCGGGTTTGCTCTCACTGATCATCGTAAACTTCGCGATGCGCACCTTAGCGAGTTGACTGACACCGTCCTGCGACACTTCAACGCTAAAGTTTGTCGCTGGTAACGGCATCGGTGCCGCGTTAGAACCCAAACCCTCAAGCAAGACTTCCATGACTTGTCCGGGCACGGCTTTGTCATACGGCTTGATGCCGGCGACGTTAAAGGACGGTTGTTGAGCTCGAATGCAGAGTGAAGTTGTAGCGATCAGCAGTATGAGCGAAGCGAGTTTCATAGCTTTCACCTCAGGCGGGTCAAGATACAACAAAGCCCGCCACGTGAAAACAAGAAACGCGGACCACGTGAGGTTTTAGAAAGTGCTCACCCTCTGCATGAGTGGAACGCCTTCGATAGCAGGAGCATCTCTGGGGTCGGTCGCGACGGTCGAACCCGGTCCTGAAAATCTATAGGCGCGACCAGTGACTGACCCCCTGACGGTGATCGTATCTGTGCCGGCATACCGGAAGTAAACAAACTGCGCGCTGAGAGTTTGCGTTTGTGGTATGTGCGCTGATTGAGTTTGCCAGTTGGCGCGTTGTTTTCCGCAACAGCTCATTTCTTTAACTCCTAATCGAATTTGGCTCAACACGCAGTGTTAGACGTTCCAGGAGGATCGCTCCGCCGGAGAGTGCCAGCCAAAGTATAGAGATCTCTTTCAAGCCGGATCCCATCCAGAATGCGAAAGGGATCGCAACCCACACACTGAGGCAGTAGAAGCAATCGAGAATCTCTCCGAAAATGCTTGTGCCCATCAGTCTTCGCAAACGCACCACGACGTTGAGCGGCCCGTCTTCAGCGTTGAAGAAATGGGTTATCCGCCATACAGCCAAAACTCCAAGCATCATCCAGTAGAATTGCATCGTCTCTGAAGATTATGCGAATAGAAGTGAAAACGTGTCGGTCTGTTTGCCAAATGATTTTGCCGAGGTCAGACTCTGGCTGTGTTATTTGTGGCATCAACTTCTTCAGTTCTAAATGATTCGAATGCGTAACGCGCAAGCAAGGGGGTGAGACATTGATCTCGCGTCGGTTACTGATTCTTCTGGTTTTGCTGACCGCCGGTATAAGCAACGCTTCTACTTCGGCAAAGCCCACACTCGTTATCGAACTTAAACCGCATCCGGGCGGCACAGAAATGATGACTATGCTCGCAAAAGTGCGTGGCCATGAAGGCAATTTTGTGTTTGATACTGGTGGAGGAATTTCCTACGTCAGTCCCGCATTCGCGCAGATGGTTGGCTGCAACCTGTGGGGTCAGATAACCGGATTTACACTCGTCGGACAACGTCTCGATATGCAGCATTGTGATGGTCTGTCATTCGAGGTTGAGGGTCACAGTTTTGGAGCGCCGTCGTCCGGAGTTTTTGACCTCATGAAATTCATGCCGCCGAACGTGCCGCGAATTGACGGTTCGATTGGACTTGATGTTTTTGCAGGTCGCGCGGTGACGTTGAGTTTGGCGCAGCGGAAGTTGATCGTTGAGAGTACGTCGAGTTTAGCGGCGCGCGCACGAGCCGGCAAAGAAATTCCGATACGAATACAGCGTGAGGCTGGAGGTGTTTCGCTGTCGGTCTATGTCGCTGTGCCGACGAGCGCGGGAATGGCCTGGATGGAGCTCGACTCCGGAAACGGCGGCGCGAACGTTATTGGCAAGCATCTGGCGGCTTTGATGAAGTTGGATCCCGATAAGAAAGAACCTCAGCCGGCGAGCTTTATGATTGCGGGAGGAATTCCCGTTGAAGGAATGGCTCGCGTGAATGAGAAGCTGATCATGGACGGCAACATCGGTACACGATTTCTGATCAACTGGGACCTGACTCTGGATCTAGGTCGTGGCCGAGCGTGGCTCACCGCAGCAAAGCCGCAGCGCTGATTTCCTACACGCGCATTCGATGTCTGAGCCCTGGAACAAACAGCTCCGAAGGCGCGAAATATAATAGCCAGGGGCAAGTCCCGAC
>OBKT01000046.1_pt1 | contig 12898 bp, 8 predicted proteins | sample 1519771 | NCBI WGS metagenome assembly OBKT01 (sample SAMN00737777, study PRJEB22531) | soil metagenome | reverse complement strand
TTCACCGAAAGAGCCGCGGGTACCATTCAGATACTTCACACCGAACCGGTGTTGTGTCCTGAATCCAGCGATGAAGTGGAGAGCATGCCAATCGACGGAACGTCGATACCTTTTCAAGTGATTAAAATTGCCGAACTGCGAAAGGGAGTGTCGAATCCTCTAATCCGTCCCGGCGATCTAATTCTGGTCACTGAAGCAGAGCCGATTTACCTTACGGGCAGCGTCGTGTCACCCGGCAGCATCATGATGCGTGAGGATTTGACGCTTAGTCGCGCTATCGGCATGGTCGGCGGCACACGCAAGGAAGCCAACCTCTCCGAGATCAGGATTCACCGGCAAAAACCAGGATCGCTGGACCAGGAAATAATTAAGGTCGATTATGCGGCAATAAAAAGGAATCAAATTCCGGACGTCTTTCTAAAGCCGTACGACATAATCGACGTTTCGGAGACAGGACTCTTCAGTGGCAGCAGATGGTTGGCAACAGTGATTGACGCGCTCACGGGCGGCCTGCGAAATACTTTGATTCGTCCGATGTAGAGGTTACGTAAGTTTCAGCATAGAGGTGGTGAGATGAAAAATAAGCGATCGTTGATTCTGGTGCTTGGATTGGTTTTCCTGTTTGCCGGCATGATTAATGCACAGGAGCAACAGAGTTCGGCGCCCCCTGCGCCCGAGGCGCCCGGCTTGGATATACAGGGAATCAAGAAGTATTTGCTTGGTCCAGGCGACGTGCTCGACATTCGCGTGTTCGGACAGCCTGACTTGAACAGCACTGTACCAGTAGATAGTGATGGTAATCTCAGCGGCTTACCGTTTTTAGAAGTTCCCATTCCCGCCAAATGCCGCACTGAGAAAGAAATTCAAAAAGATATCGCGACCGCTTACGCGAAGTTCATCAATAATCCGCAGGTGAGCGTACGTATCTCAGAACGAAACAGCCGGCAGCCGGCGACAGTCTTTGGTGCCGTGCGTCAACCTTCTCGGGTGGAGATGAAGAGAAAGGTTCGTTTGAACGAGTTGATGGCTGTGTCAGGTGGATTCACTGAACGCGCTTCAGGGACCATTCAGATCCTTCATACGGAACCGCTCATGTGTCCGGAACCAGGCGAAGAGGCGTTAGCCGCACCAATCGATGGCACGCGCATTCCATTACAGGTTGTTAAGATCGCTGACCTTCGCAGCGGTAAAGTTGACGCAAACCCGGTTATTCGACCGGGAGACTACGTACTCGTCACCGAAGCTGAACCTGTCTACATCATAGGCGAAGTACTCTCACCGGGCGGAGTTTACCTTCGCGAACAGTTGATGCTGAGTCGCGCGCTGGCGATGGTGGGTGGAGTGAAAAGAGAAGCGAAGCTGAGTGACGTGAAAGTTTATCGGCAGGTTCCCGGCTCCGCTAATCAGGATATTATCCACGTCGATGTAGCTGCTATAAAGAAAAACCAAAAGCCTGACTTTCTGCTTCAGCCATATGATGTAATTGAAGTAGGCGAGGCCAGCATGTTCGGCCCCAGCCGTATCGGTCAGACTTTGATGGGCGTGGTATCCGGAGCAGTCCAGAGTACAGGAACTAACTTGCCGAGTCGGATTATCTACTAAATTCAAGATCGAGGAATGCAGATTTAAAGATGAGTGTAAGAACATTAGCGGCTGATCGCCGTCGCCGAAAATTAATGACTCTTTTGTGGGCGTCGCTGCTTACAATCGGCGTGATCATTCTGATCTACAAGGAGCAAACAGCCATCTTGTACATTCTGTGTACGTTGGGTGTTGCTGCGCTGATGATCATTGTGGCCTTCTCAGACCTGGTCCATGATGATGGTAAGGCACAGGAAGTGGCCCAGGGAACAGATGCACCACGTGTTGCACGCCGCGAAAAGTAACGCAGCGAAGATTTTGTGCGAAGAAATCGCGGCATAGGCGCGGACAATCGATGTTGCTTATGCGGTCTATAAGTTTTTGCTGAACTTTCGCTCGTGCAATGAGTGTTGCGAGTGCCTGCAAAAACAATAACCGGGTTGAAACTTTAATCGGACTATTGCATAATCCGCATGCGTTCACCTCCCCGGTGGACGAAGTGGTCGCGTGGGGTGAGGACACGTGGCCTTAGGGTGGGGGCTGTGGGAGGCCCCCGCCCGCTTTTTTTGTCCGAACAGATATTTTTTTGATCATGTCGACTCCAACATCTGATTGTTGATTGCGTTTCTGACGCCTGCGAGTTGAGAATGCAATCGGCGATAGAACACTATGGGGCTGCTTCAGAGATCACGACGCAAGTTTCAGCTTTGGTTTTTTCAGGGCACTAAACAAAGCGGCTCAACGCGCGAGTCCTCCACCGTTCACAAGCAGCATTCGTGGTGGCAGGTGATGTGCCTTACCGGGGTGGACTACTTCTCCACTCTCGGTTACCAACCAGGCATTGCGTTTCTTGCTGCCGGCGCACTCTCACCAATTGCTACTCTCGTTCTAATCCTGTTGACACTATTTGGCGCGCTTCCGATGTATCGTCGCGTTGCAGCGGAGAGCCCACACGGCGATGGCTCAATCTCGATGCTCGAGAATTTGCTTGCGCGTTGGAAAGGAAAGGTTTTTGTTCTTGCACTGCTAGGGTTCGCGACCACCAGTTTCATCATTACCATCACGCTTTCTGCGGCGGACGCCACGGCACACATCGTAGAAAATCCGTTTGCGATCGAGCACCTCAATTTTCTTCACCATCGGATTATTGTCACTCTGGTTCTGATCACAGCTCTCGGCGCGATTTTTCTTCGTGGTTTTAAAGAAGCGATCGGAATTGCCGTTTTTCTGGTAGCGATTTACCTTGCATTGAACTTGACGGTTGTTGCAGTCGGCTTCTACGAAATCGCAACGCATGCGACTGTCTTTTGGGATTGGAAGCGTTTACTTTTCGAGACACATAGCAACCCGTTTCTAATGATCGGAACGGCGCTGCTGGTCTTTCCCAAACTCGCACTCGGCTTGTCAGGATTCGAAACAGGTGTAGTCGTGATGCCGCTCGTTAGAGGCGACGTGACTGCTACTTTTGACGCGGCAGAAACTCAGCATCTCACTCGCGCAGGTGAGTCGCCCGCGCAACTCGGTGGGCGCATACATAACACTCGTAAACTCCTTACCGTAGCGGCCCTCATCATGAGCTTCCTGCTGTTTGCGAGCAGCATCGTCACGACTATGCTGATCCCGGCCGAAGAATTTCGACCGGAAACGCTCACAGAAGAAGCGGGATCCGCCAATGGCCGAGCACTCGCCTATCTGGCCCATCAGTACCTTGGCGACGTCTTCGGTACCGTCTACGACCTGAGCACGATTTCGATACTCTGGTTCGCTGGATCCTCAGCGCTCGCAGGTCTGCTCAACATCGTTCCGCGTTACTTGCCGCGCTATGGAATGGCGCCCGAGTGGGCCCGCGCCACGCGTCCGCTCGTCGTCGTTTTTACCGTCATCTGTTTCATCGTTACGATCCTGTTTAGGGCTGACGTTGACGCACAGGGCGGAGCGTATGCGACCGGTGTGCTGGCGCTGATGACGTCCGCTGCAATTGCAGTGACACTGTCTGCGCGTCGTCGAGGGCAAGCTGTTCAGTGGTTGTTCATGCTGATCTCTGCCGTTTTCATTTACACAACTATCGTAAATATCGTCGAGCAGCCGGAGGGTATAAAGATCGCATCGATCTTTATTCTCGCGATCATCATGAGTTCGCTCTTCTCACGCGTTTGGCGTTCGACGGAGTTGAGAGTCGATCGAATCGAACTTGATGATGCGGCGCGCGAGTTCGTACGTAAGGCTGCTAAAGGGACTGTTCGCATTATCACGAACCGTATCGATCGCGGTGATGTGCTCGAGTACGAAGCCAAAGAAAAAGAAAAACGGATCGACAATCATATTCCCCCTGGTGAACCCATTCTCTTTTTCGAGGTCACTCCGGGAGATGCATCGGAATTCTCCGGTGTACTCAAGATCAGAGGCGAAAGTGTAGACGGGTTTCAGATCTTGCGTACTGAATCCCCTGCGGTTCCGAACGCGATTGCCGCATTCTTACTGTTTCTTAGAAACGAGACTGGAAAACTGCCACACGTTTATTTTGGTTGGAGCGAAGGCAATCCGGTTTCATACCTGTTGAAATACATCGCGTTTGGCGAAGGTGATACTGCGCCGGTCACACACGAAGTTCTTCGCCAGGCCGAAAAAGATCCCGATCAACGGCCCATCGTACACGTAGGTGGTTAGGTGTTGATTCCCAGGGACCACGCGAGTAACATCGCGATTGTTGAAAGTTTAATGTCTGCCGAAGTTGCGCAGGACCATTCGGCCTTGCACACACGGGGGAACCAATGTTTCGCACGTCGAAACAAGGGGCTAATCGTTGAGCAATAGTCGCCACGACGAACACTTCCAGTTCGAGTCCGACAGCTAACCTCGTAGGCTAAAGGGAAGGGCAGAAATGCTCAATCGAGCAACTCGAAGATCCGCAGGTCGTCGTTTCAAACTCTGGTTATTCAAAGGTTCCACTCAACAGGACACCGCGCACGCAACTCCTCACAGGCAACATCCCTGGTGGCAAGTGATGTGTTTGACCGGAGTCGATTACTTTTCGACTCTCGGATATCAACCCGGCATTGCGTTTCTCGCAGCGCAAGCGCTGTCTCCGATCGCAACGCTCATCCTGGTGTTGCTCACGCTCTTCGGTGCGCTGCCTATTTACAATCGTGTGGCCGAAGAGAGTCCGCATGGTGAGGGCTCGATCTCGATGCTGGAGCACCAGCTCTCGCGCTGGAAAGGCAAACTCTTCGTTCTCGTGTTGCTCGGATTCGTTGCCACCGACTTCATCATTACCATTGCACTCTCGGCTGCCGACGCCACCGCTCACGTTATCGAGAACCCATTCACACCCACGATCCTGAAACATCAGATTTACGTGACGCTGGCGTTGATTGTCGTGCTGGGCGTGATCTTTCTACGTGGCTTTAAAGAGGCTATCGGAATCGCAGTCGGACTCGTTGCGGTCTACCTGTTCCTCAACAGCATTGTGATCTCATACGGCTTGTTTCAACTCTTCACGCACCCACATCACTTTCCCGAATGGAAGCGAGCGCTTTTGCAGCATCCGAGTGTGCACGGCAATCCATGGCTGATTATCGGCATCTCGTTGATGTTGTTTCCAAAATTAGCTCTGGGCCTTTCCGGCTTCGAGACTGGCGTCGCCGTGATGCCGCTGGTTAAGGGCGACGCCGATATCAGCGAAGACGATTGGGCCAACATTCAATCTACTCGGACCGCTCATGCTGAGGACAGAAAAACGCGGCAGTTGTTGCGAGGCCGCATTCTTAATGCGAGAAAGCTGCTTCGTTCCGCAGCTTTAATCATGAGTGTGTTATTGATCAGCAGCAGCTTCGTGACGTCGATCCTGATCCCGGCGGAGAAGTTTGCTGAAGGCGGTGAAGCGAATGGTCGTGCGATCGCTTACCTCGCGCACGCATTCTTCGGACACATCTTCGGAACGGTGTACGACCTGAGCACGATCACGATTCTGTGGTTTGCCGGGGCTTCAGCTATGGCAGGTCTGCTGAGTATCGTGCCTCGCTATCTGCCGCGTTACGGCATGGCGCCCGAGTGGGCAAGAGCCGCGCGTCCGCTCGTGATCGTGATCGTCGCGATCGCGTTTGCAGTGACGTTAATCTTTAAGGCGGACGTGAACGCGCAGGGCGGTGCGTACGCGACGGGCGTGCTCGTGTTAATGACTTCCGCTGCTATCGCGGTGACTCTCGCAGCGCGACGAAAAGAGCAGAACTGGTATGTCTATCTCGGCATCGCACTCATCTTCGTCTACACGACCATTCAGAATATTCACGAAAGACCGGAAGGCATAAAGATCGCTTCGTTCTTTATCCTGACGATCATTCTCGCGTCACTCTTTTCAAGGGTGTATAGGTCGACTGAGTTGCGCGTTGAACGAATCGAGTTAGACGACCAGGCGCGACAGTTCATCAAGGACGCTGCGAAAGGAACCATTCGCATCATCACCAATCGCAAAGACAAGGGTGACGCTGACGAGTACGCCAGCAAGGAACACGAGAAACGCACCAGCAATCACATCCCGACGGGCGAACCGATTCTATTCTTCGAAGTGACGCCGGGCGATGCCTCTGAGTTTTCGGGCACCCTTTGCATTCGCGGTGAGACAGTCGACAGTTATCGAATACTCCGCACAGAATCGCCCGCAGTGCCTAACGCAATTGCAGCGTTTCTACTTTACCTGCGCGACGAGATGGGAAAACTGCCGCACGTTTATTTTGGTTGGAGCGAGGGGAATCCGATTTCTTACTTGCTGAAGTACATTGCTTTCGGAGAAGGTGATACGGCGCCAGTCACACACGAAGTTTTACGTAAGGCAGAGAAGGACTCCAATCGACGTCCTATCGTGCATGTGGGCGGTTGATTATCGATCTAAGGTCGGGTTCAGCCTGGCTGACTTGAGTACGACAAATCGCCGCGATTGACTGCGAGGAAACTCTACATCTGTGCGGCATCGCCGTTTGAACTTCTTCCGGCGAGAAAACACGAGCGACAATACACTGGACGTCCCTGCGAAGGATAGAAAGGAACGGTAGTTTGTTGCCCGCATTGTGCGCATTGCACTGACACTTCGATGCGTTGTCGCACTCCCGATGACTGGGCCGCCGCAATTGCCGCTAAGCGTTCGTTCTTAGCTTGTTTGCACGGCTTGCATCTCTTGGGTTCGTTTTTCAAACCTTTATCGTGAAAGAATACCTGCTCACCCGCAGTCCAGATGAAGTTCTCATTACAATCAACGCACCTGATGGGGCGGTCTTGATACTCGCTTTCGTGGTTGGTTTCCAATGCTTGGGCGGCGTCCGTGTATGCCATGTTCAACTCCCTCGGTCCGTTTGCCTCTAGAACATCAAGCCGGCGGGTGATTAAAATTACCGCTAATAGTACGCTCTTCGGTTCGCCACCAAATGAGGGTAATAAGATTTCAGCCTGCGAGGCCGCTATGGTTTAAGGATATATATCTATGTCGAAACTGTGTCAAGGTAATTTGTGTTAAAACAGGACGATATTGACGGCCCAAGAGAGAATAACAGTAAAAGCATGAGTAAAGTATCGATTATCGGGTCTGGTGGTCGCGAGCACGCCATTGTCTGGGCTATTCAGCACACAGGTACAAACCCGGCTGAAATTTATTGCGTTCCCGGTAATGCCGGCATTGGGCAAATTGCCCAGGTTGCGAACGTCTCTGTCGACGACCATGAGGCTCTGGCGTCGTTTGCGGAGTCACGGAAGATTGATTTGACTTTTGTCGGGCCGGAAGCGCCGCTTGCTGGCGGGATAGTCGATCTTTTTAACGAGCGAGGCTTGCGTATTATTGGTCCGACTGCCGCTGCCGCACGATTAGAAGGAAGCAAGATCTTCGCAAAGGATTTCATGGCGCGACATCAGATACCAACTGCTGCATATCGCGTTGCTGAAACCCCATCGCACGCAGTTGAACATTTGAGAAGCGGACAGTTTGGTTCTGCGCAATCTCCAGTGGTGATCAAAGCTGACGGGTTAGCAGCGGGAAAAGGTGTGGTCGTCGCGGCTAATCATGCTGAAGCAGAAAACGCGATTACAGATCTGATGGTCCATCACGTCGCCGGCAGTGAAGCTGCGCAACGAGTAGTGCTTGAACAAGCGTTAATTGGGTCCGAAGCGTCGCTCCTGGTTTTTGCTGACGGGCGTGATTTCGCCTTGATGCCAGCGGCACGCGATCACAAGCGCATTGGTGAAAACGATACTGGTCCAAACACTGGCGGTATGGGGACGATCACTGATGCATCTGTTCTGGAGAAGAGTGTTGAGGAACGAGTCGTGCGTGAAATCGTTGAGCCAACGCTCGCCGGTGCTCGTGAGGAGGGTTTTGCCTTCAAGGGTGTGTTATTCCTGGGATTGATGTTGACTGAAGATGGACCAAAGCTGCTCGAGTACAACGTGCGTTTCGGCGATCCGGAAACACAGGCAATTCTCGTCCGTCTAAAGACAGATTTACTGTCCATCTTCGAGGCAATGTACAACCAGACGCTTGGACAGTTGAAAGTGGAATGGGCAGAGGGTTCCTCGGCTTGTGTTGTAGCAGCGAATAAAGGCTATCCCGGAAAATACGAAAAAGGCGCAGTTATCGAAGGCCTCGATAGCTTTAATAATCAGGCGGTGCAGGTTTTTCACGCCGGAACGTCAAAGGACGCAGACGGCCGTTTTATAGCGACTGGAGGCAGGGTTTTGGGAGTCACGGCAGCCGCCGAAAACCTTTCCGCGGCTTTAAACGCCTGTTACGAGTCGCTCGCACAAATTCAGTGGCCGGGCATGCAGTTCAGGCGTGACATAGGCAGGCGGCCGGCGACCGGATGACCTTTGGAAGGCTTTTAACAGTGCTGTTATACTCCAGTACAGTTTTCGCCGGACTTGAAACCGCCTGAACGTATATGTCGTACATCAAAGCGGTCACTGAATGGCCCGTAAATCTGTCGGAGGATGAGCAGAAATGGGACTTTGGACAAGAATGAAGCGCTCAGTGCGCGCCCTCTTCGGGGGCATAATCGAGAAGACTGAAGACCCGGAACTCATTCTTCAGCAAACTATCCGCGACATGCGCGATCGCGTGCCGGAATTAAACAATTCAGTGGCGCAGGTGATGGCGACGGAGAAGCTGCTCGTCAAAAACAAGGAGCGGCTCGAAACACAGGTTGTCGATCTCGATTCTAAAATTCGCGCTTCGGTGAAGATGGGTCGCGACGACATCGCAACCGCTTACATCGGCCAGTTACAACAGGCTCAACTCGATTTACAAAAAACCGGGCAGCAACTGGAGCACGCGAGCTCAGCATCGAAGCAGGCACTGAAAGCGCGCGACAATTACGTGCTGCAAATGCAACGCCGCACTGCTGAGGCGATGCAGTTGATAAACCAGTCGAAGCAGGCGAAACTTCAGGAACAGCTTGCGCAGACGATGGAGTCGTTTCAACTCGGCGACGACGCATCGACCTTCAACGAGATGCGGGATAAGATCGATCGTCGCGCAGCCGCAGCCGAAGCGAAGATGCAGTTGGGCGCTGCGAATGTCGATACGCAGATGCAGGACATCGAACGCGAGGCGCTGGATATGCAGTTGCAAGACAAGTTGCTCGCTTATAAACGTGATATGGGCCTGCTAGGCGCTGGTAACCCGTCGGCGCCCCAGGCTCTTCCAGCTGAAGGTGAAACGACTGGTGGTAATCAGAATGGCGCCGGAGGAAGTCACGCCAGTTGATAAGAAGGGCAAGAAATAGTTCGTAGCCATAATTCTTTATGGAACTTCCCAAGATTGATCTTAAGTATCTGAAAGAGGCTTTCAAGGAACCCATTAACTTCTGGGGGATGGCTGGGTTTGCGGTGGCGGCTGCGTACGTTCAGGATGTTACTCCGCTCGTCGCCGCCCTTGCGACAGAAACGCTTTACTTAGCAACAGTGCCTGCCAGTAATATATATCGAAGGTTAGTAGATCGCAGAGAGAAGCAGCGCTTGTTGAAGCTGCGTGAGCAGCAACGAGAAGCTCAGATCAAGTTGTTCGATCCGCGCGAGCGTGAAGCAGTTGAATACTTGCGCTGGATGAAGAACCAGATCTACTCGAACTACAAAAAATTCACCGGCACCAAGCAGATTCCTCACAACATTCAGAGTCTCGATCAACGTTGGGAAGACTTTGTGGATCTACTCGACGTGTATCGTCGTCGCAAACATCACTTGCGCTCGATCAATCGCCAGGCTGTGCAGAATCAGTTGGTCCAGGCTGAGCGAGCAGTCGAAGCTGCGAGGGACGATCGCGAGCGACGCATTCAACAGGCGAACGTCGAAATACTCAAACGTCGCGTTGCTGCGTTTAACGATATCGAGCGTTCAGTGAAGTTAGTTGAAGGCCAATTACAGTCGATCGAAAACTTCTTTGGCCTCGTGAACGATCAGGTAGTTACTCTGCCGACACCCGAGCGTGTTTCCTCGCTCGATTTCGAGCAATTGAGCGACTCAATCGCCATGACCAAACAGATGCTCGAAGAGACGTCAGACACGTTTGCGGCCCTCGACAGCCACAACCGCGACATCGGCAATTACGAGCTGCTTTTATCAAACACCGGGACCTCGAAATAATCCGCTAAAAATCGGCGTAATCTGTGGCAAAGTACACTTTATAGCGCTACGAAAAAATATAGCCACAAGATATTGACACTGAGCGCGCTCAGGAGTATATTCCACTCCGCTTGATACGAAGCGAATTACTGGTGCAGCGGCCACGCCCCCGTGTTGCTCTCCAGCCAGGTTTTAGCGCTTCGAACAGAGCCAACCGGAGTATCCAGTCCACACTCTAAGTTAATGGCCTGCGTAGCGATACGCCTGGCATACCCGTTTTTGAAATGCGATTCTACTTTCGGGCTCCCCGTGAGAAAGGCAGAGATAATGAGCGCAGTCGTCGGCAAAAAAATCGGAAATTCGAGCGTCGGCTCCCCGGCCGTTTCCCCGCGTCGAAGATCGCAACAGCTTGGAATCAATGCCAAAAAAGTAGTTAGCAAACGGTACTCGCTGAAGGATGCGAAGGGAGTGCCATTCGAAGACTGGGAGGCCATTGTCGGCCGGGTAGTGGGGCACGTTTCAAAAGCGGAAACGGGCGAGAAACGAGACAAGTTTTTCGCGGCTATGAAAGAGGTCATGCTGGCGCGCGAATTCATTCCCAACACTCCCTGCCTCGTCAACGCCGGCAAGCCGAACGGACAACTCGCGGCGTGCTTTGTTTTGGATGTTCCCGATTCGTTGAACGGAATCATGAACCATGCGAAAGCCGCAGCCACCATTCACCAGACCGGTGGCGGCACGGGCATGACTTACGAATTCCTTCGACCGCACGGCGCGATGGTGAGTTCGGCGACTGGTGTTGCTTCCGGTCCAGTGTCGTTTATGAACATCGTCAACCAGGTCACCGACGTCGTGAAGCAGGGCGGTGTACGACGTGGCGCAAACATGGGAATGATGCGCGTTACGCATCCTGATGTTTTGCGTTTCATTCACGCGAAGAACGATCAGCATTCCTTAACGAACTTTAATATCTCGGTCAACGTCACTGATACTTTTCTGAACGCGGTTGATAACAGTCAATGGTTTCAACTTGAGTTCAACGGGGCGCCATGGAACGAGTCGATTTATGATCCCGTTCGCGATGACAACTATGTCGTTTATCGAAGACCGGATGGAACGACAGTAACGTTCTGCGATCGACAGGCATTTGTCGCCGCCGATCTTTCCGACTGCACGATCGAAGAGCCGCCACGTCCAGGCATGATCTTCGCGCCTGACATTTGGAATCGCATTGTCGCAAGTGCGCACAAGTATGCCGAACCTGGTATCGCTTTCATCGACGAAGTGAATCGTCATAATCACATGATGAAGTCGATGGGACCGATCTATTCCTGCAATCCATGCGGCGAACAGTTTCTGCACTTCTCAAACTCGTGCAATCTCGGTTCGATCGACCTTGCGAAGTTTTACGATCCGGAAAAAAGAATCGACTGGGATCGTCTGCGCAACGTGACGCATATCTGCACACGTTTTCTCGACAACGTGATCGACACCTGCGCGTGGCCGCTGCCTGAGATTGAGGACGTAGTGCGGCGCACGAGACCAGTAGGTCTCGGCATCATGGGCTTCGCTGATCTTTGTTTGAATCTGAAGATCACTTACGGCTCAGCGGAGTCGATCGATCTGATGGACGAAGTGATGGGATTTGTGCGTCGCGAGTCGTGGCTGGAAAGTAATCGACTCGGTGCGGAAAAGGGCGAGTTTCCGGAGTTTGAGCCAAACCGCGAGGCGTACACCGATTTTCTTTATAACCAGATCGGAATTCCGAGAGATGTCCCGCTCACGCCGCGCAACTATGAAGTGACGACCATCGCTCCCACCGGAACCATCTCGCTCGTGGCGGAAACTTCTTCCGGCATCGAGCCAAATTTCTCCTGGGCCTACGTTCGCAAAGACACGCTCGGCACACGCACCTACGTACACACGTTGGCGGCGCAAGCGCTCGGCATCGATGTGGACCAATGCGATCAGGAATCGATAGATGCGGCTGCGGCTTACGTCGTGGAACACGAACAAGAATTGCCGTCGCATTTTATCTCGGCGATGAACATAAGCGCTGAGCAGCACGTTCATGTGCTCGCGGCTGCTCAGCGCAACGTCGACAACAGCGTGTCGAAGACTTGCAATGGTGCGGTTAACGATACGGTTGAGTCGGTCGATGCTCTTTATCGTCTGGGCCGCCAGCTTGGTTGCAAGGCGGTCAGTTATTATCGTGATGGTTCGCGTGAGAACCAGGTGCTTACGTCGATGAAAGCGGAAGAGCCGAAGGGTGAGATCGCATGCAACCCTGAAGCAGTGGTAGAACCATTGGAAGAAGCTGTGAGTGCGGCGGAAGCGACGGCGGCTGATGATGCTTCTGCTCGTCAGGAGGCAATCGCGCGCGAACACTCGGAAACGATCAAGGTGCCGGCAGTGACGGCGATCAGGATCGAACGTCCACGCGAGCTGCGCGGCGCGACCTGGCAGATTCCGTTTGATGGTCAGAATCTCTACGTCACTGTTAATCACGACGGCAAGATGATTCAGGAAGTGTTTGCCACTGGTCCAATCAGTGGCGGCGTGGGACTGCTCGCGTCGAAGATGCTGCGGGGTGGTTTCGACGCGGCTGAAGTCGCGTACAGTTTGAATAAAGTAACCGGCACACACGCTGTGTGGTTCAACGAACGCTTGCTCACTTCGCCCGAGCAGGCGGTCGCCGAGTGCATCATGATCACCGTCC
>OBKT01000045.1_pt1 | contig 12943 bp, 14 predicted proteins | sample 1519771 | NCBI WGS metagenome assembly OBKT01 (sample SAMN00737777, study PRJEB22531) | soil metagenome | reverse complement strand
TGCCCGCCGGTGTGAGACTCGTCGAAAAGTCTCTGCTTCGTGAATATCGCAACGACGACGTAGTCGCTTGTTTCCCGGACGACCTGCACAAATTCGTTGGACCACGCACGCGTGTCGTTGCCGTCTCAACTCATAACCCGCTCGGCGTAACGTTCGCCGCAGGTGTTTACACATCGATCTTCGGCTCGTCGAAGATGCCGATCAATTCGCACTACGCACGACAGTTGTTTTCCAGCATCAAGGCGAGTCCGTATCGAGAGAACTTCAAAGTAATCGTCGGCGGTTCCGGTGGTTGGCAGATCATCCAGACGGATACTTATGAAGAACTGAGCATCGACTGCGTCGTTGAAGGTCGCAGCGAGTCAACTGAGACGCTCGACCTCTTCCGCAAAGCCATCCAGGGCGAAGAACTGCCGCGACGCGTCGAAGTCAAACACCCAATCGATCGCGAAGGAATACTTTTTCCCGACACGCGCACCACGTTCGGCGTAGTCGAGATGACGACGGGTTGCGGCCGTCGTTGCAAGTTTTGTGTGCCGGATCTCAATCCGCAGATCGATCTTCCGAAAGACAAGATCATGGAGGCGGTGCGCGCAAATGTCCGGAACGGCAACAAGCAGATCTCACTTGCCACGGAAGATATGTTTATCTGGGGACAAGTACACACTGACACGCCGTTCTATTTCCCGAACCGTGAAGCGCTGATCGATCTGTATTCCGAGATCGTGAATACGCCAGGTGTCGAGCAGCACGTTTTGAGTCACTGCACGATCGCGCCCGCCGTTGTCGATCCGTTGTTGATCAAGCAACTCTCGGATCTGTTGCTGCCGAAGAGCCCGATTCACTTTCCGTATCTGAGCAGCCATCCCGAAAAGAAAGCGTTGGCGCCGCTGATCGGTCTCGAAACCGGATCGGTGCGCATGGCCAAACAGATCATGTCGAGCAAAGGCGTGCCGTTTGCGATCGACGACTGGCCCAGCGTAGTGCTCGAAGGATTGCGCGTTTTGAACGAAAACAACTGGTTTCCGGCAATGACGTTGATCGTCGGAAATCCGGGCGAGACTGACGACGACGTGCGCGAAACAATCGATCTCGTTTACGAGATCGAGCGACGTGGTCTCTTCGCGTTTCTGGTTCCGTCGATCTTCACGCCGTTACACGACACGCGCATGGAAAAGGAAACGGGTGTCACGCAAACGCGACAGCTAACGCCGTTGCAGTGGCAACTGATGATGAAGTGCTGGAAGATGAACCTGCGACCGGGACAGTATAGTTGGTGGGGACCACTCGCGTGGCGCGTCGGCGCTCTCGGAATGTGGGCCTACAAGCTGCGCGCTCTTAATGGTCCAAACTTCACCTGGCCGTTGATGATGTTCTCCGGCGCGATTTCCGAAAAGAACCTCCAGCGCATGGGAAAGATCTACGCAGGCAAACCAGTCAAGGTGAAGACTCGCAAAGAACTGATCGCTTCATTGAAACCGCGAGACTGGCAATACCTTCGTGCAGACAACGGCGACCTGCCGGTCGAGTATGTGCCGCCCGTCACGGCACGTGCCGTCGCAGCTTTTTAGTTATACCAATGGACAGTCCCGCTAAACAGGTCGCGGGGTTTATCGCGAAGTTTGATCCGGCAATTGCGAAGCTGGTCCGTGCGGCACGTTCGGAACTGCGCCGGCGATATCCGACAGCGATCGAGTTGGTGTACGACAACTACAACGCACTCGCCATTGGCTATAGCCCAACAGAAAAAACCTCTGACGTCTATTTTTCGCTCGCAGTCTATGCACGTGGAGTGAATCTCTACTTCATGTACGGGCGTAGCCTTCCTGATCCACATAAACTCTTGCAGGGCAGTGGCAATCAGGGGGCGTTTGTCAGGCTCGATGATATCTCAACGCTTGATAAGCCTGCCGTCAAAGCTTTAATGGTGGCCGCCATAAAAGACTCCCATCAACCATTGCCACGGAGCGGTAAAGGCTACACAGTCGTAAAGTCAATTTCAGCGAAACAACGACCCCGCCGTCCAGCGTAACTCTCACATGGAAATCATCGCCGAGGTCGTCCTTGGATTCATACTTGAGTCACTAATTCCGGCCATCATCGAGATTTCCTTCGACTTCCTATGGCGTTGCCTCGGCCACACTTTCATATCACGTGAAAGCCGCAACGGTTTTATGGCCGGTATCGGTTACTTTCTATTCGGTCTAATGCTCGGCGGTCTCAGCCTGCTGGTATTTCCACAATCATTCGTACGCAGCGAGAGATTCCATGGCATCAACTTGCTGATCACGCCGGTGTTGTGCGGGTTGCTGATGACCGCTATTGGACGATGGCGCGCGCGACAGGGTGATCCTTTGTTGCGCATTGATAGTTTTGTATACGGCTTTCTGTTTGCTTTCGCCATGGCTCTGGTAAGATTTGTTTACACAACATGAAAGATTTAAAACCGCTTCTCGAGCAGAACCGAGCCTGGGCTGAGAACATCAGGGCGAGTGATCCCGAATTTTTTCCAACCCTGGCCAAACAACAATCGCCACGCTACCTTTGGATCGGATGTTCCGACAGCCGCGTGCCGGCAACGCAACTCGTCGGCATGGTTCCCGGTGAGATGTTTGTACATCGCAACGTTGCGAACGTGGTGGACCACACAGACTTCAACTGCCTGTCGGTGATGCAGTACGCGGTTGATGTGCTCAAAGTCGAACACATCATCGTTTGCGGGCATCACGGCTGTGGCGGGGTGAAAGCGGCGATGGACAACCTGCAACTCGGGTTGATCGACAACTGGTTGCGTCACGTGCAGGACGTGCTGCACGAACATGAAGCGTTGCTCGCGGACATGAAAGACGAAGAGAAGCGTCTCGATCGTTTGTGCGAATTAAACGTCATCGAGCAGGTGCTGAACGTCGGTCGCACGACGATCATCCAAAGCGCGTGGCAACGCGGTCAGGAAATTATCGTACACGGTTGGATCTACGGTTTGCAGGACGGAATACTTCGCGATCTCGGCGTTTCGATCGATAACGACGAAGGCCTCGCGTCCGTCTATCGCGGCGCCATCAGTGCGTTTTAAGATGAGTATTTCACGACGCGGCTTCTTGCAGTCGGCAAGCGCTTCCTTAGGCGCGACTTTACTTGACCGCAACTCGTTTGCGTCAGACGATCTCGAACCGATCTTCACAGAGATTCGTGCGAATCTACTCGAGATGATCAACGAGGAGCGTGCGGTCGCGAAGCTCAATCCGTTGCTGATTGACGAACTTGCGACTCAAGTCGCCACCAGGCACGCGCAGGAGATGGCCGTCGAGGATTTCGCGAGTCACTGGGGACGCGACGGTCGCAAGCCATACCACCGCTACTCATTCGCGGGTGGAACACAAGCCACGCAAGAGAACGTTTCCGCGGCTGATAACGCGGGGTCCATGAAGCTCAGCAACTTGAAACAGGATGCTGCGTACTTGCACGTCCGGCTTTATCAGGAGAAGCCTCCGTATGACGGGCATCGTCGCGCGATCCTGGCGCCGCAACACACGCATGTTGGGTTTGGTATCGCAGTCGAGAAGTTGCGTTTGCGAATGGTGGAGTTGTTTGTGGCGAAGTATTTACAGGTTGAACCGATCCGGCGCAAAGCGAAGCCGGGAGATCGACTCACGTTTTCGGCGAAGCTGCCGAAGGAAGGTTATGACTTGAATAGCGTCGAGGTGTTTTACGAGCCGCTGCCGGCGCCGCCGGAGATGAGTTGGTTGCGGCAACCGCGTTCTTATTCGTTGCCGGATGAGTCGAAGGTGTTGCGGCCGAACGTTCCACTGGGTGGGAAATTTACTACGCCGATCAAGCTCTTCAGGAGTGAACCCGGGATCTACACGATCGTCTCGTGGCTCACTCGCAACAGCGGCTCACAAAAACCATTCCCCGCGACAGAAGTGTGTATCGAAGCATCCTGAGCCACGGGTGACACGGAAGAAATCCCAGATTTTATTCCGTGTTATCCGTGGCCCCTTTGTCGCGCAACTTCGAATAACAGGATACCTGCGGCGACCGCAACATTAAGACTCTCAGCCATACCCTTCATCGGGATACTCACGCGGTGATCGGCGAGTTCCAGTTCTTCGGGCGTCAGACCGCTTGACTCTGGTCCAAGGATCAAGGCGCTTGGCCCAGTCCAGTCGATCCCAGTGTAAGACGTAGTTGCATCCACGTCGGAACAGATCGTTGCGATACCGCGTTGACGACACCAGTCGATCATTTCGTTGTATGCAGGTCCATTCCAGATCGGAAGACGGAACGCCGAACCCATCGCGCCACGCAAAGACTTCGGCGAGAACGGATCGCTCGTGTTCTTAGTGGCTATGACGCCCGCAGCGCCAGCCGCTTCCGACGTGCGCAGGATCGCTCCAACATTCACAGGATTGTTTATTTGATGCAACACGACCAACAGAGGCTTTGCACCAAGCTGCGAAGCCAGGCGCGACTCCGAAGCCTCCGGTCTTACCGCAAGCACGATGATGCCCTGGGGCGTTTTCGTGTAAGACACTGACTCGAGCAACTTCTCACTAACCGACGCAAACCGTTTCGACGCCTGCGACAACTCCTGAATCACACCCGCCACTCGTTCCTTACGCAAAAGCTCTTCGGAAACGACGACCGCTTCAATCTCGAGCTGCGAGCGAAGCGCTTCTTCACAGAGTCGCAAACCTTCGACGTAGATCTGTTCCTCGATCTTTCCGTCGCGAACGGCGCGCACCTGGCGCAGCAGGGAATTATCACGGCTGGTGATATGCATCAGAAAACGATCTCGGCCCAGATGGGCCAATGGTCGGAAACATTCAGCGGTCGAGCCACACCCCAACGCTCGATCTTAACGCCACGCACGAAGATCCAATCGGCGTGCATTCTCAATCCGCCGCCACGCCAAGTCGCGGTTCCGGTCGGATATGGCGTCGTGTAACCCTGCGACTCGAGAAACTTGCGTGTGTCGATGCACTTCTGTCGCGAGAGCGTGTTGAAGTCGCCGAGAATAATCGCCGGCATCGTCGTCGCTTCCGCTTGCGCCGCGACTACTTCGAGTTGTTCCAACTGTCCATTGATCGCCGCGTGCGGATCGATATGCGCGTTGAAGAGTCGCAATTGTTGTGGTCCAACTGAGATGGTCGCTGCCATCGCGAGTCTCGGACGCCACGGGCATTCGTGCCAGGGAAGATCAATGCGCGTCACGTCCGCCAACGGCAGTCGACTCAATAACGCCACACCCGTATCGCCACTGTCGCGCATATCGATCGGTTCTTCAAAGTCTAGCCACCATTGTCGCTTGGCCGGCGGAACATTCGGAATTCCGGCTGGCTCGTGGGTCCAGTTGACGTTCATTTGCTCGGCCAGTTCTTTGGCGACGTGATGCCCACCGCTGCGCGCGGTGCATTTATCTGCCTCCTGCAGTGCGAGTACGTCGATGCGCGGCAGGAGTGTGCCGTCGGAGAATACTTTCGCGGCGATGGAGATCTGTTGACCTACGTGTTCGGAACGACGAGCGAGGCTCATTAAGCCCAGCTTGCGTCGCAATCCGCCAGTGATCAGGTAAGGGCCGCGCGCGTATCGGATGTTGTATGATGCGACAACGAGACGAGGGGAACTAGTCATGGGTCAAGCGATTATAGCAGTTGTGGACGACATGTTTTTTGCGGCGAAGATTCGCGCGGTGGCGGAAGCGGTAGGTGTTGAGATCAGTTTTCCACGCAGCAAAGAGGTGTTAATTCAGAGGGCGCGCGAGACGAAGCCGCGATTGATTGTCGTTGACTTGCACAATCAAAAGTTCGATTCAAACGCGCTCGCCAGCGAGTTGAAGTCAGACGAGCAACTGCGCGACATTCGAATCCTCGGTTTCTTCTCACACGTCCAAACCGAGCTGCAACGGAATGCCTTATCAGCAGGTTTTGATCAGGTGATCCCTCGATCAGTCTTCGCCCGCGACTTAGGAAAAATCCTAACCACGGATAACACGGAATAAAAATCGGATTTATTTCCGTGTCATCTGTGTTACCTGATTAACCGACCGTAGCGGGCGCGATCACTTCGTGAATAGATTTCACTTCGCGAACGAGGTCCTCATACTGCTCGAGCGTCAACGCCTGCGCGCCATCCGACAGCGCGTGCTCCGGTTGATCGTGAACCTCGACGATCAACCCATCAGCGCCGACCGCGACACCCGCTCGCGCCAGTGGCGTCACCATAAAATTCTTCCCGGTTCCATGCGACGGATCGACAATCACCGGCAGGTGCGAAATACGTCTCACTGCAGGAATCGCAGCGAGGTCCAGCGTGTTGCGCGTATGCTGCGCAAAGGTGCGAATGCCTCGTTCGCACAGCACAACCTGATAATTGCCCTCGGCCATCACGTACTCAGCCGCGAGCAACCACTCATCCAACGTCGCCGACAAACCGCGTTTCAGCAGTACCGGCAATTTCGCTCTACCCGCGCGGCGCAGGAGTGAAAAGTTCTGCATGTTGCGCGCGCCGATCTGGATCATGTCGCCGTATTTTTCAACCAGGTCAACACCTGATTCGTCGAGAGCTTCCGTAACGATCTTCAGCCCGTAAGCGTCGCGAATGTCCGCGAGTATTCTCAAACCTTCTTCGCCGAGCCCCTGAAACGCGTACGGAGATGTGCGCGGCTTGTAAGCACCGCCACGAAAGAAACGCGCACCACTCCGCCTTACCGCTTCAGCAACTGCAAACGCCTGTGCGCGACTCTCAATGGCACATGGACCAGCAATAATCGCGAGCTCATCGCCGCCGATCGTTGCATCGCCACCGACGCGCACGATCGTCTTTTCCGGTCTTAGATCGAGTGAGATCAGTTTGTAGGGTTTACTGACGCGAATCGCTTCGGCCACACCGGCAAGGTTCTCGAAGTGTGAAGGGTCGACAGCGCCCTGATTTCCGGTGATACCGATCGCCGTCCGAGTCGCGCCGGGCATCGGATGGCCTTTGAAGCCAAGTTGTTCAATGACGCGCAGGACAGTCTCGATTTGACTGTCGGTGGCGTCAGATTTCATTACGATTAACATAAGCTTTACATTTGTTCGGGGACGTTTATGCCAAGCATCGAGAGCGCGGCTGTCAATTGAGTCCTCACTATTTTGGTCACCGCGGTCAATACACTTCTTCTCACTTCATCCGGCTCAGTAAGTATTCGATGATCGTGATAGAAACGGCTAAACGTCCTGGCAAGCGAGAAAGTGTACTTCGCTAGATTAGCAGGTTCCGCGGAATTGCGACACTGCAAGATCACGTCGTCAAGCTGCTGCGACAGCATTACCAGCGACCAGATTTCCGTGCCTCCTTCACCCGATAAAACCTCTGCGACTCTCGCCTGCAAAACGCTGTCGCCTGCTATCTCTGTCATTAACAAATCGGCGGCAGCCACGGTTTTGTTTCCGAGTTTGCGGAAGATCGAGTTCGTGCGAACAGCGGCGTACTGGCAGTAAGGTCCGGTTTCACCTTCGAACGACAGCGCCTCTTTGAAGTCGAAAGCGATCACCGTGTTGCGCGTAAATTTTAGTAAGAAATAACGCAAGGCCGCGACCGCGACTTCATGCGCTGTTGCCTTCTTTTCAGACTCAGCAAGATCCGGGTTTCGTTTTTCGACTTCCGCGAGCGCGCCTGTTTCGAGTTGATTAATCAGGTCGTCAGCTTTGACGCCAAGACCCTTGCGCCCACTCATCTCAATGTAGGGCCGCGTGCGATCTTCATCGCTGAGCTTGATGCCGAGTTCCTCACAAGCCGCGGGCGAAAGCGCGACCATCTCGTAACTGAAATGGACGCTCGCATCGTCGCCGATCTCGGGAACAACTGCCGCAACACCACGCGCGACGATCTCCTGCGTATACGACTGTCGCGAGTCGATCACGTTGTAGACAGTGACGCCGCCGCCGAACTCGGGCCGTTCAGGGCCTGGTTCAGTTTGCGTAACCCAGAGCACGTGACCGTCGGGGTAGTTGCGAAATACGTGGTAATTAAAATCGAGTCCGAGCTTGCCGAGTTTCCAGAGTTGATAAGCGATATCTTTGCCCGTGTGGGAGCGCACGAGGATCTTGTCTGACTCGTGTTCGTCAGTGCCTGTGTGTGATTCAAACGGCATGACCCAGCAGCCCGCGTGACGTCCTTCAGTCTCGTAGCGAATGACGCCCGCGTTTTTCATCAACTCGAATGCACGTTCCCAAAAATGAAGGTGCAGAATGTCTGACTCCCGCGCGAGCAGATCGTAGCGAATGCCGAGTCGCTCCATCGTGTCGAGAATGCACTCGACGTTTCGTGTAGCGACGTAATCGGCGAGTGTGGCGACCGTGTTGTTACCTTCTTCGAGTGCGTGCAGCACTTCGTTGCGCAGTTTGACCTTCTCCGGATTCATGTCGCCGCCGGCGTTCCCGTCGCGATAGAAGAGACCGACTTTCGTATAGAGATCCCAGCAGTAGTAATCGAATGTGTAGTCCTCGGAGAGCGAGGCGTCGAGCGCTTTGATCTGCTCGAGGTCCATGTTCTCGAGATGCAGAAAACCGACGACGACGTCAGCAACCTGCACGCCGGTGTTGTCGATGTAGTTCTGCACTTCGATCCGATCACCGGCGGCTTTCAGGATGCGCTGGAACGTGTCGCCGAGCACAGCGTTGCGCACGTGACCGATATGCGCTGCTTTGTTTGGATTGATACTCGTGTGCTCCACCATCTTCTTCGGTTGTTCGCGTTCATCCGCATCAACCGGTTTCTCTGGACGAGCAAAGATGCCGAGCAAACGAGCGCGGTCGAAGAAGATGTTGATGTAACCGGCACCAGCGATCTCGACGCGCGAGACTTCCTCGATGTGTTCGAGTTGCGACTTGAGCTTTTCCGCGATCGCGCGTGGCGCTTGCTTCTCGCCCGTCGCTTGTTTGATCAGCTTTGCGAGTTCGAAAGAGACGGGGAAGGCGAGGTCGCCGAGTTCGGGACGCGGCGGCGCTTCGGCCGCGAGTTGTTGCAGCTCGACCCCGAACAATTCGCTGGCGGCGCTGCGGATCCGGTCTTTAAGTTTCTGCTGTAGTTGCGTTAGCGTCATAGGCAAAAGCGAAAATATAGGTCTTATGCGACTTATAAGTCCAATAGGTCGTATAAAGATCGATCTGCTAACATCGCGTGGCAATGCACATTTCAGCGGAGTTGCGGCAGCTCTTTGGCAGAGCGAATCGGGTGGTTGTGCTTACGGGCGCCGGTGTTTCCGCTGAGTCGGGCGTGCCCACGTTTCGCGGCGGCGGCAACACCGCGGTCTGGAAAGGCATGCGCTTCGACGTGATCTCGTCGGCTGAAATGGTCGAACGCGATCTGCCCGCGGTTTGGGAGTGGTTCGATTATCGCCGCAGCTTTTTGGAAGAGCTTACTCCGAATCCGGCGCACGACGAGATCGCGCGCTGGCAGGACCGTTTTGCGGAGTTCACGTTAGTCACGCAGAATATCGACGGGCTGCACCAGAAGGCCGGATCACGTGAAGTGATCGAACTGCACGGCAACATCTGGCGCGCGAGATGTACTGCCTGCGGTACTGCTTACACCGAGAAGCGTCCGGACGCATGTTTGGAGTGTGGAGATCTCTTGAGACCGGACGTAGTTTTGTTTGGTGAGATGTTGCCGCGGGGAGCGTTTGAGCTTGCAGCCGCTCGTGCTTCGGAGTGTGAGTTGTGTTTTGTTGTGGGGACGTCCGCGTTGGTTTATCCGGCTGCCGGGTTGCCGGAAATCGCGAAAGCCGCGGGCGCGTATGTTGTCGAAGTGAATCCTGAGCGCACGACACTTTCGAGTCTGTGTGATGAAGTGCTAACGGGCAAGGCTGGTGAAGTGTTGCCACTGTTTCGATGATGAAGACTCTCTATTTCGATTGTTTTGCCGGTGCGAGCGGCGACATGATTCTCGGCGCGATGGTGGCTGCGGGCGTCGATCCAAATTATCTGCGCGAACAGCTCTCGTTGCTGCCAGTCAGCGGTTTCAACATCAACTTCGAAACCGTGAATCGATCGGGACTGAGCGCGACGTACGCGCGAGTTGAAATCGAACCGGAGCACAAACATCGTCATCTCTCAGATATAAAACAGATCATTGAAACATCAGCGTTATCCGCGGCGGTGAAGGAACGCGCGGTGGCGATCTTCACGCGCTTGGCTGAAGCAGAGGCACGCGTCCACAACGAGCCCGTAGAGCGTGTACACTTTCACGAAGTGGGTGCGATCGACGCGATTGTGGACGTCGTCGGAGCTGCCATTTGTTTTGACGCTTTGCAGATCGATCGCTTTGTCTGTTCGCCACTTCACGTTGGAAGCGGGATGGTGAAGATGGCACACGGGCAGTTTCCGGTTCCGCCGCCTGCGGTGACGGAGTTGCTCAAAGGTGTGCCGTTTTATGCCACCGAGATCAAAGGTGAACTGCTGACACCGACGGGCGCCGCGATCATCACGACGGTTTGCAGCGAGTTTGGCCCAATTCCGCGGATGACCACAGATTTAAGCGGATACGGGGCCGGGACGCGTGAGTACCAGGATTTTCCGAATGTCTTGCGCGTGTTGATTGGTGAAACTGAAGATGCTGGCGCAACCGATGAACGGTTGTGGATGATTGAGACCAATCTCGACGACGCGTCACCTCAGATCATCGGTCACGTCATGGATCGCGTGCTCGATTCGGGCGCGTTGGACTGTTTCTTCACCCCAGTGCAGATGAAGAAGAATCGTCCGGGCGTGCTGCTGTCAGTGCTTTGTGGCCTAAACGAAAAAGAAACAGTGATGAAGTTGTTGTTCACGGAAACGACGACGCTCGGCGTTCGCAGTTATGAAGTCACAAGGCGGGCGCTCAAGCGTAGTGTGGTCCGCGTGGAAACGCCGTATGGACCGATCGATGTTAAAGTAGCCCATCTGGATGGGCGCGTCGTGAATGAGATGCCGGAGTTTGAACAATGCCGTCAGGCTGCGGCGAACGCCAACGTGCCTTTGAAAGTCGTCGAAGAAGCGGCGCGAAAAGAATTATGGAAACAAAGGTCATAGAAACGAATCAAGATAGCAATCCGCCTAAATCCGCGTCATCCGTGGATCTCGATCTGATCGCACAGGGCGTGCGCATGATTCTCGAAGGCATCGGTGAAGACCCCGAACGCGCGGGATTGCACGGGACTCCCCGCCGCGTCGCCGAGATGTACGCTGAGTTGACCTCCGGCATGCGCGAAGATCCGGCGGAACACGTCATTCCTTTGCCGGGCGACAAACACGACGAGATGGTGATTGTGAAAGACATCAGCATCGCGTCGTTGTGCGAGCATCATCTCGCGCCGTTCGTCGGTCGTTGTCACATCGCGTATATCCCGAAAGGCGGTCGCATTCTCGGTATCTCGAAACTGGCCCGGCTCGCGGAAACCTTTTCGCGCCGGCTGCAACTCCAGGAGCGACTTACGACCGACATCGCAAACACGCTTTTCGAAGGGCTGAAGCCACTCGGTGTGATGGTCGTCATCGAAGCTGAACACACGTGCATGACGTTGCGCGGAGTGAGAAAGGCCGATGCGAAGACGGTGACGTCGGCAGTGCTCGGCGGCTTCCGTTCCGACCCGCGCACACGCGCCGAAGCGATGGCGCTCATAAAAGGAAAGGATTGAGTGGATTTAGCCACAAAAACGCACAAGAAGCTCAAGAAGAATTTTGTGCCTTATGCGCTTTTTTGCGGCTGGTCTTGTTTTTATATGTTTCGCATCATTCTCGCCTTCGCTATCACTGTGCCCCTGGTTGGCTGCGCTGTTTCGCAGCAACGACAGGCGTCGTCGTCGTCAGTAATTAACGAAGCGACACTTAAGCGTCACATCAGTTTTCTCGCCGACGACAAGCTCGAAGGTCGTGGCACGGGCGCGCGCGGTGGCGAGCTCGCTGCGAAATACATCGCCGCTCAACTCCAGGCTCTTGGCGTTCTGGCCACTGATCCTGATCGCACTTTCTTTTACTGACGAGGCCGCGCGTCGCATGATGAAACTTGCCGGCCAGCATCTAGACGCGCTGCGAACCAAAGCTGCGACCAGAGATTTTCAGTCGGTCAAACTCGGGTTGAAGGGGAAGTTGAATCTAAAGAGCGAAGTGAAACGCGTGGCTGCGCCGAATGTGGTCGGTGTGATTGAAGGAAGCGATCCGAAGTTGCGCAATCAGTATGTGGTCTATTCAGCGCACTGGGATCATCTGGGTATCGGCGCGCCAGACAAGAATGGCGACACGATCTACAACGGTGCGCTCGATAACGCTTCCGGTGTCGCCGTCGTGCTGGCGATTGCAGAGACCATCGCGCACATGCCCCTCGCGCAACGTCCCAAGCGATCGAGCCTGTTTCTGTTTCCAACGGCGGAGGAGCAGGGACTGCTCGGTGCGGAGTGGTATGCGAAGCATTCGGTCGTGCCGCTCGAGCAGACTGCAGCAAACATCAATCTTGATTCGATGAACGTGCTTGGTCCAACACAGGATTTCATTCCGTTGGGAGCGGAGCGGTCGACGTTAAAGGGAGTGGTTGAAGCAGTCGCGCAGGAGATGGGTTTGCGTGTTTCGCCGGATGCGCGGCCGGAGCAGGGTTCGTTCTTCCGTTCGGATCATTTTCCGTTTGCGAAGGCGGGTGTGCCGTCGATCAGTTTGAAAGAGGGGAATGATTACGTGGGCCATTCGAAAGAATGGGGCGAGGAACAGTTCAAGGCATACAACACGGCGCACTACCATCAACCTTCGGACGAGATGAGCGACTCGTGGGATTACCGGGGCATGATCCAGGAAGCCGAGATCGCGCTCGCGATCGGGCGCCGGATTTCCGACATGCCGGAGAAACCGAAGTTTAATCCCGGAGACGAATTCGCGAAGAAACCGTAAGAGCTTTCTCACGCCACGGCGCAGCGGCGCAACGAAAGCCGATTTGT
>OBKT01000044.1_pt1 | contig 13114 bp, 10 predicted proteins | sample 1519771 | NCBI WGS metagenome assembly OBKT01 (sample SAMN00737777, study PRJEB22531) | soil metagenome | reverse complement strand
CAACGGCAGATAGTAATCGTCGTTGAGGTTGGAAAGATAATCGACCGGGTTGTTGAAGTAGACGTTGTCGTCGTAGTGGCCCTTCAAATAAGAGCGCACGTCGTAACTACCGCTCATCGCGATCACGCCGCGAAAGAGATCCGGATGCTTGAAGTAAGCGTTCGCCGAAAGAAACGCGCCGAGGCTCGCGCCTGTCGTTAACGGACGGTTCTCGCCGTCGCCGCAGTCTTTACGAATCAGCGGCAACACTTCGTCAGTGAGGTAGCGATCGTAGCGCGTGAGTAGTTCCGCTTTGAGGTGCGGCGGCATCTCCTCGTTCAAGAGGCTCCAACGATTGACGCTGTTGATGGAGTAAGCGCGCAGTCTTCCTTCCTCGATGAACTGCTTGATGGCGTCGACCAGGTAGAACCGTTCGTACTCGAGGTAATCCGCGGCGGCGGTGGGGAACATCAGCAACGGCGAGCCCGCGTGACCGTACGCGACGAGGGGCATTTCCATGTTTAAATTGGGGCTGTACCAGGCAGTTGTGCGGCGTTCCATAGCGACCTTTCACAAGGGGAATCAGGGCTGGAGATATTCTCGCAGATTTTCATCGAGCGCAAGTTTGGCAGCGGTTGACGCTCGAATATGCATCTGCTATAAAAAACGCTTCGCGCCCTGCATAGTTGTGAGAACTGTGTGAGGGCGCTTATTCCGCAGTAGCTCAATGGCAGAGCATTCGGCTGTTAACCGAAGGGTTGTAGGTTCGAGTCCTACCTGCGGAGAATTTCTCTTAATCACAGATAAGGCCACCGCAAAAGGTGGCCTTAACCGTTTAGGTGATCGACAATTTGGGGAATTGGACAACAGTTGACTTCTCTTTTCGGCAGCACTAAGCTGCCTTTCAACTGGAAGGCTGATCCTCCGAGCCTCTGCGTCCTCGGACACTCGCGTAAAAACCAGCCTGAATCTTTCCCGTTGAACTGGGAAATTGCTCAAACTAGTCGTGGAGAGATTAGACGGACGGCATAACAACTCATCCAACCGGAGCGCGGGATAGCATCCTTCTGCTGTTGGACGTTTCGGCCGCGCCCGGTTAATTCTAGCGTTAGCGCTCTGTAAGCCTGACATAGCTTTGATTGGAGACAGATGAATCAAGCCGGATTATTGATCTTGACCCTCTCCCTGTCACTTGCCTCTATCCTCGTTCGCGGTGCACCAATCTCTCAGAGCAAATCCGCTGCCGAAGCCCCAACGCTGGAGCAAATTCTCGACAAATACGTTCAAGCTCTCGGAGGCCGCGCGGCACTTGAGAGGGTCAACACCCGCGCATCAAAAGGCACGTTTACGAGTATTAACCTGAAAACAAAAGGCCCTGTCGAAATTTATGCAAAAGCGCCGAACAAATGGTTGATGGTCCTGCTCGCACAGGGCTACGGAAATTACAGGCGCGGCTTTAACGGAATGGTCGCATGGGAAAAGTATCCGGGCGGGGACAGTGCCGGCAATCTGTCCAGCTTTTCGAAACGTGACGCGGAGTTTTACCTGCCGCTCAAGTTTCGTGAGACATATCCCAACGTGACGCTGAAAGGCAGTGAGATATTGAACGAGCATGAAACGTTTGTGCTCGAAGCGCCAGCCGCAGGCAATCCGAAGAGATGGTACTTCGATAATAAAAGCGGACTACTGCTCCGCGCTGAAACAAGAAACTCATCTGGCAAGACACTCGACTCGGTTGACTACGACAATTACAGCCTGGTTGATGGCATTCAGGAACCCTTCAGCATTCGTTTGGTAGATCGTGACGGCACGGATTTCAACATCAAGCTTAGCGAAGTCAAACACAACATCCTGATTGAAGATGTAAGTTTCGAAAAGCCTAAGAAGCAATCGCGTGATACGGCGAGCGCAAACTCGCCGCGATCCAAACCGGAAGTTCGCCTCACTTCCGGCGACAGCACGAAGATACCTTACCTGATGGACGACAACGGCAACGCGCTGTTGAAGGTGCGCGTCAACAATTCGCCGCCGTTGAATTTCACGATTGATACAGGCTCGGATGTCTTTGCAATCATCACCAATCGTCAGGCCAAAAGTTTGGGACTCACGCCGCGCGACAGTTACAAGGTCGGAGTCGCCGGGAATGTCGGCGAGATCGAAGCCGCCACGATTTCGAGCGTCAATCTGACGCTGCCCGGTGTCGAAGCTCTCAACCAGCGCATTGAAGTCATACTGTCCGATGACACGACCGGCAGCGACGAGTCGAAGATTGACGGCGTACTCGGCCTTGAGTTCCTCAAAAACTTTATCGTCGAGATTGATTACGAGGCGCAGACCCTCAGTCTCTTTGCCCCTGAGAAATATCACTACAAAGGTACGGGCGGGGTAGTTCCTATCAAGATCAAGGATGGCACGCCGATGGTACATTTAAAAATGACGACCACTGGCGGCAAAAATATTGAAGACAATTTTGAAATCGATAACGGGATGAGTGGAACACTCGCTTTCCGAACCTCTGCGGTCAAGAAGAATGGGTTGATGGAAGAGATGCAGACTATTCAAGCGCCGCTCGACATAGAACCGGGAGGTGAATACAGAAGACGCATAGGGCGTTTGAAGAGCCTGCAACTAGGGCGTTTTGTCATAGAGAATCCGACAGTTAGTCTCTCGGAAAACGTGGAAGGCGAAGGAGGAATGATTGGTGAAGAAATCCTGCGGCGCTTCAAAGTGATCTTCGACTTCTCGCACCGCCGCATGATCCTGGAACCCAACTTACATTTCAAAGAGCCTTACGAAGAGGACATGAGCGGAATGTCTTTGACGCCCGAGAAGGTTAATGGCACGAAACGCTTCAGAATCCGTCAGGTCGTGGCGAACACACCCGCTTCGGAAGCAGGATTGCAGGCTGACGATCTCATCATCGCGATTGACGGGCAGCCTGCGGCAGATTTTACGGAAGGCCATATCGAGCGTATGTTCACACAGGACGGGCGGGAGTTTGCTTTAACCATCAAACGCGGTGAGAAACTATTACAAGCCAGACTCAAGTTGCATAGATTAATCTGACGGCCGCGCGTAACAATGGCATGCAGCGGACTGAGAGGTGAAACAAGTTGCGAAGATTGTCCACTCTGGTATCGCAAGCGCATTGCCACCGTGCGAAATGTGGATCACTAGCGGGACTAGCGCGCCACTTGCGACTTTTGAAAGAAACTGAGCATCTCCGTGGGTAGTCTCAAGAAAAAGTTGCGAAGATTGTCCACTGTGGGGAGAATTCATTCTAAATAATCAATGAGAGGCCACCCGTGAGGGTGGCCTCAAGTTTTCCCGTTGCACGTAAGCTTGGTCGAAGGAACTTTACATATGCCATCCAAGAAATGTAAAGTTAGCGCTGTAACTTTACATTTGGGCTCGGCGTATGTAAACTTCGGAGACCAATGCAACCTCAGTCTTTCAAATCCGGCACCTACAAACAACAGTACCAATATAAAAGCTTTACACCAACATTAATAAACAGACTTCTGACTTGGACAGATCCTAATATTGACGTCCTGCTGGAAGAGGCAGCCAGACTCCTGGGTGAATTAAATGCTTATTCACACTTGATACCAGACGTCGATTTCTTCATTAGAATGCATATCCTCAAGGAAGCGACCACATCGAGCCGTATTGAAGGCACGCAAACGAATATCAATGAAGCTGTCTTACCAGAAGAAGAGATTGCCCCCGAAAGACGCGACGATTGGTTGGAGGTTCAAAATTACATCAAAGCAATGAATCACGCCATTGCGGCACTTGAAAGACTGCCGCTTTCAATGCGACTACTTCGCGAGACGCACAAAATATTGATGTCGAGCGCGCGCGGCGAACATCGCAATCCTGGCGAGATACGCAAGAGTCAAAACTGGATCGGTGGCTCAAATCTAAAGAACGCTATCTTTATTCCACCCACGCCCCAGGAGTTGCCGGATCTACTCACGGATCTTGAAAAATTCTGGCACAACGAAAAAATTGCGATCCCTCACTTGATTAGAGCCGCGCTCAGTCATTATCAGTTTGAAACAATTCACCCATTTCTTGATGGTAATGGACGCGTTGGCAGACTTTTAATCACTCTTTATCTAATCGACAAAAAACCATTAACCAAACCGACCTTGTACTTGTCTGACTTTTTCGATCGGAATAGAGGAGCATACTACGATGCCTTGACTGCGGTAAGGACCTCAAATGACGTCGAGCATTGGCTCAAATTCTTTCTGACTGGTGTTGCCGAGACTGCCGCAGGTAGTAAGCAAATATTCGAAGGGATCGTAGCATTGCGGCAAAGATGTGAAGAACAAATCCTTCAGCTCGGGAAGCGAGTCACAAAGGGGCAAACGCTTTTGCGAGAACTTTACTCCCAACCAGTAATGAGCGCGAACGATATTGCAACCAAGCTTGGCATTACGCATCAATCCGCGAGCTCACTTATTAGATCTTTTGAAGAAATGGGAATTCTCAGAGAGATCACCGGACGGAAAAAAGACCGACTTTTTGTATTCTCAGAGTACCTTAGCCTGTTTACGAGCCGCACCTCTCAGAGCCAAATCAGAAGACTCAAGCGCAAAGTGGGTTGACATAATTCCTTGGGTGATAGCGAGCACTTGCGGATTCTAAAAGCTTCATATACGAAGTGCTTCGTAAGAGATCTCTGATGGAACAAAAACCAGCATCGCCAGATCACTCCATCAAACGCGGTAAATTGCGTATCGGGAACGACTGGAACGCAATCACCATCATCGCGCTTTCCCAGTCCAACCCGCTGAAAGCTGTAGCGGAACTGGTCGAGAATTCAATCGATGCACGCGCCAGGAGTATCTCAATCACTCGTGGTCGGAGCGAAGGCAATTACTATTTGGAAATCCGTGACGACGGGCAAGGTTTACCGCGTGCTGACGACGGACGTCCGGATTTCCGCTACGTGGCCACACACATCTGCGATTCAGTAAAACGACGATTGAAGGTGGAGGGAGTTTCCGGACTTCAAGGGGAGTTTGGCATCGGGCTGCTTTCCTTTTGGACCCTTGGAGAAGAATTGAGTCTTACGTCAACGGGTGCCGACGATCGTGCCTGGCAGATGGTCATGAGAAAAGGTGATCCCGGCTACACGGTAAAAGCCAGGCGTACACTTTTCGCTGAGCCCGGAACTCAGTTGCGGATCAACAGGTTGCTTGAAGGAATTCGCTCGCTCTCGGGAGAAAAGATTCAGTGGTACCTCGCCGCCGAATTGCGCGACAGAATTCGTCACTCCGGCGTGCGGATTACAGTTATCGACAAGATCGCTCGAAAGCAGTATGCAGTCGAACCGCGACAATACGAAGGGAGATTGCTGCACCACTTGCCTGCTGTTCGTGCGATGGCAGGTGATGTTTACGTTGAGCTTTATATGAATGAGCCCAAGGAAACAAATCGCGTCGCGCTGTTTCGACACGGCACACGTGTGTTTGAAGACATTTCCGTAGTTGACGAACTCGCGAAGCCACCATGGACCACACGTTATCTTCAGGGGCACATCGATGCACCCTTCATTAATTTAACGCCCGGAACCCGCAGCGGCATTATCCACGATGAAGCGTATGCAGCACTTTTAGACGCTCTCACTCCTCTGGAAACAAAGCTGACAGAGATACTTGAAGCGCAGCGTCGCGCCGAAGAAGAGCAAGCAAGTCGAGAATTGTTGCAGACGATCCAGCGGGCTTTTCGCGAGGCATTCCTGGCGCTTCCGGCTGAAGAATACGATTGGTTTGATATCCACTCCCGTACTCAGCGCGGATCGCGTGCGAGTCTGCGCAACGTTGGGACTACTGAAAAACTGATTGCCGGTGTGACGGAGCGAGATAGCGGTAACGGTAAACAACGGCAGTTTTTCGAGTTCGCTGGTCCGCTTTTTACCGTTGCCATCTCACCAGCTTCGAGTGTTGTGCGAGTAGGCGAACAGAGAACATTGCGTGCGTTACCTTACGATCGATCTCGTCGCCGCGTTGAAAGCGATCTGACATTTGCGTGGGAAGTAATAGAAGGCGGTGGAGCCTTGGAACATCGACACAATCAAGTCGCGACGTTTATTGCTCCCGCTGAGCCTGGTCTTGTGCGCGTTAAGGTGATGGTTTCACAAAACGACATTGAGCGATCGGCGGAAGCGTTAATTACAGTGACGCACGAACTCTTGTCACAGGTGGGAACAACCGTGGTCGAGTCTCAGGGATTACCGGGCTACACTTTTGAAAGCGCTCCGGGTGACTCGTGGCGCTCGAGATTTGACACGAGCCGCAACGTCATAGTCATCAATAACGGGCACCGTGACTTTGTCTACGTGGCCCGGACGAGGACGCTTAAACTTCGCTATTTGATTCGCTTGTACGCCAAGGAACTAGTCCTTAAAAACTTCGTGGGCTTACCACCGGATCAACTGCTTGAAAGAATGGTCGAATTATCACTGAGAACTGAAGAGAACCTGTAGTTCACTCGGCTTTGTACCAACGTCAGTAAAAAGTTGCGAAGATTGTCCACTGTGGGGAGCCACGATTCGGAAAGGCCGCTGGAGATACCTCCCGCGGCCTTAGTCGGGCATTAAACGGAAGCTGTGCTGTTGTATGGCAGTATGTCAATCCTGAGAGTGTCCCAACCGCGCTCTTATCGTGATCAGCAATGGTTAGATTTCTCCACAACCACGACTCGCGAAAGGAGCATACCGATGCGTGCTCAGATCCTCGGCGCCTTAACTCTCGCCTCGCTGTGTTGTCTAATTAGTTGTATGTCAGCTGTTGCCTTCGCCCAGACGACTGTGAACGCGAGTTCTGACCTCTGGGGCGCGGTGCAAGCAACTCCTTCTCGAACGGAGCTGGAAATTCAACTCGATGACGGTACACAGTTGAAAGGCCGACTACTCACTGCGACAGCCGGAATGCTGAGATTGTCTCGCACCGATGAGATTGCAGAAGTGCAGCGCGAACGTGTTGTAAAAATCTTTGAACTTTCTCCGAAACCGGAAGAACTTCGCCGGCTCGTGCGTAATACAGGCACAATAACCGGCGTCGCTGCAGGTTTTGAAATCGCAAAGAAGAAACGGGATGGTGTCTTTCTATTTCCGGCTGTCGGGGGAACGTTCGGCGCCCTTGGCGGCTATGCGTTCGGGAATCGCATGAGGACACGGATACTAATTTACGACGCCAATCCACGACAGGTGACAGCGAGTCCGAGCTCTAAACCTGACAAGCCGCAGGCACTCACACGACCTAGAACTATTGATCAACGCGAGGCAAAGCCCTAACCTTACCAAGTTTCATTCGAGTTGTCTGACGATGTCGACCTTCGCATCCCACATCTCGCTTACCGGCACAGTCGAGCGGTGACTGTTCTCGACCGAGCCTTCTTTGGTCCACAAGAAAGGAAAGAAGGCGAAACATCGATCGCTCGAAAGGGTCTGCAGGTCTTCGCGCCAGGTGGACCACCGCAGTGATTCATAGAACGCCTCGATCCGGTTTGTCAGAAAGGTTGCAACAAAGTCGGTATAACCTAAATCCAGCGACTCCCATTCCAAAGTGTCGGGTGCCCAGTAATACATGGAACCCAAGTCGTCTCCGAATGCACCACCGTTTATCGCGAAGAATCCTCCGGCCGCATCATCGCCGAGGAGATAGAAGGCGCCGTCAGTGCGGGTAGAGTTCCAGTCATGCAGCGTGCGTTGTAGTTTTGGGTGACCAGAACCGAGCAACCGGAGCCATCCGTTATCAATGAGTAACCCACCCGTGTCATACGCGAGCGCGCCAAGCGTTGAGCGTGTAGTGACCTGAAGATAGAGCAGGGCTTTCTCGCGCTCGGGGCTGGGCGGAAGCAGTTCGCATGGAACCTCGGCGTCAGCCACCAATTGTTGAATCATTTCTATTGCGGGTTCATGAGTATCGATAAGCTCTTTGAGGTTGCGCTGACTCATAGTAAGGCCCTCCTGAGAGGCTCCGACCTTTGAAAATAGTTCCGCAAATTATAAGTTACGGCCTAAACTTTGAATATGGCACGCTGGTATGGACGAATTGGACTGACGTTGGCTATGGCGCTCGTTCTTTGCGGTTCAGTCCGCGCGCAAACGAGAGCCGATATAGTTGTTAAGAATCGTTACTCGAACTATGACTATGCTTACTCTGTTCGAATTCCGAAAGGCCTAACTGGTTCGCGGTCGCCCTCACCGTTTCCTAACCACGGATTCGGAATTCAGTTATCCGATCAACCGAAGGCAAGCATTTCCGTCGACGCTAGCTACAACGCCGCTGAATGGAGATCTTTTGATGATGCGATCAAAGCACACAAGGATATCTTCAAACGCGAGGTAGGCAGCGAGGTCAAAATCATAGCTCGAGTACCGGCAGTATTAGGGAAACTCAGAGCAGTACGTTTTACGATGACAGCAAGTACTCCCGAAGTGCGAGAGGTGCTCCTCGCATTCAGAAAAGCTCCCGGAGAAGTCGGAATCGTTTATGAAATCGTTCTGACGACTCCGACCTCTCGTTACAACAAAGACAAGCACCTGATTGCCGAGCTTCAAAGAACATTTAGACTGAAATCGTTGCCCAAGTAATCTACTCCTGCCGCAACGCCACCAACGGATCGACTTTCGTCGCGCGCCGTGCGGGAATCCAACACGCCAACAACGCGATCACAACCAACAGCGCCGCGACGCCAACAAACGTCAACGGATCGGTCGTCCCAACTCCCAATAACAAACTTGCGAACACGCGCGTGACGGCAAACGCGCCGGCCAAACCGAGCACGAGTCCGATGATCACCATGCGCATTCCCTGGCTGACGACACCAATGTTGCAGCACACGCATTCATCGAGTATGGTCAAACTACCAGTTACGGGAGTTCGACGATCGATGATCCGGTGCGCTTCTACACGGAGCACGGCATTCAGTTAACGGGACTGAGTCCGAGCACTACCTATCACTACCGCATTAACGTCAACAGCAATGGACTGACACAGAGCGCCGATCAGTCGTTCACTACAGCGTCGAGCGGAGGCGTCTGTCCAGCCTTACCGATTTAAGTGGACAGCCGCATGCCGGATATGACCGGCGCAGTTGAGAAGACCGTAAAGGCGAGTGGCGGCGACTACACGCCATCGCAGTTTCAGACGGCACTCAACGATGCTGGAACGGCTAGTCAGAAGCGCATCATTACAGTGGATGCGGGTCTGACACTCACTGGTCAATGGACCATGCCGGCAAATGCGGATCAGAACTGGATCATCATTCGCTCGTCGGCTTACGCCAACCTGCCGGAAGGCAAGCGTGTCTTTCCGACGGACGCGTCGAATATGTTCAAGATCCAAAACAACAATGTGGACGCGCCGATCATCTTCGCCGCCGGCTCAAACCACATTCGCATCATTGGAGCAGAGGTTACTATCGATCCTGCTGCAATGCCTGATTACCCCGACGGTTTTCAGGGAGGTCTGATTAGATTTGGCGACAACATCGCGGGCTCGGCGGCAAACCTTCCGAAGTTCATCGGGATCGATCGTTCCTGGGTTCATGGGCATCCCAACAAAAACACAAATCGGGGTATTCAAGTGCACGCGGAGGATGTGTTCATAATTGATAGTTATGTGAACGACTTCCATAGCAACGGCTTTGACGCGCAAGCGATTTTGTTCCTCGATGTGAAGCGGGGCAAGATCCTGAACTGCACACTCATTGGATCCGGCGAGAACTTCATGTGGGGCGGTGCAGGTCTGTCGATACCAGGATATGTGGTAGGAGACGTGGAGTACCTGCGTAATCACATGTATCACCCGCGGCAATGGAAGGAAAACGGCCCGGACTTCGCGGGGCAAGACTGGGTTGAGAAGAACCTCTTTGAACTAAAGACGTCCGCCAGGATGCTGATCTTCGGCAACTACTTTGGCGGCACAACTGACGCGCAAGGCGGCTACTGGCCCGATGCACAGTCACTTGCGATCAACCTCAAGCTCGAGCAGGATTCTGTTGGTCCAACTACCTGTGATCTAATGGAAGACATTACGATCTACAAAAACTTTGGCAAGAATCTGCATGCCGGTGTGACTGTAGTCGGACGGACCGTCGGGGCGCAGGGATGCACAAACAAGCCCGACAGGGTGCTCGTGCGCGACAACGTTTTTGAACTCGATGCTGCTACGTGGACGCCGGAGCCCAATGCATCATCAGGAAGCTGGAATGCTACGGGCTGGGCCCTCAGCGGCACCGAAGACATGCAAATCCTGCACAACACAACTATCAACGCAAACCCGACGCAGGGTGGTTGTATTCCGTCAGTGTTCTCGGACGGCATGTTGCTGTTGGTGGGAGATCCGGTCGTGACCAAGTGGGCCGGGTTCATTTTCAAAGACAACATTACCGACTACCGTGGTTGCGGCGTCGCTGGAGGAGGCTTCAACGGCAACGATGCCACTGGATCATTGAACGGTGTCTATACGGGTTGGATTTTCACCAATAACGGCATCATGCGTTCTGCCGGACCGGGACCAAATTATCCGGCAGGCCAGTTATGGGCCACATCATGGGGATCACAACTCGTTAACTTCAATAGTGGACTGGATGGGAACTACCGCGTCGCCTCTGGAAGCACGTGGAAGAATGCAGCCAGCGACGGTAAAGACGTTGGCGCAGATGTCGATGGCGCCGAAGGCGCTACGGCAAATGCTCCCACCGGTAATTGGCCTTTACCATAGACCATGAATCGCAGAACAGAAAGGGCCAATGAGTTAATCGTTGGCCCTTCTGGTTTGCACAGAAATGCGCGATCGTTGACACAATGTGGACCAGGTAACCGGGGTTATCGCTACGCATCATCGGCTGAATTAGCGAACGCTCGGCGTATTCAAATCCCCTGGTTTCGGACGAGCAACGACCGATCGAGTTAAAGAGCCCAGGCTTTTGCTAGCCGATCCTGATTCTCGTCCGCACTCGTCAATATCACTGGATTGTTCGCATTTATCTCGTACCACCGCAGGGCCGCGTATGACGCTGCTTGCGCTGACTGATACGTGGCCGGAAGCGGTCTCTGTAATTCCGAAGCTAGTTGGGGAAGAATTTCATTTATTGGACTACCCATGAGCATTTGAAGCGCACTCTGTGCCTCTGGCGATGTAGAGGTATTGTCCGTTTCTTTCGCCCCGCCTGGCGTGCGATAGTCGTAGAACTCTAATTCCGTGATGTGAGGATTATTGGGGTCGTTGAGTACCTCTGCCTGAGTCTGTCCCTCAACATACGGTTTCCAGGTCGTGTAAACCCCCAACTTCTGTTTGTAAAGATTGTTGTTCGGATCCTTCTTCACTGTAATCTGCCCGATTACATGTAACGGAGTCTTCAAAAAGTTAGCGGCTTCCGGAACAAACTCGTCCGTCGTGTGAAACGCATAATCTCTTCCGGGAGCATTGGGATTACGAAGAATACTCAGCAAGTCGCAACGATTGCCATACATTTGCGCATAATCACCTGTCATCCAATCCGTAGTACCACCGTGACCCATTGAGACGATCATTGGAAGCAGATCTACGCTTGAACACAATTGATTCCGGTACCCTGTTGAGTTGAACATGCGATGGCCCGGATCGCAGACAACGAACGGCACCAGAATGCCCTCCTCGTAGATGCTGGCGCCCTTGCCTTGTAGCCCGTGGGAACTGCCATATTCACCATGATCGGAGGTGAATATAAAAATGGTGTTGTTCACGACATCCAGCGGCATGCTGCTCATGAACTCGCCGATGTGGTTATCCACCATGTGCTGAACTTCGAGGTATGAGTTGAGCGCCTTGGTCCAGAATGGATGCGGGGCAATGGCCTTGTGCTTACCAGGATAGATATACGTCGGGGCATAGGCGAAATCTTTCGGCTCAGGCACGTATGTGTATTTGCTCGACTTGTCCTCCTCGTACATCCCGCCCATCTGATACTGGAATACCTCTCTGATGATTCTCTGCGCTCCAGGCTTTTGCAAAGCAAGCCGATCCTCGTCCTCCCAGTTGTCAATGGCTAACTCAATGTCGCCCTGGTAGTCGTTGTAAGATGGATGGCCCTCCGGCAGGTAATCTTTCGTGTATGTTTGGGGCGGTACTTCGTTTGGCAGATAGGAATAAACCTGATTGTATTCAGTGGCCTGCATTCCGCCCCAGAACCACTGTTTATCGTGAGGATTGACGAAGTTTACGTTCAGGAAGAAAGGCCTTGTCTTGTCTCTATTGGGATCATTGACCCAGTCTGCGGCGCGCTTTGCAACTTCGCCATCGGTTTCCATTCCCTGTCCAGCATAACCAACCAAATCATCAGCTTTTGTGTGGCTGTTATAGCCATATTTTTCCAGTTCATCCGCGTTATAAGACAAGTGCCACTTGCCGAAGTAAGGAGTGTCGTAATCCGGACGCATCAACTTCCCGATAGTCGGGAAGGCGGAATTCAGCTCGGGCTGGAGTGTCATCTTGGGCGGGTACGTTATTAGCGTCAGCATCGAGTAAGTCTGATAGGCATAAAGCCCCGTGTGGATAGTTGCGCGTGCGGCGGTGCAATCGGATGCAGCCGTGTAGTAGTTGCTAAACTTAACGCCGGGATTCCACAGATATTGGTACAGCTTGGGCATGTATGTACTTATAAAGTTGTCGGGCGTATTTATGCCCTTATTTTTGGGAAAGTTCATCGGGAAGCGCATTTGATCAACCGTGATCATGATGATGTTCGGTTTGTTGGGGACAGTCGTATTGGTCGGGTTCTCCATGGTCATTTTCCTTTCAGAGTAATGGGGGTTGAAGTCGCCTTTCGATCAACTAGCGCTGAGCACAGCTTTCGCTAGAGGGATCGGCGGCTGACACAGTTAACTTGCGTTAGCTGCTCACAGTTATTACGTAACGTTTGGAAATGGCTGAAGTAGCGAGTGTGGGAGAACATCCCGTGAGACAGCCATTCGAAAATGAGAGGGCGCGTAGGATATTCCTACTCATCGAGAAAATCAAATTGTTTTTGCGAGCGCCTGCGGAGTTATAGTTAAAACTGCTATCACTACTCGTTACCACATAGTTACCACAGTCTCGTGATAGTGGCGTAAACGTCATAGTCGATTGTGGCC
>OBKT01000043.1_pt1 | contig 13177 bp, 11 predicted proteins | sample 1519771 | NCBI WGS metagenome assembly OBKT01 (sample SAMN00737777, study PRJEB22531) | soil metagenome | reverse complement strand
GAGTTACTCCAGCAGCGGGGACAAGCCCCTCTTCCTGACTTGTTCTAGCTTAGTTCTGTGATTGTTCTACCTTCAGCTTTAAGCTGGCCCTAAAGCACTCCTATTCGCCTAATGCCGCATACTTGAACACGCGGAAGCGATAACGCTGCTGCGCACGGATATTGGCGGCGATCACGCCGTGCAGGTTGTCGTCCCACTTCGTGTACTGATCGATAAACCTGTCAGACGCCGCCTTGTCACCTTCATACTGCACGGCCAGTGTCTTCTCAAGCATCTTGCCAACCACCTCATGATACTTCTCGTAGTTAATGTGCAGCGTCTTCGTCGCCGGATCAAAACTCAGCAACCCGTTTTCGAGAAAGAAGTTCCACTGCATCAACTGCATCGTGTTGTACGGCTGATCCCGGCGCGGGCGATTGTTCTGCAACACCCGCAGAACCCCGCCGGCGTAAACACTTTTTAGCTGTGCATCCGTGTAATAGCCCTGCTTGTGAAGCGCTTCGGCAACGAAGAGCGACACTAGATCCGCTTTCATCTCTTCGAGCGTGTTTGAGTTGTCCTGCAATGCTTCATCGAGGTCACGCCCATCTCGGGTTCGATCAACACCGAGATAATGGCCCACTTCATGCCACAATGTGCGATAGAAGTTACCATCCGGCGTGAGATCTTTAGCTTGCTGTTCGCCAATTGCCGCTGCAAGCGTGCGCGAGCTTCCCTCGAAAATACTGGTGTCGCGCATGATGTTGGCTCGCAGCAATATCGTGCGCCCATAACGTCGCGCCAGATAACTCTCGTTCGGCAGAATTGTCGCCGTGTTTCCGCCACGCGACTGACCAAAATCCGCAACGACATCGTAAACACCGACGGGGATGTCTTCGCGAACCTTCTTGTGATTCTGATAAGGCAACGAGTCTTCGAGGGCCTGCAAACCCTTCATCGCCTCGCGCAGAGCTGCTGTCTCCTGTTGCCGAGTTTGCAAAATACAGAACGCGAAGAACGTCTTCACACCAAACAACTCATCGTCGTAAGTTTCATACGAACCAATCTGCGCGTTGAGGTTTTTGAACCTTCCCGTTACCCAACTCGCATCGCCTGACTCATAATCGTTTGACAACAGGTCGCGCGCGCGATTGCGCAGGTACCTCGCAAACTCATCATCATCTTTCTGAACCGCATCAGCGGCTTCGTTCAGCAGCCCATACGCCTTCATCAAGTCGTCAGCATAAGCAACGGCGTAAGGCACGCTGTAAAAATGCACCTTCGCTTCGCCCTGCAACCGCTGCAACTCAGCGAGCAATTTCGGATGCAACGTCTGTAACGCCGGATACTTGTTCAACGTGGCGAGGTCGTCCTTCACATTTTTCGGAGTCGTGGCACGAACCACCGTACGCAGATCGAGTAGATTAGTAATGTTTGGACCAAGCTCCTCTTTTGTAATTCCCCACGGGTAAACATTCTTGCCTGGCTTTAACGGATCAACCGGAAGAAACGGCTCGCGTTTGTTCTCGAGCGTAGTGGCGATTGGTCCCTGAAAGAGGCGATACAGCGTCAGGAGATTCTGCGTTGCCGGCATCGAACCTGTTTTCTTGTCGAGGTCAACGAGAGCGCGATACGACGAAAGCGCTTGCGGGTGGCGTTGTTCCTCGTAGAGCTTCTGAAATATCTGTCCAACCTCGATCAACTTGGCAACAGCCTTGCGCTCACCGTCTGTTAACTTTGAGAGATCGCCCGTGAGCGTAATCGTTTGTGTTTTGTCGATGAGTGGCTGGCTCTTTTCGAGCGGCCAGTATCCGGCAGGAAGAGTTTGCGTTAGTAACAATGCAGTCATCAGCAGTTTAGTCATGCCGCAATTCTAGCCGTGCAAATCTGCGGCAGCAACGGTCGGCAAATTTTGGCGGCGTATATTTATTGCACCATCGTCGATGGCCCATTTTAACAGCATTTCTTTGAGGCATCGCACTTGCACTCGCCAGCAGCGGTGACAAATTTAAGAACGACGATCAAACGACGAATCAAGCGCATGAGACGACGCCGCAAGGTCGGCCGCGCTTACGACATGGCGCTCGAAGTCGTGAAGGTGCTACCGCCGCGCGCTAACGTGCTTGACGTTGGTTGTGGCAACGGTTTCATCGCGCATCACTTGCAAAGCATGCTTGGCACGACCGTAGTTGGACTGGACGTCGGCCAGGGGACCGATGCCCGCATCAATTACCTGCCTTACGATGGTCGGCATTTTCCTGTGAAGGACCAGAGCTTTGACGCGGTGTTGCTTTGTTATGTGTTGCATCACGCGCAGGATCCGCGGCTCGTGTTGAATGAAGTGAGCCGGGTGCTGCGAGAAGGTGGGCTGGCAATTATTTACGAAGACATGCCGACGCTTTGGTGGGACCGCGTCGTGTGCTGGACACACGATCGGCAGTGGCGTGGCCGCACTGGTCCATGTACGTTTCACGCAGAACACGACTGGCGCAGGATTTTTAGTTTGTCAGGGTTTGAAGTCGTGAAGGAACGGCCGTTATCTCGCTGGCGCAATCTCGCGCATCCGGTGTCGCGAAGATTTTTTGTGATAAAGTCGGTAGGCCGTACTTGGATGGGATCAGTTCCGCGATACCACCCGACGCTACCGCGTTGCGGTACTGACCCGATCCAAGTGCGGACTCCTGACCCGATCCAACTGGAGAGCTAATTTATTCCGGTTCGGGAAACACTTCGGCGAGATCCTCATAATGCGCCTTCGCGCGTCCGCGACAAATGAGGACCCACTCGTGCTTTGGCGTCGTAACCTTGACTCCCTGTTCGTGCTGGGCCGGTTTCTGTTCGCCGTTGTAATCGTCGAAAACCGAGTACTCGGTGTCGCCGTTCACAAAACTAATGTCGGTCGTATCAACCTGCGCACGAAAGTAGTGTGAGTATTTGAACGCTTTCTGCGTTTGGTCGCGCTGGCTGGGAAACTCCAGCTCAATTTTTCCCGGCACGCCATACCGATACTGTAGGTAGCCTTTCTGTTTCGTGAACTCTTTCGAGGAACAAAGCGAAACCGTCTTCCCCGAGTTCGCAATCACGCAACTGAAAACAATCTTTTCTGTCTGCTCGCACAACGTGCCGGGCTGCAACTTCTGCATATTCGATAAGGAACTTCCGGGTACGAAGCAAACGGCAACAGCCGCGATGATTAGAAAGAGTTTCATTTGATCTCAATTATGTCGCGCTCGATCAATTTCTTGATCATCCGCAAACAATCCGCCTCGCGAAACGGGCAGATAGAAAGAATCGATTGAATATCCCACGAGCCATTGATGCGCGATAGCACAAACCCCTCTTGCGGATCGATCTGCTCGTTTGTCAGATCCGTAGGCGAGACGCGTAACTGCGGCACCGAACGCGGTGAGATGCCGCCATTCTCGTAAACGTGCCGGATGAACTTCTGCTCCGCTGCCGGCAACAACGCCTGCGCCTCAGGATTATTCGGTTGCTGCTGCAACGCATTCTGAAGGATCTGAAACGCCGCCTCGGGATCGCTGTCGAGCTTGCGCTCGGCGGACCATACCATCTCGGTCACGCTTTCAGGCACGTCTTCAACGTCAGAAACAGTGACACGACTCTCTTCCGGCAACTCACCAACCACACGCGCAAGGCCTTCGCTGATCAGCGTGTACAGTTGGCCGTAGACGTGAAACGACGACGCGTGCATGTGATAGCAGATCTCGGCTACCGACATGCGCTTCTCGACGAAGTAAAGAATCTGTCGAAACTCCTTGCCGAGTTTCAGCGACGAGGTCCAGCCGGCGTTGAGTTCGAGAATGCTTCTATCGGTCGGAACGAGCGTGCGATAACGCGCGAACTCGTCGATCCGGTAGATGCCTTCCATGATCACGTTGGTCGGCTCGACCTCGATGAGCAGCAGATCTTCGGGCAGCGGGTCGTCGTCGTAAAACTGAAAGTCGCCGTCAGTCCAGACAAACAGATCGTAGATGGCGTCGAGTGTGCGAGTCTTCAGGATCCCGAGCACTTCTTCCTCAGTCAGGAATCCCTGTTCGACCAGCACTTCACCCAGCTTCGCGCCGGAAGTTCTTTGCAGTTCGCGCGCGGTCTTGAGCTGGTTGTCGTCGACTTTGCCGTAGTGAAGCAATACCTGGCCCAGGTACTCGCGCGGATCGTTCGACTTTGAGCCCACGATCATTCCATTTTTGAAGTAGATCTGTTTTGTAACTTTGCCTTGATCGAATTTGAGAGTCCCTGACTTTCTTCCTGCCGCCAGAAACTGGAGCAGGTCGACCAGACTCATTGTTTGCAAAGTGCCCTGAATCGCCATTAACAGTTGATCGGTGTGCCTATTGGCGGGTGGAACGTGAGGGTTTTAATCCTCAACCAGATCTGCGGAAATCGCCGGCGCTTCTGGTCCAGCCTCTCTCGCGATTTGCAGCAGACGCAACAGATTCTCCGTTTGTTCTTCGTTTAGATCGGTGAAGCGAACGCCGAACCCCATTCCGTGATGATGATGCCGAACTTCACCTTCGAGGTAAAGCCAGTCGTCGTCAGGAAGAAGCACGCGAAACGCAACGATTTCCCCAACCATCACCTCGCCCACGGTATCGAGGTAACAGCCGCCTTCGGAAAGATCGGTGATGCGTGCGGAATGTCTTTCCTCGCCGCCATGCCACACCGCATCCAGATGAACGCTGAGTCGGGGTTTAGAGCGTCTATCGTCCATGTACCGCGATCATCATATCAGAATTAATCCGCGTTCATCCGTGTAATCTGCGGCCAATTCTCACGCGTAACGCTTCGGGAATAATCTGGAACGTAGCCGGAAGTCTTCCAGGAAGTTCGCCGTCGATTTCCAGCGCGACTTCTTTATCGCGATCCGCCGGGCGCACAGTTACTTTGCGCGCAAGCGCGTGGCTGACTTCCGGCATCGAGAGATGTGAACCGAGGTAAACGCGCGGCGCACTAGTAAAGATTTTCAAAGCACTCAGATCACCTACGCCGACAACATCGAACTTGCCATCAGTAAGTTTCGCATCTGGAGCGATTTTCATGCCGCCGCCAAAGTAACGAGCGTTCGCGATGCATAGGTTTGAGACTGTGAGTTGACGATCGTTAGTGTCGTCGAGTTGGATCGCAAGCCGGATCGCCTCATTGCGCATCGCAGTTTGCAACAACGAGGAAGCAAAGGAAATCCCCTCGGCCTTGACTCGCTCGATGACTTTCGTGCTCATCCCGCAAGAGGCAACGCCGACAAAATAACGCATCGTTTCAGCGCCGTTGTTATCGACGAACGAGACGCGACCAACATCGATTCGCGCCGTGCGACCGTTGCGAAGCACGCGTGCGGCGTCGCGGCTGCGCGACGGAATCTCGAGCGTGCGTTTGAAATCGCCACCCGTACCGCTCGGCAGGATACCGAGTTCGACATCCTTGCCTGAAGACAGAATGCCGTTCGCAACTTCTGAGATAGTGCCATCGCCGCCGCAAGCGATGATCAGTTTCGCTCCCTTTCGGGCAGCTTCGCCGGCCAGGGCAGCCGCGTCGCCACGATGCTTGGTAAAAAGTACGCGAAACGATCCGAACTGCGAGCGCAAGTCACTCGCAATCTGCGGCCACGCCTCACCGGTGCTGCCACCCGCGGACGCTGGATTAACTATCACTACCGACATGTTCAATCCGCCTAAATCCGCGTAATCCGTGTTCAAGCTGCCTCGCGCGATCCTGTTCGCCGAGTTCCGCGATCTTCCCCATCACGGCATCCGCAATCTCTTTGTGCGTCCTCAATCGATCAGGTTTTGCGAGATGTTCGGATAAATCAAGGACTGGTCCAAAATGGATCCGAATCACCTCTTCGCGATTCCAGTTTCGCGCCACCTGTCGCTGCAAATTGTTACACAAGCCGGCGATGAAAACCGGAATCACTTGCGGCTTTGCGTCCATGATCAACTTCCCTATTCCCGGCTGCGCACGCAGGTAGGAATAAGGATCGTCACTCTTGTTGCGCGTGCCTTCGGGATGGAAGCCTATGATGTTGCCCGGACCTGTGCTCGCCAACTCAGTCAACACAGTAAACGAGAACTTATCAAATGCGCGCTTCTCCGGAATCGGATGATCACCCGTCGCAAAGAACGGCGGATACATAGACCACCATCCCATGATCAGGTTCACAAACAAGCCGAGTGGGTTCTGATAGAAAAACCGGCCGCGCACTGGAAAGAAGAGTCGCTTGGTCCAAGTGGTATTTCGAAACAACACCGTCGACACCGCATACATATCGAAGAACGAGCGATGATTCGCGACCAGCAGCAGCGGACGCTCGTGCGATGCGGCCTCGACGTGCTCGAGGCCGTAAACGTTCATGATGTTGTAAGTGGAAAGATGGATCCAGCCGGCGCCGAGCGTGCACTGACACCACGTCCAGAATCGCTTCCAGGTGCCTTGATTCATGCGCCGCACGAGGCGGAAGGCGAAACGTTCAAATGGTGTTAGGACTTCGAATTCACTCACCGTCTTCTTTGCCACAAAAAGGCACAAAAACCACAAAAGAACCTATCTGTAATGTTTTGTGCCTTTTGTGCCTCTTTGTGGCTAAATGTCTTTGCCTTTGTGGCCTCACTCAATCGAGAAGTATTTGGCCTCCGGATGGTGAACAATAATAGCCGAAGTCGATTGCTCTGGCTCTAGTTGAAATTCTTCACTCAACTCAACGTCGATCCGTGCCGGATCGAGTAGTGTGAAAAGCTTCTCCTGATCTTCGAGTCGCGGACAGGCGGGATAACCAAAACTGTAACGCGAGCCCTGGTAATTCTGGTGAAAGAGGCGCGACAAATCAGGCGAATCAGCACCGGCGATGCCGAGTTCTTCGCGAATGCGCTTGTGCCACAACTCCGCCAACGCCTCGGCACTCTCCACGCTCAAACCGTGGAAGTAGAGATAGTCCGAGTAATTGTCTGACTTGAACAACTCCTGCGAGTACACGCTGGCGCGCCGGCCGACAGTCACGAGATGAAATGCGACTGTGTCCATCCTGCCTGATTCGCGCGACGCAAAAAAGTCAGCAAGACACAGGTGCTTTCCGGCAGGCTGGCGCGGAAAAGTAAATCGCACTTCCCTGTCCTGATCGTAAACGATGAGATCGTTTCCTTCTGACTGGCATTTGTAATAACCATAAACCAGCTTCGGTACCAGCAGCTTTTCTTGTGCAGAACGTTTCTTGAGCTCCTGGTAAATCGGACGCACCTTCTCGCGCACGAGCGCCTGGTATTCTTCGAGTGGCATCCGGCCCTGCTTGAACTGCCACTGTCCTTTGAATAGCGCCGTCTCGTTGATAAACGAGAACAAATCAGCGAGCGAGATGTTTTCAACCACGCGCGAGCCGTAGAAAGGTGGCTGCGGGATCGGAACTTCACGACTCACGTCGGAACGCACGGTGTGCGTCGTATCGCCACCGCCCTTTCGCGGTCGCGCAATTTTCTTGACGCCGAGTTTTGCTTCCTCTCCGATCAGATCTTCCGGATCATCCGTGGCATCCGTGGCTAAACCTGCCGTTGATTCCTGCTGCTTCACGCCGTCTTCGATCTCTTCCACGAGCACGTCCATCGTGTGGAGACCTGCGAACGCATCGCGCGCGTAGAACAGTTGGCCGTGATAAAGCGGCTTCAGATCGTCTTCAACGTAGCGCCGCGTCAACGCTGCGCCACCGAGCACGACCGGAACGTTCACGCCACGTTCGTTCATCAACTCCAGATTCTCTTTCATGATCAGAGTCGACTTCACGAGCAGACCGCTCATGCCGATCGCATCCGCGCCGTGTTCGTTGTACGCCTGCAGGATCGCCTCAATCGGCTGCTTGATGCCGAGGTTCAAAACCTTGTAGCCGTTGTTGGTGAGAATGATATCGACGAGATTTTTGCCGATGTCGTGAACGTCGCCTTTAACGGTCGCGAGCACCATCGTTCCCTTCGCCGTGGCGCCGCCCTTCTTCTCCATGAACGGTTCGAGAAAACGTACCGCGGCTTTCATCGCTTCCGCGGACTGCAACACGAAAGGCAGTTGCATCTGTCCACTGCCGAAGAGATCGCCGACGACTTTCATTCCTTCAAGAAGGATGTTGTTGATGATGTCGAGCGCAGGATACTTCTCGAGACCGGAGCGGAGTTCGTCTTCGAGTCCGATCTTCTCGCCGTCGATGATGTGGTTCTTAAGACGTTCTTCAACGGTCTCACCTTTTGAAGCTTTCTTCGTCGCCTTCGTTTTCACGCCTTCAAAGAGCCTGGTGAACTCAGTCAACGGATCGTAGATACAAACGTCGCCTTCGAAACGCCGCTGGTCGTAGATCAGCTCGCGAGCGACCTTTAGCTCTTGTTCACCAATGCGATTGAGCGGCTCGATCTTGCTTGCGTTAACAATCGCGGCGTCGAGACCAGCTTCAACAGCATCGTGCAGAAACACAGAATTCAGAACCACTCGCGATGCCGGACTGAGCCCGAAAGAGATATTCGAGACACCGAGGATCGTGAACGCGCCCGGCAGTTCGGCTTTGATTCGCTTGATTGCTTCGATGGTTTCGAGTGCGTTGCGACGATCCTCTTCGATACCTGTCGAAATCGGCAGGGCAAGTGGATCGAAGAAGATGTCGGAAGCAGGCAGACCTATTTCCTTCGTCGCTTGTTCGTAAGCGCGGGTCGCGATCTTGACCTTACCTTCGCTCGTGCGCGCCATGCCGTCTTCATCAATCGTGCCGATAACGACACTCGCGCCGTACGTCTTTGCGAGGTCGATCACTTTCACAAAGCGCGGCACACCGTCTTCGTAGTTGGTTGAGTTGAGAATGCACTTGCCGCCCGCATGTTGCAGTCCGGCTTCCATCTTCTGCCACTCGGTCGAGTCGAACATGAGCGGAATCTTCACGTTCGTGACCAGTCGTGAAGCCAGCTCGTGCATATCGGTTTCGCCGTTGCGACCGACGAAGTCGACGTTCACGTCGAGGATGTGCGCGCCTTCGCGTTCCTGTTCTTTACCGAGTGCAACGAGGCCGTCCCAATCCTCGGCGTTCAGCAGGTCGCGCATTTTCTTCGAACCACTCGCGTTCACGCGCTCGCCGACGATTAAGAATGAAGCGTCCTGGACGTAAGGCTGTTGGATGTAGATCGACGACGCGGCCGGCAGGGTGTTGGCGTGCCGCTCTTTCGGTGTGATGCGCTGCATCGCTTCGACAACGAGACGCAAGTGCGCCGGCGTCGTGCCGCAACAGCCACCGACAAAGTTCGCGCCGAAGTCGTTCGCGAAATGGACCAGTTGAGCAGTGAAACTTTCCGGAGTTTCGTCGTAGTGCATCTTCCCTTCGACGACGGAAGGCAAGCCCGCGTTGGGCAGAACTGAAACCGGCAACGGCGAGTTTTCGCAGATGTAGCGAATGCTCTCCGTCATGTGTTTTGGACCAGTGCCGCAGTTCATGCCGATCACGTCAACCGGAAACGGCGAGAGTGCGGTTAGAGCCGCGGAGATCTCAGTGCCGTTCAACATCGTCCCGAAGACTTCAATTGTCACCTGGGCGAAAACAGGGACGCGGCGATGTGTTTCCTTGAAGTGCGCAAAAATTGCGGAGAGTGCGGCTTTGGTTTGGAGTAGATCCTGGCAGGTTTCGACGATCAATAGATCGACGCCGCCGTCGAGCAGGCCCCGAACCTGGACGGAGTAAGCATCGCGGAGGTCAGCGAAGGAGATATGGCCCAGGGTCGGCAGTTTGCGACCGGGACCCATCGAGCCCGCGACCCATCTCGGTTTTTCTTTAGTCGAATAATCAGAAGCGACGCGTTTGGCGAGTCGAGCCGCGAGCACGTTCATGTCGTATGCCTTATCGGCAATGTCGTACTCGGCGAAGTCAACCGGAGTTCCGTTGAACGAATTGGTCTCGACCACGTCGCAACCGACGTCGAGGAATGCGGCGTGAACTTTCTCGACGGCGTCGGGTCTCGTGACCAGCAGGTTCTCGTTGCAACCTTCGAAGCGTGGTCCTCCAAAGTCGTCGAGCGAGAGATTCTGGACCTGAAGGTTGGTCCCCATCGCGCCGTCGAAGACGACGATCCGTTCTTTTGCTGTTTCGAGCAGGTTCGACATAGGCAATAACAAAGGCCCCGCGCCTAACAACGCGGAGCCTGAAAACTTTTCACCGAGCTGTTTAGCCGATTATTTTACGTGGCCGCAAGTCGCTTTAACTCACCACGTTAAATTGTCAAGGCACATTGAACCACATCTTGTGACTCCTGTAAATCTGTCACCACAGTTCGGTAAGATTCAACGTGAAGCCAGGCAATAGTGGCTCACCAGAAACCGTCTCGGGATTTTCCAGAATAAGAAGTTCACGGTCAGGCTGGTAGATATAAACTCGTCGCTTGTATGGATCGATCAACCACCCTAAGGATGCTCCGTTTTCCATATACTCCAACATCTTGTCACGAACGTCCGCAAGTCTGTCACTAGAAGACCTGAGTTCGACCACGAAATCAGGACAAAACGGACCAAAGCGCTCCCTTTGATGCGCTGACAGATGATCCAACTTTTCGCGCTTGACCCAGGACGCATCAGGACTTCGCCTCGCTCCGTTTGGCAATGCGAAAATAGTCGAAGAATCACAGCAAATACCACTGCCGTCGATTCGGCTCCAGGTTGCGAGTTGAGAAGTGAGGTCGGCATTACGTCTGCCAGTTTCAAAGCCCGTACCCGGCATAGCGATTAATTCTCCGGTTGAGGTGAGTTCAAGCCGTAGCTCACTATAGTCCCGACAGAGTTGCTCGAATTGTTCTGGTGTTACGTGCCGTAATCCAACCAACTCTGGCGGAATGAGAGCGTCAACTTGTGTGAGATTGTGAGACATTCGGAATCTCCTATCGATGAAGTCAGCCTAACACCCCCGGGATTCTGCCGCAAGATGCAAATCCGGCTATTATTTGTCGAAAACGGCTATTTATGATTAACATTCACCTGCATGCGACGCGCAATCTACCCCGGTTCGTTTGACCCCGTCACGAACGGACACCTCGACATCATCGAGCGCGGTTGCAAACTCTTCGACGAGATCATCATCGGCATCCTCGTAAACCCTGATAAGCAACCGTTCTTCTCGGTCGAAGAACGAAAAGAGATGCTCAATGAAGTCATCAAAAGCATTACTCAGGGACGCTGCACCGTTCGCGTTGATTCGTTTAGTGGACTGCTCGTCAAATACGCGGTGGCCCAACAAGCAGATGTAATCGTCCGCGGGATACGCGCCATCTCCGATTACGAGTACGAGTTTCAAATGGCGCTGATGAATCGACGACTCGAACCGGGAATCGAAACCGTTTTCATGATGCCCGCAGAAGCTTACTCTTACGTCAGCTCGCGGCTCGTAAAAGAAGTGTTTCATCTCGGGGGCGCAGTCACCGGTCTGGTCCCAACACACGTCGAAAAACGAATGAAAGAAAAGTTGAATTAAGGATGAAAACGTGGCCTGTTATGTCACCCTTCCCCGTCTCTGAAAACGTCGCTCGCATGCAGTCGTCGGCAACGATGGCCGCGATGCAGGCCGCTGAAGCCCTGCGCGCCTCCGGCGCAAACGTATGTGACTTCGGCGCCGGTGAACCCGACTTCGATACACCCGACAACATCAAGCAAGCAGCAGACAAAGCGATGCGAGCCGGGCGCACGAAGTACACGGCAAACGCCGGTATTCGCGAGCTTCATCGCGCCATCATCGACTTCTATCGCCAAACGTTTGGCACTGAATACCAACCAAACGAAGTGATGGCGACTGCCGGTGGCAAGCAGGCGATCTTCAACGCAGTCGTGACGTTATTGAATCCCCGTGATGAAGCCTTGATTGCAAAACCTTACTGGGTCACGTTTCCGGAAATCGCCGTCTTCGCCGGCGCGAAACCAGTCTTTATTGAAACTGAAGAAACAGGCTTCGTGCTCTCGGCCGAAGCAGTCGAGAGCGCGATCACGCCTCGCACCAAGCTGCTGATTCTTAATTCTCCGTGCAATCCTTCGGGCCGCGTGTTACCACCCGCTGAGTTTCGCAGGATCATGGAGATCACCAGTGAACGCGGGATCTATGTAGTTTCTGACGAGTGCTATCTGCGTTTCGTCTATCCGCCGGGCGAAGTGTTTAGTGCCGCGGCGTTGCCTGCTGAACTCCGATCGCGACTGTGTATCGCCGGATCCTTTTCGAAGACGTATGCGATGACTGGTTGGCGCGTGGGTTATGCGCTCGCGCCGGCTGATTGGATCAAGCCAATGCTGAAGGTCCAGGGCCATTCGACTTCAAACACAAACTCGATCGCGCAGTGGGCCGCAGTTGAAGCGATGACTGGACCACAGGAGTCAGTCGGCGTGATGCTGGCTGAATACACACGTCGCCGCGCGTGGTTACTGAACGCGCTCCGAGAAATTCCGGGGATTAAATGCAGCGAACCCGAAGGTGCGTTCTACGCTTTTCCTGATGTGCGTGGATGTTTGCAGAAAGACTTGAAGACCTCGGGCGACTTCGCTCAGCGTCTGCTCGAGGAAGAGCATACGGTCGTCACTGACGGCGCGGGCTTTGGTGCGGAAGGATTTGTCAGGATCTCTTATGCGACGTCGATGGAGCAGATCCAGGAAGGCGTTGCGCGCATCAAGCGCTTCGTTCAAAAACACATTTAGCCACAGATTACACGGATAAAAATCTGTGTAATCTGTGGCTAAAGAACTAACGATTAGTACAGGTTGAAGTTATATTCCAACTGCATCCACATCGAGACCTGATGCCCGTCCTTCGTTGCCGGCGTGAACTTGATCTGACGCGCCGCTGCAATCGCTCGCTCAGTTAGTCCATACGGCAGACCCGACACAGTTCTGATGTTCGTCACCTGTCCCGAAGAAGCAAACACAACTTTCAGCACCACTGTTCCCGTGATCTGATTCTTGCGCGCATCTTCAGTGTACTGCGGCTCGGGCTTCGATATCAGACGCGCTTTCGTCGTGACGTCTTTGCCAGTAAAGATCTTGGAATAGTCGCCGCCACCGCCACCACCTGGTCCACCACCGCCGGCGTTGAAATCGCCGCCGCCGACGTTACCACCGCGGCCTGGTCCAAAACCGTTACCTTCTCCGGGTCCGATACCAGTACCAGTTCCGTCTCCGATACCATTTCCCTTACCCGGACCTGACG
>OBKT01000042.1_pt1 | contig 13402 bp, 10 predicted proteins | sample 1519771 | NCBI WGS metagenome assembly OBKT01 (sample SAMN00737777, study PRJEB22531) | soil metagenome | reverse complement strand
GGATTGACGTAAGTAAAGTTGCCTGCATGGTGAACGACGACCGCATCCGGCGACAGCTCAACCAGACTGCGATAACGTTCTTCACTCTCTTTCAACTCTTTCCCGATACGATGGCGCTCAACGAGTCGCGCGACCTTCACCAGTAACTCTTCGTTTCGAAACGGCAACTCGAGATAATCGTCGGCGCCTGCGTGCAAACCTTCGATACCTGCGTCCTCGGAAGTGGCGAGCCCGCTGATGAGCAGCACCGGCACACAAGCGGTCCGCGGGTCGTCCTTCAAACGCCGGCAGAGTTCGAGACCGCCAACATTTGGCATGACCACGTCGCTGACGACGATGTCGGGATTGAAGGAAAGCGCGAGGTCGATAGCCTGGGCGCCGTCGACCGCGGTAGCAACCTCGTAGCCTTCGAGTTTGAGAAGATCGAGCAGTAGATCGAGAATTTTCCTGTCGTCGTCAACGATCAGGATTCTGCCCCGGTCTGCGGTGCAACTTGTCATCTAGTCTGTTTTCCGGCCGTTTAGTAAGGAACCTCGGGAGGAAATGGAAGCTTGGTGCGGGAGTTCCTTGCAGTGCTCAAGGCAAACACACTGGCGGGAGGGAGTATAACAGGTTTAATTAAAGTTTGTCAGCCACGATCCAGGAGCAGGAGCAGCACTCGGGGGCAGGGCTAAAACCTGCACCTGAACACTGCCAATGCCCTCGGATTTAGTGGTCCTGCGTGCGTTTGCGGGTGGCTGGCTCGGCCCCGGTAGTCTTGGCGAAGTAGCCGGAACGATAGTTTAACTTGAGATCTTGATCCTTCATGGCCGGGTTTACGACCTGAATTTCGATCTTGCGATACGAGCCGTCGCGGGCCTTGTTGCTGGGTGAATAAGCCACCAGATACTGCTCGCGGAGGTCCTTCTGGATTTGCGCGAAGGCGTCGCGCAGGTCGCGGGCGTGGCGCGGAAAATACGCTCGACCACCAGTCTTTTCCGTAATTTTTCGCAGTGAACCTTCGTCGACGTTGAAGGTGTACCGGTCGCCGATACCGATTGCGTAGATAAGCGCGTCAGCTTTCTGGGCCTTCTCGATTGCCTCGTGAATCTTCATGCGGCTGCTGGTGTCTTCGCCGTCAGTCAGCAGTATGATTGCCCGGCGCGTGTGTTCGGCAGAAGAGCTCATCAACTCGTCCGACGTCGCCCAAACCGCATCCCAAATCGCAGTCGAGCCTGCCAAACTCTGATTGGTACCAGATATCGGAGGAGTGCCGTTAACGACTACGCCGCCACCGATGTAACCAGACGGCGGCACAAACTCGACTCGATCGATAGCCCGGCGCAGGCGGTCGATACTTCCCGTGAAGCCCTGCTCCAACGTCGTCTCGCCAGTGAATGAAACAACTGCAGCTTCGTCTTTGTTTGCTCGCAGCACGTTTTCCAGAAACGCGCGTGCGGCTTCTTTTTCATCCGGCAGCGTGCGTTCTTCGGAAGCACTCGTATCGATGAGTATGGCGAGCGAGAGTGGCAGATCGATGTTCTGTTGGAAAGTGAAGATCTCCTGGGGCTGTCCGTCTTCGAGTACGCGTATGTCTTCCGCTTTCAAAGTGCTGATGAAGCGTTTGTTCTTATCAGCCGCGGTAAAGAAGATGTTAGTCAGGTTTGTCTCAACTTTGACTACTTCGTCCGAATCCTGCGGCACTTCTTCACGGCGCGGAGTCGGTGACGGTGATGGAGCTGCATTAGCGCCTTGCGTGCTCGTCTCGTTTTTCGCAAATTGACTGCGGTTAGCGAGTCCTCCGCATAAAAGGAGAAAAACCAGAACGAATAAAACTATTGAGCGATATTGCATCTCTTACTTCCAGTTTGTTTACTGCGCAACACTGTCGGAAATGGCTTTGTAACCACGCTTGGTTCTTACTTTCAGATCACCGTGCCCGTCTGACAGTCTCACATCGATCTTCCGGAACGTTCCGTCGTAGTGCTTATTCGTCGGGTCGTAAGTGACGAGATACTGCGCGCGCAGCTCTTTTGAAATCTTCGTGAACGAACGCTCGAGCGAGAGCATGTCGCCAGTGAAAAATGCCATGCCGCCAGTTTCTTCCGACAACGTTTGCAGATCCTTGTCCTTCTTGTCGGCGACCTGTCCTGCTTCAACGCCGGGAACAGTGGAGAGAAAACCGGCTTTCGTTGAGATGGCGAAGATCGTTGTTTCAGTTCGTTGCGCGATGTCGATCGCGTCCCGCAAGTTCGCGCGACTATAAGTGTCTTCACCATCCGTCACGATCAACAGCACGCGACGCCCGGGAACTGAACGCATCTTCTCATCGCAAAACTGCCACACCGCATCGAACAGCGCCGTCTGCTTGCCCATCGACTTAACGCCGTAGACGGCTTTGTCGAGCAGGTCGAGCTTATCGGTAAAATCCTGGCGCAGTTTGATCTCATCGTCGAACGTGCCGAAGAGCACGCGATCCTTGCGCGGCTTCACTACTGTCTGAATAAAGTTCATCGCCGACTCTTGTTGAAACTTCAACTTACCAGCAGTGGACGGCGAAGTGTCCATCAGGACAGCGACGTAGAGCGGCGTAGTTTGCGAGAGATCGTCGGAGAAAGTCTCGATCGTCTGCGGTACTTTGTCTTCGAGAATTTGAAAGTCGTTCTTGGTCAGGCCGGGTACGAAGTTGCCTTTCTTATCAGTGACGGTGATCGGCAATCGCACACGTCGAATCAAAATTCTTTCCGTGCCCTGCGGAGTTTCAGGCGGCGTAGGCGAAGGCTTTGGCTTCTGCGCAGAGGCCGACACCGCCGCAGCCGTTATCACACAAACGAGCGGCAAATATTTGAATAAAAACTGTGTTAGACGTGCTGACATGCTAATGGATAATGTTCGGGAGCGGAGGTTCGATGCGTTTGCCCCCGGACTTGTTGCCCTTTCTCAGTATAAGTCCTATCGGACCTATCGGTCATATAAGACCTATACAAGCCTACTCTGAGTGTTACAATTTCGCTTTTCATGCCCGACAGTCCGAACAAGCCAGCTTCAGCGGATAGCAATTCACCACCTGAGTACATCGCCCATTATCGCATCTTACGCAGGCTGGGCAAGGGTGGCATGGGCGAGGTATTGCTCGGCGAAGACACGAAGCAACACGCCCGCAAAGTCGCGCTCAAGGTGCTGCCGCAGGAAGTGACGAAATCGGAGAGCCGCCTGCGACGTTTCAAACAGGAAGCGCGCGCGGTTCTCGCGCTCAATCATCCAAACATCCTCACCATTTACGAGATCGGCCAGACTGCCGACAGCTATTACATCGCGACCGAGTACATTGAAGGCGAAACACTGCGTCACTGTCTTTGGCGTGGGCCAATGAAATTTGACGAGATGCTGGGGGTCGGTATTCAAGTCGCAATGGCTCTCGAAGCGGCGCACGCGGAAGGCATCGTTCACCGCGACATAAAACCCGAAAACATCATGTTGCGGCAGGACAAGTTTGTGCGCGATCGCTTCGTGAAGGTGCTCGATTTTGGACTCGCGAAACTCACTGATCGCGAACCAATAACTACCGATCCCGAAGCCGTGACAATTCCGATTACAGAGACGAGTCCGGGGACGATCATGGGGACGAGCGGCTACATGTCGCCCGAACAGGCGCTGGGTGAAAGCATCGACGAGCGGTCGGATGTCTTTAGTCTCGGAGTTGTGCTTTATGAAATGGTGGCCGGACATCCGCCGTTCAAAGGGAAGACCGACAGCCACACGCGTGTGTCGATCATCGATAACGATCCGATGCCGTTGGTCCATTACGTTCCGGAGGTGCCGCGGCAGTTCGAACGAATCATTTCGAAGGCGCTGGCGAAGGATCGACTCAAACGCTATCAAACGATCACAGATCTTAAACTCGATCTCGAACAGCTCCGCGACGAGCTGCATACGTCTGACACTGGGGAACTAGCGCGGCACGAGGCACGCGAAACACAAACTGACATGGTGACGTCTGCGCCGACTGTCGCGAGTTCGCGAGCTGAGACCGTGTCGGGAAGCGCAACCACTTCCGGTGTCACTGCTCCGCCGCCAAGTCGCAAGCGATGGCTGGTGTATGGTGTTGCGGGCGCGCTCGGAGCGTTGCTGCTGGTCGTGGCTGTGGTTCTGTTTGCATCATCGAGACCGGCGATAAACTCAGTCGCCGTCTTGCCGTTTGTGAATGACAGTCAAGATCCAAACGTCGAGTATCTCTCTGACGGACTCACGGAAAGCATCATCAACAGTCTTTCGCAACTGCCGAACCTGAAGGTCATGTCGCGCAACGCCGCGTTCCGTTTCAAAGGTTCGAATGTCGATCCCGTCGAAGCGGGTCGCAACCTGAATGTTGGTGCGGTGCTAATTGGGCGTTTGGTAAAACGCGAGGATCGTTTCGTCATCAAAACAGAACTGATCAAAGTCGCAGACGGATCGCAGCTCTGGGGCGATGAGTACAACAGCAGTCTCGCCGATATTTTTTCCGTGCAGGAAGAAGTATCGAAAAAGATCTCGCAGAATTTGCGACTGCGACTCACAGGCGAGGATGAAGAGAAGCTGGCGAAACGTTACACGCATGATGCGGAAGCGTATCAACTGTATTTAAAGGGACGTTACTTCTGGAACCGGCGCAACGAAGAAGGATTCCGCAACGGCATTGACTACTTCAAACGCGCTGAAGAAAAAGATCCGACTTTCGCGCTCGCGTTTTCCGGGCTTGCCGACTCGTACGCGCTGCTTTGCGACATCGGCGTCGTGCGGCCCGTCGATGAGATGCCGAAAGCAAAAGCGGCGGCGCAGAAAGCTGTCGATGCCGACCCGACGCTGGCCGAAGCCTACACGTCGCGCGCGTTTGTGCGACTCGCTTACGACTGGGACTGGCTTGGCGCGCAAAACGATTTTCAGCAGGCGCTCAAGTTGAATCCGAAGTATCCGACAGCGCATCAGTGGTATGCGTCGTACTTGATGCAGATGGGTAAGTTCAGTCTCGCAAAGGCGGAGATTGAAGAGGCGCACAATCTCGATCCCCTCTCGCCGATCATCAGCGCCAACAGTGGTCTTTATTCGTACTACGAGCACAACTACGACGATGCGATTGCGAAGTACAAAGTGACGTTGCAGAGTGATCCGGATTTCTGGGTCGCGCGTCATTACCTGGCGCTGGCGTACGTGCAGAAAGGGATGAACCAGGAAGCGATTGCGGAGTTGCGCAGACTGATCAAGGCGCCGGCGACTGGTCCAATACCGGATCAAGTGGTTGAGGCTGAGTGTGAAGCGTCGGCATCGCTGGGTTTTGTGTATGGGATCGGAGGGAGGCGGGCGGAGGCGCAGGCGATTCTCAATCAGATCGAGGCGTTATCGAAGCGGCGCTATGTTTCGCCGCTGTACTTCGCGATCGTGTATGCGGGGCTGAAGGATAATGATAAGGCGATCGACTATTTGAATAAGGCCTTCGAGGCGCGTCATCCGGGTCTCGTGCTGATCCGCATCGATCCGATCTTTGACGGGCTGCGCAATGATGAACGCTTCAAGACACTCATCAAACGGTTCGAACCCATACCCTAAGGGAAAGCAGTAACACAGATGACACAGATAAATCCGGATTTTTATCTGTGTAATCCGTGTCCTAAAAAGTCGGACAACTCTGCGGGCAAGGGGGATTCGAACTTCATAAATTCCTTTGTGGCGGGGTGGTTGAAGCCGAGCTTCTCAGCGTGCAGAAATTGTCGCTTGAGATTGCGAACACGCGCGCGCAGTTGTGGATCCTGGATCGTATTGTCACGCCCGCCACCATAAGTCTCGTCTCCAACCACCGGATGCTTCAGCCACGCGAGATGAACGCGAATCTGATGTGTCCGGCCCGTTTTCAATTCAACATCCAACAACGTGAATCGCTCAAACGAGCGGCGCACGCGATACAGCGTCAACGCGTTACGCCCGCCGCGTACGACTGCCATGCGCGTACGATTTGACGGGTCTCGCGCCAGCGGTTGATCGATCTTCCCTGAGTTTGCAGCCATCCGTCCATGGACCAATGCGATATACGACTTAAATACAGTTCGATCGCGAAACTGATCCGCAAGATTTTCGAGTGCCGCTTCGGTTTTCGCGACAACGAGAAGTCCCGACGTATCGCGATCCAGGCGATGCACGATTCCAGGCCGAACATCACTGCCGGGTAGTTGTTGAAAGTGATAAGCCAGCGCGTTGGCGAGTGTGCCTGACGGGGCGCCGGCCGCAGGATGGACTACGAGACCGGCCGGTTTATTTACGACCAACAGCACATCATCTTCGTAAACGATCTCGAGCGGAATATTTTCCGGCGTAACGAAATCTGCCGGTGGCGCGATCAGTTCAACTTCAATCTCGTCATGTTCGCGAAGTTTGTAAGAGGGCTTCGAGATCTTGCCGTTTACGAGGACGTCTTCATTTTCAATCAGTCGTTGCAGGCGCGCCCGACTCCAACCTTCAAACTGTGACGCTAAATAAATGTCAAGACGAATGCCGGCATGTTCTGGTCCAATCTGTGTAATCTGTGGATTACCCATTGCGCCGTTCAAAATCCTTCATGAACGACACGAGCGCTTCAACTCCCGCACGCGGAAACGCGTTGTAGATCGACGCGCGAATACCGCCGACCGAGCGATGTCCTTTCAATCCGTCAAGTCCCTGAGCAGTGGCCTCGGCCACAAACTTCTTTTCAAGTTCTTCAGCGGGCAAACGAAACGTCACGTTCATCGTCGAACGACAATCAATATCTGCATGACCGCGATAGAAATCGGTGGCGTCAATCGCTTCGTAAACGAGCCGCGCCTTCTCTTCGTTCTCGCGTTCCATCCCGGCGAGGCCGCCTTTGTCCTGCAACCATTTACAGACGAGACTAAGTATGTAAATGCCCCACGTGTTCGGCGTGTTGTAAAGAGACTTGTTTTCAACGTGAACGCGATAGTCGAGCATCGTCGCGAGGTTCTCGGGAATGCGTTGTAAAAGATCTTCACGAAGGATGACGACGACGAGACCGCTTGGTCCCATGTTCTTCTGCGCGCCGGCGTAGATCATTCCGTATTTACTCACGTCGATCTCGCGCGAAAGAATGTCAGACGAAGTGTCCGCAACGAGCGGCACATCACCTACGACGGGTTCGCGTTTCCACTGCACACCCTCGATCGTTTCGTTGCTCGTCATGTGGACGTAAGCCGCGTGCGGACTCAAACTCATTTCTTCGCGGGAGGGCACGCGCGTGAATCCGCCATCGGCCATCGTCGCCGCAACGTTAACGGCGCCAACTTTCTTCGCTTCCTTGAGCGCTTTCTTACCCCAGCTTCCGGTTAGGATGTAATCAGCGCTTCCGTCGGCGGGCAGAAAATTCATCGGCACCATCGAGAACTGCAAACTCGCCCCGCCCTGAAGAAAAAGAACGTGATAGTTGCTGGGAATTTTCATCAGTTCGCGCAGGCCCGCTTCGGCGCGGCCGATGATCTCGTCAAACGTCTTCGAGCGGTGACTGATCTCCATCACCGACATGCCAACGCCGGGAAGACTGAGCATATCGCGTTGGGCTTCTTCCAAAACGGGCACCGGCAAAACCGCGGGACCGGCGCTGAAGTTAAAAATTCGTTCCGTCATGATTTCTCCACCTTAAGACGTGTAGGTCATCTGGTCCTATGGAACCTATTCTTCAAACCGTGAGCGCAAAGCTTTTCCAGCGACCTTCGTGACAAACGATCTCGGAAAGATGCGTTCCGCTTCAACCGTAATCAAGTTGCTCCATCCGGAAATCACCGTGCTCTTGTGCCGGTTGAGTGCGCGCAACGCCGTTTCCACCACTTCTTCCGGCGTTTGGATCGTGCGCATCGGCGGACGATCGATCCCCGCCGCTTCGAAGAAGTTCGTCTCCGTGACGCCGGGACAAAGCGCCATCACGTGAACTCCGTGGGCGCGATTCTCATCCCAGAGTGCTTCAGAAAACGAAAGCACAAAAGCTTTCGACGCGGCGTAAGTGGCCATGTAAGGCACTGCTTGAAAACCTGCTGTTGAAGCGACGTTGATGATCGTGCCGCTCTTGCGTGCGCGCATGGGTTGCAAAAAACGATAAGTGAGATCGACGAGGGCTCGGATGTTGAGTTGAATTATGTCGAGCTCGCGCTTGAGATCGAGTTTCGCAAAATCGCCCATCGACCCGAAGCCGGCGTTGTTGATGAGCATGTCGATCACGAGCTCACGTTTTTTCGTTTCTTCAAAGAGCTGCGCTGCGGCGTCAGGTTGTTGCAGATCGAGTGCAATGTACTGCGCGCGAATGCTCGTCACCCGTCCGAGCTCGTTGCACAAGGCGATGAGCTTGTCTTCGGAGCGCGCGACGAGCAAAACGTTTCTGCCGCGAGCGGCGAGTTTTCTGGCGAATGCCGCTCCAATTCCTGAGGATGCTCCGGTAATGAGGGTTGTATTCATCAATCCGCGTTTATCCGCGTAAATCCGCGGCTTTCAACTCAAGCAAATCGAGCTCGATGATATCTGCGTTGCCCGTTTGAAGTTTGTTGAGGCATTCCTTCGTCGGCGCGTTGTCCAGGTTGATGCGGGCGACGGCCGCCGCCGCGCCTTCGAAAACAATATTCTCCATCTCCTGAACATTGATTTGCTCCGCTTTAATCGCATCGAGCACACCTGCCAGCACTCCCGGTCGATCGAGATGACGAATCACGAGACGATGCGTGGCCGGCGTTTGTCGCGCAAGATTGACGACGTTCGGCACTTTACCTGTTTCTTTGAACTCCTTCACGATGCGCACAGTCTCAGCCGCAATCGCTTCCTGCGCCTGATCGGTTGAAGCGCCGATGTGATGCGTGCCGTAAAGTCCGTCTTCCTTCACGATCTCATCCTGAAACTCCCCGGCGCTACTCGTTGGTTCAACTGCATACACATCAAGTCCGGCACGAATGCCACGATTTCGCATCGCCGCAGCGAGGGCTTGTTGATCGACAACTTCGCCACGCGCCGTGTTGATGAAGTAAGCGCCTTCCTGCATTGCGTTAAAGAATTCGGTGCTCAGCAGGTGTTTGGTTTCCGGATTGAGGGCGAGGTGAACACTGACAACGTCCGACGCATTCGCAACCGCTTTCGGCGACTCTTTCAATTCAACGCCGAGCAACGCGGCGCGCTCGGGAGTCAAACTCCGGCTCCACGCCACCACCGGCATCCCAAACGCACGCGCGCGCGGGATCATTTCCTGACCAATCTTTCCAACCCCAATCAAACCGAGCGTGCGACCATACAGACCGCGTGCTTTCGAATACTCTTTCTTGTTCCACTCACCGCGTCGCAACGCGATGACGTTATCGGCGATACGACGATCCAAGGCGAGGATCAATGCAAACGCGAGTTCAGCCACGGCAATTGAGTTCTTGCCGGGACAATTCGAAACGTAAATGCCACGCTTGGAAGCGGCAGGAACGTCGATGGTGTTGTAACCAGCGCCGGCGCGGACGACGAGTTTCACTGGTCCAGCGTCGAGCATCGGCTCAGTTACCTTCGTTCCTCTAACAACAAGCACGTCGGGCGCTTCGTTTTTGATAGCAGCAATCAGCGCGTCGTCCTTCAGATCGGGTTGATAGGAAATCTCGCAGCCCAGCGACTGCAAGCCATCGCGGCCCGACTGCTCGAATTTATCTGCAATTAACACTCGCATAGGTTTAAATAGTGTGAATCAACAAACCATCACGCAACTTCGGTTCGAACCATGTCGACTTCGGCGGCATGATCTCGTTTGCGTCAGAGACCATCAACAACTCTTCGACCGTAGTCGGATAAACTGAAAAAGCAACTGCGGCTTTGCCTTCGTTAACAAGGCGTTCGAGTTCCTTTGTCCCACGAAGACCACCGATGAAATCAATTCGCTTGTCGGTGCGAACATCCTTGATTCCAAGGATTGGATCCAATAGCCGATCCTGGAGAATACTCACATCCAAAGTCGCGACCGTCCCCGCGGGCTGCGTTGCCGCCGGTGAAAGTTGCAGTCCGTACCACTTTCCATCGAGATACATGCTCCAGTTGCCGCGCTGCGGCGGCTCCGGATTCGCGTTCTCAGTGATCGTAAATTGACTTCTGATCTCATCGAGAAACTCTTCTTTCGTGAGTCCGTTGAGATCGTGAACCGTGCGGTTGTAAGCGAGTATCTGCACCTGCGAGTCGGGGAAGATTACAGTGAGAAAATAGTTGTAATCCTCTTTGCCTGTGTGCGCGAAACTCTGTTCCCTCAACTCGGCACGCGCGCGACTCGCACTAGCCGCACGATGATGACCATCAGCGATGTACAGCAGCGGCACTGATTCAAAACTCCTGACGAGCGCATCAGTTTCCCTGACACGCCAGATCGTGTGACGAACACCATCCGCAGCCGTCAGATCAAACAGCGGTTCACCATTGAGCGCAGCGCCGACTTGTTCATCGATGTCAGCACGTTTCCGGTAAGTCAGGAAAACCGGACCAGTTTGCGCCTTCAGCATGAGCATGTGACGCGTGCGGTCGTCTTCCTTATCGCGCCGCGTGCGTTCGTGTTTACGAATCGTGCCATCGTCGTACTCGTCAATCGAACAAACAGCAACGATGCCGACCTGTTCGTGCTCGCCCATGATCAGGCGATACAGATACAAACTCAGTTCGGTTTCTTTTTCGAGCGGGCAACTCGAGATCAGTGTCTCGAAATTTTCGACTGCCTTGCGATAAACGGCATCGCTGTGAATGTCTGTGCCGGCCGGCAGGTCAATTTCCGGGCGCGAAACGTGAAGAAAACTGAGCGGATTCCCTGCGGCAAGCGCGCGCGCCTCGTCAGTGTTAACAACATCGTAGGGGACGCTCGCCACGAGTTGCGCACGATCAGATCGCGGACGCAAAGCACGAAAGGGACGAATAACCGCCACAGATCCTCCTTATGAACTAGGTGATTAATAAAGGCTTAGTTGTGGATTAAGACTAGCCGTTTAGGTGTGAAAACTCAAACTCGTTGAGCTAGAATCAATCGCCACCTGCGATGATCGAAAGATTTCGAAAAACAAGACGCTTGCTATCCGGTGTAACGCGGAAAACTGTATCCAGTCCGCGCGAAGCGTGGTTGTTGATGCGCATGGCGTGGTGGGTCGCGGTGCTCTCAGCGGCGGCGCGTCTATATTCATTGCCGCGCGCGCTTGAGATTGTTGCGGGGAACAAAAAAGAATCTGCCCGGGCGAAGGCTAATGAAGACGATCTGGCTCGCGCGATCGATCTCCTCCTCGCGGCTGACTTTTTTATCTTCACGCCGGTCTGCTGGAAACGCGCGGCGGTGCTTCATCGCTATCTTTCACGCAGCGGAATATCAACGCGCATCATATTCGGTGTGCGAAATGAGAGTGGCGGCAAGGTCGCCGGTCACGCCTGGCTAGAACGTGAAGGGCATCCGATTCTCGAGAACACGCCGCCAGAGTACGTAGTCACTTACAGCTTTCCATAAAGAGTTTCACGCAAAGGCGCAAAGAAAAAAGCAAAGGCGCAAAGAGGTTGTAATTCTCTTTGCGCCTTTTGTTCGGACGTGTGCGACTTGTTTATGGCAGCGCCTCGACGTTGAAGAAGAACTTAAAGCTGCCTGTCTGCTGAATGCCAACCAGGAACCGCACGTCTACGGATGCGCCGTTCGCAATCGGAGTCGCGAGTGTCACTGTTCCAGCCGACATCGACGAGTTGAAACCACCGCCGTTTGGTTGTGACGGAGGTTGCTCGAGTGTCGTTCCGTTGACCGTCACGTTGCTCGTGCCGCTGCCGCATGGTGGCCGGTCGACGGTGACGACGACGGCGGTTGAAGTCCGCGGTCGCAAGTCGGCGATGCCGCTTGGCGCCGGGAACGTTGTCAAATCAACTATACGGAACCGCAAGCGCGTTACGTTTCCACCCGTGTTGTTGACGATCGTTCTGCGAAAGTCGAGAGTACCGAAGGTAGAGTTGTTCGGCGGATCGGAGGTGAAGTCGCGCACGCGATTCGGCGGCGAAGCCGGCGCGATGCAGACATCCAGGAGGTTCACAGCAAAAGAAGCGTTTCGCTCGATCGGCGAACTCAGGTTCTCCGGTCCGGGTGCGCCGAGACGCTGACCGGCGCCTGCGGACGTGCCGTTGGTATCGACAAACACGAAATCAGCGGCGTTGTTGTTCGTATCCTTCAGGTTCCCGCCAGTTGGGCAGGCGCCGAAGGTTGTAATCGAACCTCCCTTGCCGCAGTTATCGCGATAGAACGAGTAATCGATCGAGAAGGGAACCAGCGCGGGGTATCCAGTACCTTCCTTGTAGAGAGTATTCGCTTCTGAGGTTGAGCCGACGGCATCAAGACGGTTTGCCAGGTTGAAGTTGGCTGCAATACTCGTGTTGAAGATGGCGATTCCGGCATTGTCGGGAATGTCGGTCGTATAGGTGGCGTCGCCAGTCGCGGTAGTTCCGTTGCCGGCCGGATAAGAAGCGAGGCTGTATCCAACGCTGTTCACGCAAAGGTAATGACCTCTGTTGGGGATAACCGTACCGTTTGGAATAACGCAACGAGCTACGCCGTTCGAAGCCGCCACGGCATAACCTGTCCCGCCACCTGCGACGGTATGATCAGCACCACTGTTGTTTGCAATTTCGATAAACTCATCATTCGCTCCGTTTGGACCCCGGACGCGGAATTCTGAAATGACTAATTGTCCTGCCGCAATCTGCGCTAAGCCCAACATCATGACTACTAAGCCTGCGGAGACAACGGAAACCCGAAATGACTTTGACATGCCTATTTTTTTTCTCCTTTAAAGGTGGGCCCCCACGATGTTCAGTGTGGCGAGAAAAAGTAGCACGCCCTTTTGAAAGCAGTCAACGAAATTGATCTTCATGGTCCATAGTGACGCTTTTTGTCACTGAGTTTATTTTTCCAACGATCCCAATCAACAAAAATGAGATACATCGCGAGCTGGTGAGGGAAGAAAATGTTCATAAAAAAGAGCGTTGCCAAATGAAAAACTATGCCGAAGCCGAGCATCCACCAGCGCAGTCGTCGCCAGAAAATAACGAGCGGAAAGAGCAATTCCCAGATCAACACGAGGCCAACCGCGAACGGCAGGTAGGCCTTCACTTGCGGCAACCAAAACGCGAGTTTGAAGTGCGTGTCGTGCAGGTTGTCCAATGAATGAAAGATTGCAAGTGCGGGAAGGTTATCGGTGCTGAAATACTTGAGTCCTGCGACACGTAGTTTGATTAGTGCGGAGCTGAAATAACTCCACGCCATCAACAACTGCATCAACAGGATCGGATACGCATAAGCGAACACGGGCCGCGCGGTTCGCGTTTTTTTCAACCGGTTATCGATCGAGAATTCGTCGCCGCAGGGTGTGAATGCCAGCACCGCGAGATAATAGACGGC
>OBKT01000041.1_pt1 | contig 13467 bp, 12 predicted proteins | sample 1519771 | NCBI WGS metagenome assembly OBKT01 (sample SAMN00737777, study PRJEB22531) | soil metagenome | reverse complement strand
AATCGAATCAGCCGGCACGAATTGCTTGAGATCGATGTCGCGAGTCTTCTCGGGCGCAAGCCGTTCCAACTCCTCGTCAGTAACAATCACGTACTTCTCTTGGTCTATCTCGTAACCGCGCACAACTTCGTCGGCATCGAGATCCTTGCCAGTCTTCTCCGCGTAATACTTACGCGCGAGCGGCTGCCCGTCTGGTCCAAGCATGCGCAGCGACGTTCGAGTCGAGCGCTGCGCCGGAAATAAACTCACCGGCACACTCACGAGTCCGAACGTCAACGTTCCCGACCAAAACGGTCGTCCGCCGGCATTCTCCTCTTCGGCTTCCACTTTTTTGCGTGTGGTCCTAGGCAGCGCGTTTCTCCTTCTTCCTCAACGACTCAATACTCTTCGCAAGCACGCTGTCGAGAGCAGTCGTCTTAGGTTTAGCTTTGACCGCCTTCAATCGCGGTGCGTGTCCCTTCGCCTTCTTCTCGATGAACTCCATCACGCGTTCGCGATACTCGTCTTTGTATTCCTTTGGATCGAACTCGCCTTGCAGCATCTCGACTAACTGTTTCGCCATCGCCAACTCTTTTTGAGTGGGCGCCGCGCCCGATGGTTTCGACAGATCATCAGCGAGGATCACTTCATTCGCATCGCGCAACGTAAACAAGAAGAGATAATCACCAACGGCGCGCAACGCGCCCGCGTAATACTTGTTGCGCATCACCCAGTTCGCGATTCCTTCGCTCTCTTTATTCTGAAGCGCATCGACTAACGCAAAATAGTCTTTCTCGTCGCCGTCTGGTCCAAGGTAGTAAGGGCGTTCATACCACTGCTGGCTGATCTTCGTTTGCGGAACAAACTCGACGATATCGATGTCGCGGGAAGGTGGTGGCTCGAGTTTCTCGAGATCTTCAGCAGTAAGAATCACGTATCGTCCGGGCTCGATCTCGTAACCCTTTTGAATCTCTTCAGCCGGTACTTCTTCGCCGGAATCAGGATCGATCATGTGTTGCTTCACGCGCTTCTTTTGACGATCGTCGAGCACGTGAAAACGCACAGTGCGATCCTGCACCGCGGAATAAAGTTTCACCGGCACTCGCGTAGTGCCGAGTTTCAAAACACCTTTCCAAATCGCGCGTGCTGCCATAAAACCTCTCGTAATTACCCACTGCAACCAGGACAAAGCGGATCACGATTTTCGTTTTCCTGTACGCATAGGGAACAGAGGTTGCTATCACAATCGAGACAGTAAGACCCCGTTTGATATGCGTACGACTGATTGCAACTGGAGCAGACCTCAGTGCCGCCTTCGAACCACCACCAGGGCGTTTCGGCGGTTCGTGTTTCTGCGCGCTTCAATTGTTCAACTCCTTTACTCGATTTGAATGCCACGGTGTAGCGCAATTCCTCTGGCCTTCATAATAACGTCGTCGTCAATCGTTTCCGATCCTTCGATCATTCCCTGAACTTGTTCGATCGTCCTGCCGAGGGCTTTTGCAGCTTGTTCGTTGTCGCCGTTGAACCCTTCGTCACGCAGAGCCTCGATCATGTGTTGGGCTTGTTCCTGATCGGTTCCTTTGTCGTCAACTTCCTGATCGAGCATCGCACAGACTCCTGTCCTCTGTTCTATTCCAGATCACAAATCGCTTTCCGAAAAGTATTAGCGCAAATGAGGTGCCACTCTCTGCGGTCCTCTGCGGCCCTCTGCGCTCTCTGCGTGAAGTAGCTTGGTTACGCGCAGGCCGCAGAGGGCCGCAGAGAAAACGCCTAACGCCATTCGCCCTGGAGTGTGAACGCAGCCCAGTAATGCGGCGAGTTCCAGCGCGGATCTTTTTGCATCGAGATTTGTGCGGCGCGGAGTGCGGCAGCGGGACGCTGTTTTTGTCCGAGCATCCCTTCATAAAAGCGTTTCATGAACTCAGCCGAGGCACGGTCGTCGATCTCCCACAGACTTGAGACCACGCGCGGAGCACCGGCGTACATGAATCCGCGGGTTAGTCCGACGAGACCTTCGCCTCTGATCTGTTTGCCGAGCGCTGTTTGGCATGCGCTCAACACGACAAGATCTGCCGTTAGTTTCAAGTTGTAAAGATCGTATAGACGCAGAAATCCGTTTTGCGGACGGCCCTTCTCATCCACCAACGACAACACAACTCCCGACAACTCAGGATGCGTGTTGTTGATTAGACCGTGCGTGGATAATCCGGTATTGGCCCAACTCAGCACTCGTCGCGAGGGCACGGTTTGCCTGGAAGTCAACTGGCTCCAGGTTCTGAGTGTCGTCCAACTCGCCGAACACCCAACCAATGTTAGTGTATTTTTCAGTGGCTTGTTGATAGCACTCTTTTGTTCTCCGGTACCGCAAAGCCTTTGCTTCAGTGAAGAGTTCCTGGCCGCTGATGCGTTTGCGATCCGATTCGGTTGCGGCGTGTACGTCTTCGAGTTTCACTTCGTAGCGACCGGGAAGTTTTGTTGAAGTCGATAGCACATCGACTCGATAAGCGCCCGTAGTTTCAGCCATGAGCGAAACTGGTTCTGGGCCACTGTTGCCATTCGGCATGTCGACTTGAGCGACCTTCGTTCCATTAGGTGCGAAGATTGAGACCACTACATCGACGCCGCGTTGGTCAACTACGACGTGCGCGTATTGTCCCGCAGTCAGATTGAGTGTGAATGAGTGAGTTTCACCGGCACCGATCTCGCGTTCGATCGCCTTGTTCCGCTCGAGTGAAAGCGACTGAGCAACCGCGACGCCTAAATAAATAGAAAGAACACAAACGATCGCAACGCTTCGCTCGATGAGGTGACTACGTAGAGGGAACATAAAACCTCCAGCGGCGGAATAGTCTTTTAGAAGTAACGCGGAATTTCTCGCCGCGAAGGGCCATCATGGTGTAGAATCCGCGTCCACACCTCCCAAGCAACTATTCCCAGAAGCAGAACAATTGAGCCTAGAGTGCGGTTTCGCCCCGGACTTTTTGCTCGATGTAGTCGAGCCATTGCCGTCCGCAATCGGTCATTGCTATGGACCAAAATGTGGACAGCCAAAATTGCGGGGTGACTGAAGACCGTAGGCTGCGTTGTGAGCGGCCGGGGCCACGGCTCAAGACACTTCGCAATATCCGCAAAATCACAGTTCGCGAAGTTGAGCAGGCAAGCCGCCGAATCGCAGAGGAGAAAGGAGATAAGCGATTTTGTATTTCCAATGGATGGCTGGCGCAACTGGAAAACGGCGTGTCCGAGCCGAACATCCAGAAGTTCTTCAGCCTCAGCGTGATCTATCGTGTGAATTATTGGGATCTGCTACGGCTTTACGACGTGGATGTGGACGAGAGGGAGAAGTATGAACCGATTGCGGATCCATATCTCACCAGGTTGATAGTTCACTACGCAAACGCCGAGGCCGATTCCACCGAGGCTGCTGAAACAAGCCTGGTACCGGCTGGCGACGTGACCGGCAACACAGATGCTTCCGGGAAGTCGAATCACACACCACATATTATTCATGCTCGTCTCGGTCTGACAGAATTCACGATGTACCCGATGATCAGACCCGGGGCGGTTTTACGGATCGATACCAATCAGAACAAGGTGATATCGGGTGCTTCGCGAAACGAATACGAGCGACCTATATATTTCGTTGAGCTGCGCGGTGGATATGCGTGTGGTTGGTGCGAATTGCAGCGTAATCAGTTACATCTCATCCCACATCCTATATCGCCCGTGACCGTACAACTATTCACGTATCCACGAGAGGCGGAAATTATTGGTCGAGTTATTGGCTATGACACGAGCTGTGTGTATGTCGATTCAGAACTGACTGTATCCGCGAGGCGCAAGGTAATGGCACGCCGGAACAAATAAGCGTTTGTGCTGGTGCGAGCCCTGCTTGGAATTGTAAGCAAACGAGATAGCAATCAATGCCAACCGAGAGATTGAAATACTCAGCATTTTGTTAACTGCTTCGAATCGCAAGCAAGTGGCTTTGAATTGTATCGATCTCAAAGGGCTGCTTTAGAGTTGATGTTCATTAACACTGAAGATGAAAGCGAACCGGTACAACGAATTTCGCTGGTTGGCGTCTCAAGTCCGACCGTTTGTGCGTCTACACTTTGCCAGTTACGCATGTATTCTCGCCGCAAGTATTCTGGTCCTTATAGATCCCCTGATCGTCCGCTTCTTAATCGATGATGTTATTCCGAATCGTCGTTTGCGTTTGTTGCCATTGGTGGGGTTCGCCTTTTTCCTCGCATACATGGGCCGCCTCGGATTCGACAGTTTGGCTGGATTGCTGAACTTTCAGGCAGTCCAGAAGATGACTTTTCGTTCGCGACTGAGTCTGCTCCGGCACCTCCAACGTCTTTCTGCCGAGTATCATGACGACAAGCCAGTGGGTGATACTCTTCATCGACTCCAAATCGATGTAGATCAGGTTGGAAGTTTGAGCAGCGAGGTGATTCCCAGCGGGCTCAGAACAATAACCGTCTTTTGTCTCATCATGACGGCGATGGTGGTTTTGAATTATCGCTTGACGGCGATCGTTTTGCCGTTAGTCCCGGTATTTGTTCTCGTGCGGCGCCGCTTTCATACCCGATTGACTCAAGCCTCCGATTCCGTTCAACAGCAATCCGCGAAAGTAATCCAGTTTTTGGAAGAACATCTCTCCTCGATTGTGCAAGTGCAACTCCTCTCATGCGAACAGCGAGAAGCACGCCGCTTCGCGCGTCTTTCCGGGCACGCCGTGAGAGCACAAGTTAAGCGACGCGCGACAGAACTATTTTTTAGTTCGCTTCTTTATCTGCTCATCGTGCTTGGGATGGCGAGTGTGCTGTCTTATGGCGGCTATCAGGTGATTACGGGCACCCTCACGGCAGGCAGTCTGATAGCTTTCTACGGCTATACCTTGCAGCTTTTTGTTCCGCTTTATGGCGTAGTAGATATCTATTCCAAGTTTCAGCGCGCCGGTGCGAGTGTGCGCCGGCTGATGGAGATCTCGGAGGCTGACGTGATCCTTCGCGATCATCCTGGCGCCCTGGTGTTGGAGCCCGGAGTGATCGAGCTCAACGACGTCTCGTTTAGCTATCGCGCAGATCGTCCGGTACTGGAAGCGCTTAGCATGCGTGTCAATCCCGGAGAACGAGTGGCACTCGCGGGCACGAGTGGAAACGGCAAAAGCACGATTGCGAGATTACTGGCTCGGCTCTATGACGCACGCTCTGGAACAGTTTCAATCAATGGCACGGACGTTCGTGATATCAAACTGAAGAGCCTGCGCTCCTCAGTAATTTTTGTCCCGCAGGATCCGGTGCTCTTTGATCTGACATTGCGAGAAAATTTGCTGTACGGAAACTCAGGCGCAACTGCCACTGAACTCACCGAAGTTGCAAGACTGGCACAATTGGAAACTGTTATCGAGAGACTCCCGAACGGCTGGAACGAGCCACTTGGTCCGCGTGGAAACAGGCTCTCGGGAGGCGAGCGTCAGCGTGTGGCCCTCGCGCGAGCACTGCTACAACGACCACGTATCCTCATCCTTGACGAATGCACTTCGGCTCTCGATGCTACAACGGAGAAGCAGTTGTTGACCGAGCTGGATCGCCACCTGAAGACCACAACGACAATTATAATTTCTCACCGCCCACTCCCTGTGCAATGGGCCGATCGCGTGGTCCATATGCAGTATGGCGCGATTGTAGACCACTCACCTGAGACATTAATCAACTCTTGAGCACGGATCATTTCTGCTTCGGATCGTAAGCGAAGCGAATGTGTAAAGACGCATTCCTGCCGCTCTAAACCGAAGAAAATCGCCTCGCTTCCGATCGGAAGCACGAAAAAACTCTTTCCACCGCTCAACTCGTTGGAGCGGTAGATTGACTCCACAAACGACAACTCAGTTCCATTCCCCCGGACGATAAACGCGCGACGCACAGTTCTGAATGGTAGTGCTTCTGTGAGGTAGAACAGATGACGCAGGCAGCTACATCCTCAACTCCGATTGCGCCCTCATACACCGAAAGAGCACAACGACATAAAGATGGCAGCGTGCTGCTGTCAATCGCTGACGATCGCATGTGCAAGCTGAATGGAGTTGGCGCCCTCACCTGGGTGGTGTTGGAAGAGAATCCTACGGGTTTGAGTGTTGAGGATGTGGTGCGGAAGTTAAGTACACAATTCGACGCGATCAACGCTGAAGGTCAATTGCACTTCAAAGTGTCGCCCGAGCAGCTTAAAAGTGACACAGTGCGCTTTTTAAGAAAGATGACTGAAATGAAGCTGCTCGTTAGAGGTGCGGATTCCAGCGGTCGCGAGTTTTACAACATCAGTGAGGGCGTTAGTGGCACCACGTCGCGCAGAGTCGCTGACATGGGTGCGGTCACAGCGCCAGCTTCGAAATTCTCACCCCAAATACGACCATCAAAACGCGAGACATTGACTGCCTTCATCGGTCTGCTCGCGTTTGACTTACTACTGAAGTTTCGTGGATTTCAATCGTTAATCAACAAGGTCGAGCACTGGCCCATCGCAGAGCCTCGCTGTACCGATCCCGAAAATTGCCTGCGAGTCCGCGCAATGGTTGATCGCGCCCAAACCTACTACCCGAAAAAGGCGATGTGCCTGCAACACTCAGCCGTAGTGACCTGTTTACTGCGACGCCGTGGCGTACCGGCCGAGATGATTCTGGCCGCTCAGCACTTTCCGGCTAAGGCTCACGCGTGGGTGGAAGTGGCTGGGACAGTAATTAATGAAAATCAGAGCGTGCGAACAAAGTATTTCAGATTGAGGCAAGTGTGATCATGAGCGCGATCGGTGGCATCTTCAATTTCCGTAACAAACCAGTCGATCCCGACCTGCTTAGCCAGCTGTGGGTGGGCCTGAGCGAGCGCGGGCCCGACGGTGGAAATGTGATGATCGACGGCGCTGTTGGTCTGTGTTACCGCGCTTTTCACACGAACCGTGAGTCGCGCCTCGAGCGTCAACCGTTTCTTTCGAAGACGGGATTTACGTTGGTGGTTGACGGGAGGATTGATAACCGCAACGAACTCCTGGCGAACCTGGGTGACCTGGAGCAAAAAGAATGCGCAATTACTACTGACGTCGAGATTGCTATGGCCGCCTTTCTCAAGTGGGGTGACGATTTCGCATCGCACATTGTTGGAGAGTTTGCCTTGGCGGTCTGGGATCCACGCAAGAGAAGATTACTGCTCGGACGCGATCACATCGGCGCACGCACTCTCTACTTTCATAAAAACGAAGAGCGTCTCATCTTTTCATCAGAGCTCAAGCCGCTGCTCGACGTCACCGGTACAGTCCTTGAAATCGATGATGAATACATCGCTGGTTACTTAGTTTATGATCCTGAGCCGGACCTCACGCCTTACAGCCAGTTTAAGACAGTAAAACCCTTTCATCTCATTAGTGTTACCGGTGACGGAAAACTTCGAAGCTGGCCGTATTGGAGTCTGAATCGAAAGAAGGAGATTCGATACGCGAAAGACGAAGATTACGAAGCCGATTTTCTGGTCCACTTCAAGGCTGCGGTGAGTGCGCCGCTTCGTTCCGACCTGCCGGTGTGTGCAGACCTTAGCGGCGGTCTGGATAGCTCGGCGATTGTTTGTGTCGCTGATGAATTGATCAATAACGGAAACGTGCCGGCCCCGCGCCTTGAAACTGTCTCTCACGTAACAGACAGCTCACCCACTTCCGACGAAAGGACTTTCATCCGTTACGTCGAGGAACAACGAGGACGCGCGAGCCATCACATAGTTGAAGATGATTATCCGCTGCTCTCGCTACTTTCAGTGGAGAATGCTACGCGCACGCTCAACCCGCTCCTCTTTTGCGCGGCGCAGCATCGCGCTGTTCATAAGGTGATGCAAGAGTTTGATGCGCGAGTGCTGCTCTCCGGAATGGGCGGCGATGAGATAACGTGCGCCAACGCGGACCCCTCGCCGCAGTTGGCTGATCTGCTGGTAAGAGGCGAGCTGGTCCAATTGCATTCCAGTCTCAAGGCATGGAGCGCTTATCTCAAGAAGTCATATCCTGAGTTGCTGTGGCGCAACGCATTCGTTCCCACGCTCCCGCGGCGGATACAACTGAAATTGAAATCCGTATCACAGTTTCCCACCCTCTTCGCTAAGGACTTTTCCAGGCGAATGCATTTGTTGGACCGCCTTTACGCGGTTGCCGAACCGTTCAAATTTACTTTGCCAAGCGATAGCGACCAGGCACTCGGATTTTGGACGGCTACACGAGGTATTGCTTCAGGAACTCGTCGGGAAATGAGCAAGGTCGACGTTAGCTATCCATTTCTGCACCGGCCCTTTGTTGAGTTCATGCAGGCGATTCCACATACGCAGCGCGTGCGCGTGGGCCAAACCAGATCATTGATGCGACGGTCGTTGATGCGACTGTTGCCGGAGACGATTGCAAAACGCAAGAGCAAGGGAAATCCGCAGGAAGTAATCTCGCGGGCAATTGCGCGCGAGTGGCCACGGCTCGAGTCCCTCTTCCTCGATGCTCGGGTCGTGTCGCGCGGATATATAGATCGAGTGGCTCTGCGGTCAACGATGGAAAAATTTCGTTTTGGCTGTGGAACCCATTCGCCGGCGTTGTTGAAAACGCTGGTACTCGAAGTCTGGCTGCGCGGCCTGGAACGTCAGGCCGCGACGGTCAAACAACCTGCTGCTATTCCTCGAGAATACCTGTCTCAAAGATTCGCAGCACAAACGAGGTGAAATCTCGCCTCACAACACGTAACGGGCAGGCAAATTAATTCAATCAGATGAAAGGAAGAAACACCATGAACTACGAAGCCTCCGAAGTATTCGAACTCGGCAACGCGCACGAGCTCATCCTTGGTTCAAAGACGGCCGGCATTGTTGACTCAGTGCAAGGCCCGGGTTTTCAAACCCTCGAAAACGATATCGACGAAAGTGACGAGTAGTCGATAGTAATTGGTGTGCCCGGCAAGCGTACTGTGTAAGCGAGTGGATGCGTATCAGTTCACTGCCGGGTCCACCGTAAACGTGATCTCATTGCTACGAGATTAGAAAGGAGCGAACCATCATGAAAAACGATTACGAGAAACCGGAAATCGTCGAACTCGGCCAGGCACAAAGCCTCATCCTGGGCGCGAAGTCGTTTGCTATGGCGTGTGATACGATTATGGGATGCGGCTGGCAAACACTCATAAACGACATCGATGAGAACGAAGAGTAGACCGCGTCCTCAATAACCTACAAACTTTCGCGCGCGCGAATGGAGATCGCAAACATCGACGAGAGCGACGAATAAAGCCGTCAGCCTGCGGATGAAACAAACGCTTGTTCTCCCGGACTGCCAGTTGCCGTTTTGTGTTCAGCACAAGCCTCCGTTTGCGCAGGTTTGGTGTTAACGATGCGTCAAACTCCCCGTTACACAATCGAGCAGTTTATGGATACCAGCAGGGTGTCAGGAATATCTTTCTCTCATGATGAAAGCTCCATTCTGGTTTCCAGTAACCAGACGGGCATCTTCAATGTCTTTAGCGTACCCGTCACCGGCGGTCCAATGAGGCAACTAACCTTCTCAACCGGCGACGATATTCGTGCCGTTGCATATTTCCCTGACGACTCGCGCATTCTTTACGCTCATGACAAAGGCGGAATCGAAAGCCGTCACCTGTGTGTGCTGGAAGAAGATGGGAGACATGTCGATCTCACCCATGGCACGGGCATAAAGGCTGGTTTGCGAAGATGGAGTCGTGATGGGAAGCACTTTTACTGCGTCACGAATGAGCGCGATTGTCGATACTTCGACGTCTACAAGATAGATTCAGATGGTTACGAACGGAGTCTCCTGTTCGAGTGTGACAACGATGATGTTTTCGTTGATGTATCGAATGACGAGCGGTGGGGACTATTCGTAAGGAACAACTCAGCGAGTGACAGCGACATTTATCTATATGATTTTGCGAACAGGGTCATGCAGAAGCTCACCTCACACTATGGGTCGGTTCGCCACCATTCGCCGTATTTCGATCTTCAGTCGCGAAACGTGTTTTACTCAGCCTTCGACGATGAAGCGGCCTCGGCGTATCGATATAAACTGAGTACCGGAAAGACTCACCGCATCGGAAAGATCGAGCATGGTTGTTTAAATGAGCGGCTTTCATATAACGAGCGCTACCGCGTTGTTTTACGACAAGACGGCGTTCGCATCGGTATCACGGTTTACGATTGTTTGAGCGGTGAGGCGATCGCGTTACCGGCATTTCCGGACGGCGAGGTTAAATCGCTGACTATCTCGCGGAGTGAACGGCTGATGGCGTTTTATGTTAATGGAGATTGCGCTCCGAACGACCTTTACGTTTACGAATTCTTGACCGGGCAGATTCGTAAGCTTACGAATAGCCTGAATCCAGCGATCCATCCCGCAGACTTAGTTGAGTCCGAAGAAATTAGCTTTACGTCTTTTGATGGGATGGAAATTCCGTGCCTGCTTTGGAAGCCACACGATGCGAACGGAATTCAGAAGGCTCCAGCGCTTGTGTGGGTCCATGGTGGCCCAGGAGGTCAGACGAGAAAAGGATATGCCGGTGCGGTACAGTTTCTTGTCAACCACGGATACGTTGTCCTCGGAGTGAATCACCGGGGCAGCTCTGGATTTGGAAAAGCATTTGAGGCAGCGGCGGATCGTAAACAGGGACGTGAGCCTTTGTGGGATTGTGTAGAGGCGAGGCGATTTTTGTCGACACTGGATTTTGTAGACGATTCGAAGATCGCAATTATGGGCGGAAGTTTCGGCGCGTACATGACTCTTGCGGCCCTGGCTTTTCATCCCGATGAGTTCGCGGCGGGAGTTGCGATTTCAGGAGTGTCGAATTGGATACGGGCACTCAAAGCTTTGCCTGAGGGATCACCGACACGCAAGTTTTACTATGAGAAGCTCGGTGATCCTGAGACGGATGAGGAGTTGCTTCGGGCTATTTCACCGCTGTTTCATGCCCGGAACATCAGTAAGCCACTGATGGTGTTGCAAGGCGCTAAAGATCCGCGGGTGTTGAGGGCTGAATCAGACGATATTGTTGCTGCTGTAAGAACCAATGGCGGCGTTGTGGAATATTTACTATTCGACGACGAAGCTCATGGCTTCAGAAAGCGCGCCAATGCCGTTCGCGCCTATCAGGCAATCCTCAATTTTCTTGATCGACACCTTAAATACGATCGTAGCTACGAGAACTTCGGACTGGAAGAATACGTTATCGCTTGAGTGTTTGACAGCGAGCGCACGTCAGCGGGATGAAACCTGGGTTTTGTTCATCACTTCGCGCATCGTTCGCCAACGTGCGTATTGTTCGAGTTTATCGGGAGAGGTGTTCTCTTTACCCTGTAGCCAGAACATAAACCAATCAAGATTCCGTTGATAGATCTCGTAGCGGTGTTTCGGTTGATTCTTTACGTGCAGTTCATCCGCAAAAACAAACATTTCAATCGGCTTGTTCAATTCTTTCAAGGTATTGCGGAGCATGAGTGACGTGAGTACTTCGCTATCAGAAATCTGAATCAACACTGGTGCGTTGATTCGATCCGCATTGAGTGAGGCAGATATCTCTCGCCAGCGTGATGCGACTTCGCCTTGCGGCCGGCCCAACCCCCAGGTCGCCATGAATTTTTGCCAGCCGGTATCACCGAGATCATAAACATAGGGATCATAACTACCGCTGCTGCTCATAGCCGCCGCCTGGAACAGGTTAGAGTGACTTATCGTGTAGGCTGTGATTTCCGATCCGAAACTCAATCCGGACAACCCTCTTTTGTTTGCTTCCACGAGTCCCATATCATCCAGCATCTTCATCGCTGTTGTCAGACTTTCCATCGGTGAATCCCAGATCATCCTGGTCTTGTTAAAGTCTGCATCGCGGACGATGGTGCGTGGTGGCTCATTGAAATCAAGAACGACGAATCCATTAGCGGCGAACACTTGAATCGGGTATTCGTCTCCGGCAGCGCCACGGAGGAAACCACCCGATGCGTAAGTCGTGACGATCAGTGGGTAACGTTTCCCCGGCACGTAATTCAATGGTTTGACAACGTGAGCATGCGTTGCGACGCCGTACTTATTCTTCCACTCAATCCTGATCGCAGGACTCAACGCGATGTTTTGAAATTCAGGATTAACGTTAACCAATGTTCGCGGAAGACCTGTTTTTAGATCGAGGATTGCGATTTCTTGAGGAAGAGTCGGATTGGTACGAATGCAAACGGAGGTCGATTGATCGCGATCGAACGAAAAGCCAAAAAGCAGATCGTGGCTTTTGCTGATTTCGCGAATTGTCCCGCCTTTGATTGCTACCGCATAAAGTGCAGTTTTCGGAGGGCCGATTTGTTCAAAGTATATTTCGCTGCCATCTTTGTTCCACCATAGGTCGAGAATATATCCGGGCGACGGCGGCTTCACTTGCGTAACGCTGTTATCGACCAATGATTTGAGTAAGATCGAGTAATTGTTGTAGTCGGTAACGGCAAACAGTTGCGATTTGCCATCGCTCGACAACTTCGTTTTAAGGATCAGCTTCTCCGGTCCCGCTTCCGGTAAGGTTGGTTTAGCCAGTCTTATTTGCTCCTCGGGCGTTGCTGATCTTTCCTTCCGGCTTTCCACTTCATAAACCCAGGTTTGTTTCTTTCTCGGTTTGGCATCTAGAACGAGCCGGGGAAAGGTATCGCGCCCGTAAGCTCTGATCGAGCCATCGTAAAGAATGCCACTTTCCAATACTCTCTTTGCAGCTTCGACATCGACTGGCTCAAACGTGGTAAAGATTATTTTCTTTCCGTCCGGTGACCACTCATACTCCTCGACATCGGTTGAACTGTGCGTGAGCTGCTCTCGTTTTCCATCGTTCGTCAAACCCCAGATCTGCCAGGAGCCATTGTCATTGATAAGACATGTTACTGATTGACTATCGGGAGACCACGCAACTGTGTAATTACTTAGCTGCCCGATCTGATCAAAACGAGGTGGTCCTGCGGTTCCCAGGTTTTCAGGAAGACCGCCGTGCACGGTATCAACAACAAACAAGCCGCTCCGATAACTATTGGTTTCGTAAACAGCTTGCACGAGGACGAAAGCAACTTTCCTCCCATCAGGAGAGATTTGCATGCCTTTGATGTCGCGGATGGTCAGCAGGTCCATGGCCGTGATGGGACGAGGGGAGGTACGTTCAATAGACTCGAGCTTGACTGGAGTGGGATCGAACCCCGGTTTGCTGACTATTCGCTCAGCCGCAAAGGACTTCGCAGAAACCACTCCAGCGGTGCAGAGAAGAATGAGCAGTACCAGTTTTTTCATCAGCATGATTTGTCCAGTCGTGTTCGGAAACCGAAGGTACCCAAACATAATGAAAAGACTTAGAACTCCAACTTCAGCGAAAACTGAGTTGAGCGTGGACCACCAATTTGGTAGAGCGGATTGAATCCAGTTCCAAGGCCGCCGCTACCAAGC
>OBKT01000040.1_pt1 | contig 13566 bp, 11 predicted proteins | sample 1519771 | NCBI WGS metagenome assembly OBKT01 (sample SAMN00737777, study PRJEB22531) | soil metagenome | reverse complement strand
AGCGACGTGTTGCGAGCCTGGTCCAAGGTCGAAGAAGATCTTACGTTCGTCGTAAGGCGCGGGCGTGTAACGGCCTTCGATCTTTGGCAGCAACAGGCGTCGCGCGACGATGTGAATAAGGATGAATGTAGCTATCAGACCGAGGGAAATGAGCGTGTCCGCTCGCCGTCCGAGTGTATCGATGGCGCGTAGTCGGCTGCCGGAGAAGACCAGGAAGTAAATTATGGCGAATAGGATGAGTTCGGAGGCGTAGTAAATCCGGCGTAGCTTGAAGTGTCCCCTGGATTTACGCCATAAACGGCGCGCCGCTTTGGTGGTTGGTATCTGGACGCGCGGCAGAATCCTCATAGCCTTCCATCCGGGCAAAGTTTGGCCTTCACCCTAAAGACACCGCCGCGCGCCGTTATCTGGCAAATGTATTTCTCTGCGGCCTCCGCGGCCCTTTGCGATCTCAGCGTTTTAAGGCGCTTTCAAACGCAGAGATCGCAGAGAGCCGCAGAGATGGTAGCATTCACATCGATGGTCCATGAAGGAGATGGAGATGAGATTTGCGAAGATCGTTTTTCTCGTTGCGGGTATCTACGGGTTGATCGTACTTGTGCCGCAGTATTTTTTTGAGGAGCGCACCGGCCATGATTATCCGCCGCCCATCACGCATCCTGAGTATTACTACGGCTTCATCGGGCTCGCGGTCGTCTGGCAATTTGTCTTCCTGATTCTCTCGCGAGATCCGTTGCGTTACCGTCCGTTGATGATTGTAGCGATACTCGAGAAGGCGTGTTTTGCGATCCCGGCAGTCATACTGCTTTTGCAGCATCGAATTCCGAGTCTCACGTTTGGGTTCGCGATGGTCGACGCGTTTTGGGGAGTATTGTTCTTGATTGCGTATCTGAAAACGAGCGACGTTCGACCCGAATGATCTCGTTTTCTCGCGTTAACAAGTAGAGAAGAGTATGAGTGTTTGTAGCTATGAAAGAATGTCCTACATGCCGGCGCAAGTTTCCCGACGCGAGCCTGAGGTTTTGTCGAATGGACGGCTCGCGACTGGTGAACAGAGATGCGCGTTCGGGTGAGGCATTGACGATCCGGTTTCCAGCAGGAACTCGCCACAAAAAAGCACAAAAGGCACAAAAATAGGAGCAGGAGCAGCCAGCAGGTACACCTGCTCCTATGACCTGCTCCTGCTCCTACTTACTACGGCGCTCGAGGAGTATCGTGTCGCGCCAAACGCCGTTCAACTTCGCAATACTTTCGCGCCTGCCGACTTCACGAAATCCGCATTTCAAGTGCAACTCAATACTGGCGACGTTCTCCGGAAATATTGACGCCTGAAGTGTCCACATACCGGCTTGTTCGGAGTTTTCGATGAGAGCTTCGAGTAAAGCACGACCGATTCCTTTACCTCTCGCGCTTCCCGTCACGTACACACTTACTTCCGCAACCCCGTTGTACACACGTCGCTTCGAGACGGGACTCAACGCCGCCCAGCCAAGGACCTGGCCGCCAGCGCGCATCACCAGTCGTGGACTCTTGTGATGTGCCTCGTCCCACGCCTCCCACGAAGGAGCTTCAGTCTCGAAGGTGCTGTTTCCCTCCCGCACACCTTCGAGATAGATTGCGCGGACCTGCTCCCAATCGCCAGGCGTCATTTCTTGCAGGGTGCATTTCAAATGAGTTAATTGACTTTCGCGGCTTGCTGCTGCGGGCGCATGATTCCGAGTTTGCGCATGCGGTGATTGAGCGTGGTGCGATTCAGACCGAGACGCGCGGCCGCGCCGGTTGGACCACCAATCACCCACTTTGCATCGTCCAGAACCTTGAGGATGTGATCGCGCTCGACGTTCTCGAGCGTGCTGCCGCCGTTCAGGTGGATAACCGTCTTCGCGGATTGTTTCAACTCCGTCAACGGTACTTCGAGCGTCGAGCCGCGTGAAAGGATCACGGCACGTTCAACCAGATTCTGTAACTCACGAATGTTGCCGGGCCAGTGATAAGCGACGAGCGCCGCCATCGTTTCTTTCGGCACACTCTCGATGCGCTTTCTCATCTGCTGCGCAAACTTGTTCGCAAAGAAGTGGACCAGCAGCGGAATGTCCTCAGGTCGTTCGCGCAGCGGCGGCACGTTGATCGGAAAAACATTCAGACGATAGTACAGATCGCTGCGGAACTTCTTCTCTTCAACCATTTGCGCGAGGTCAGCATTAGTTGCCGCGACGACTCTCACATCAACGCGCAGCGTGCGCGAACTACCCAATCGCTCGAACTCCTGTTCCTGAAGTACGCGCAGCAGTTTCGACTGCAAATCGAGGGGAATATCTTCGACTTCATCGAGAAAAATTGTTCCCTGGTGCGCCAGTTCAAAGCGGCCGATGCGACGATCGATGGCGCCAGTAAACGCGCCTTTCTCGTGACCAAACAACTCACTCTCCAGCAACCCGGTGGGAATCGCGGCGCAGTTTACTTTGACTAACGTGCGCTCATGGCGTTCGCTCAAGTTGTGGATCGCGCGTGCGATCAGTTCTTTGCCGGTTCCGGTTTCGCCGTAAATCAATACCGTCGAGCCGGTCTCCGCAACCGTCTGCACGTTTTGCAGTGCGCGTTTGAGCACGGAACTGCTGCCGACAATCTCTTCGAAGTTGTACTCGCTGCGAATCTCTTCTTCGAGATATAGCTTCTCTTTCTCGAGCTTGTTTTTCAGCGTTTCGATTTCGTTGTAAGCGAGCGCGTTCTCGACCGCAATCGCAACCTGGTTCGCGACTTGTTCAAACAGTTCCGCATCGTCAGGCGAGAATGCATGCGGGCGCGAACTCTTGATCGCGAGCACGCCCAACACGCGATCTCGAAAGATCAACGGCGACGCGCAACCTGCCGCCATTCCATTGTGCGTCGCGGGATCGTAGTTCACGAAAGTCGTTTTGCGCGTCGTGAAGGCCTCCCCGATCGGATTGCCTTCAAACGGAATGGCCTTGCCGGCGAAACACGGATTATCGTGATCGGGAAAATCGAATGCAGCCACGCGCAACTCATTCGAGGGTTCGTCATAAAGAGTTAACGCCGCGGCTTCGTGCGGCATCACCGTGCCCAACGAGCTCGAGATCGATTTCAGCAGTTCTCGCAGGTTGAGATTGGTGACGAGCGTGTTGTTGACGCGCAGCAATAGTTGCGAACGATCGCGCTCGTGCGCCAACTGCTCGCGATAAAACTGGCTCTCGACCGCAACTGCGATCTGCGATGTAACGAGTTGCGCAAAGTTGAGATCGAAAGTGTCGTACGCGCCGATCTCTTCGCTCCACAAATTCAACGTGCCGAGCTTTTGATGAACAGTGCTCAACGGCAGACAGCAAACGGACTTGATGCCTTTGTCTCTTAACTTTTGCGCCGATGGAAAGCGCGTCTCCTGATCCAGATCGCGAATGATGAGTGGTGATTGTTCGCGCCAGACCTGGCCGTTGATCGACTCGTCGACCGCGACTTCAGTCGATTGAATAGTCGCCCAGCCTTCGTTGCATCCTTCGAAGAAATAAGAACGCATCACGTCTCGCTGCGCGTCGTGCAACATAACGGCGAGATCGCGGAACGAAAAAAGATTTCGCAAACGACAAGCAATGTCGTGGAAGAGTTCGGACAGATTGCGGTGAGAAGCAATGGCTTTCGAGAGTTCCAGCAGCGTCAGGTATTTCTGGGTTTGCACATCGACGCTGGAGAGTTGAGCGGCGTTGCCTTTCACTTACTACCTCCCATGTACATTCCTTAGCATACTTGAACTGTGCCTACGAGCAAAACACCCCTTTGGTTCCTCTGCGGTCCTCTGCGGCCCTCTGCGTTATAAGGCGCATTTGAACGCAGAGAGCGCGGAGGGCCGCAGAGGGGTCGCAGAGAAGTGCGGCAAGCAAATTGCACGGGGCTTGAGCGAATGGTTTATGAAGTAATCAGAATTACCTGTCACAACGAAGCGGCTCTGACGCGTTTGGTCCTCGAAGGAAAACTCGCCGGCGCGTGCGTCGATGAATTAGACAAATGCTGGCGCGAGGCGCCGCCGTCGACACTTCTAATTGATTTGACGAGCGTCAGTTTCATCGACGATCGCGGCAAACAACTACTCAAACGAATGCACGACAACGGCGCCACTCTCATCTCCTCAAGCATCATGAGCCGCTGCTTCATCGAAGAACTGTGACAACTACCTGTGGCGATATTTCGTCACGTGACCAACTGTTGTCACGCCTCTTCATCACGAATCAACGAAATCATTCGCAAAGCGCAGTGGCAAAGCGGTTGCTTCTTCCAGCGAACATTGGAAACACAGGCAGGCGCGGCCTGTGTGCGACAGCAGGTGGACTTGCTCCGAAAGTGGGCACGGTAGCGAGTTCACCTGCTCGGGGGAACCGGAGAACAAAATGACGAAAACTCGATTGGTCCAAATTTTAAGAACTCGAAAAGTAAGTGTTGTTTTAGTTGTTATTGCTATTGCAGCGTTGGCGGTGTTGGTGGGTTTCGCGCGTTCGAGCAACCCCGCGCAGGCGGCGCCGCCCGTGCTCGAAGTCGGCGTGGTCCATGTGGAACAAAAGAACGTGCCGATCTACAGCGAGTGGATCGGAACGACTGAAGGCATGGTCAACGCCGAGTTGAAAGCGCAGGTCACGGGATATCTGCTGCGACAGGATTACAAGGAAGGCTCGTTCGTAAAACAGGGCCAGCTCTTGTTTGAGATCGATCCGCGGCCTTTCCAAGCGGCTTTGGATCAGGCGAACGGACAAGTGGCGCAATACCAGGGTCAACTCGAACAGGCTAAATCTCAAATTACACAAGCTGAAGCGCAACTGGCCCAGGCTCAAAGTCAACTGTTACAAGCGCAGGCTCGTTTGGCCCAGACACAGGCGAATCAAGTTAAAACTGAACTCGACGTTAAGAAGTATCAACCGTTAGCTGAACAGAAAGCCGTCACGCAACAGGACCTCGACAATGCTTTGCAGGCGAATACTGCGGCGAAAGCGGCGGTCGATGCGGAGAAAGCAGGCGTCGAAGCGGCGCGTGCGCAGCTCGCACACGCAAGTGCACAGATCGGTGTTGCTCGCGCCGGTGTTGCGACCGCCAAAGGCCAAGTCGAAAACGCACAGGCGGCAGCGAAGACCGCGGCACTAAACCTGAGTTTCACGAGAATTGTTTCGCCCATTAATGGCATCGCGGGTATGGCGCAGGCGCAGGTCGGCGATCTGGTCAGCACCACCAGTAATCCACTAACGACAGTCTCGACACTGGATCCGATCAAGGTCTATTTCACACTCAGCGAGCAGGATTACCTGCGTTACACCAAACCTTTTCTCAGCAGCGCTGAGCAGAACGGCAATCTCGAACAGCTCGAGCTTGAGTTGGTTTTATCGGACGGCACGACTTATCCCGAGAAAGGGCGGTTCTACTTCGCCGATCGCCAAGTCGATCCGAAGACTGGAGCGATTCGGATGGCCGGAGTTTTTCCGAATCCAAACAATGGATTGCGGCCGGGACAGTATGGACGAGTGCGCGCGGTTACGAGCACGCAGGAGAATGCGCTCATGGTGCCGCAACGTGCAGTTTCGGAGTTGCAGGGAACTTACCAGGTCGCGGTTGTCGATCCAGATAACAAGGTGAGCTTGCGCACGGTGAAAGTCGGCGAGCGCAGCGGCTCGATGTGGGTGATTACCGAAGGACTGAACGCGGGCGAAACAGTGGTTGCGGAAGGCACGATGAAAGTCAGAGCGGGGATGACCGTCAAACCCGTCGCGTACGTGGCTTCCAACAACTGAGTAACCACAGATTACACAGATAAAAAGAGCGGATTTTTATCATGATCTCAAAGTTCTTTATAAATCGCCCGATCGTCGCCATCGTCATAGCGATCGTCACGGTCATCGGTGGTCTGATCGCGATGTCGGGGCTGCCGCTGGCACTGTTCCCGGAGATCCTGCCCCCGCAGGTCATCGTCTCCACCAACTACACCGGCGCGGACGCAATCACGATCGAGCAGTCAGTCTCGACACCGATCGAGCAACAGATGAATGGCGTCGACAACATGCTCTACATGCAGTCGATCAACGCGAATGACGGAAGCCAACAGTTGATGGTCACGTTCGGCGTTGACACTGACGTCAACATCGATCAGGTCAACGTTCAGAATCGTTTGGCCCAGGCGCAGCCGAATCTGCCAACTGACGTAAACCAGTTCGGTCTAACGACGCGCAAGTCCACGGGCTTGCCGATGCTCGTTTTCTGTCTTTACTCGCCAAACAAAACGTACGACTCGCTGTTTCTCGCCAACTACGCAAACATCAACGTGAACGATGTGCTCTATCGCGTGCCCGGTGTCGGCGAGGTGCGAGTGTTTGGTTCGAGCGACTATGCGATGCGCATCTGGGTAAAGCCTGACGTGCTCGCGAAGCTCGGCCTCGGCGTTCCGGATCTCGCGAATGCAGTTCGGCAGCAAAGCAACGTGAATCCATCCGGTCGTGTCGGTGCAGCGCCCGCGCCCGAAGGCATGGAGAAGACTTACACCGTTCGCGCGAAAGGTCGACTCGAAACGCCGGAGGAGTTTGGCCAGATCGTTGTGCGTGCAAATCCTGATGGCTCGGTTGTGCGACTCAGTGATGTCGCGCGCATCGAGCTCGGCGCGCTCAATTATCAACAAAGCTCGCGCATGAACGGACAACCGGGCGCGATCGTTGCTGTCTTCCAGTCACCCGGCTCCAACGCACTCGCAACCGCCGAAGGCTTGAAGAAAACGATGGCGGAGTTGAAGGAACGTTTTCCAGCAGACCTCGATTCCGCGGTCGTCTTTGACACGACACTGCCGGTGAGTGAAGGCATCAAGGAAACAGTTCGAACATTGATTGAAGCGATGGTGCTCGTGATCATCGTCGTGTTTCTCTTCCTGCAAAACTGGCGCGCGACGCTGATTCCGGTGATCGCTGTGCCGGTGTCGCTCATCGGCACGTTCGCAGTCTTTCCGCTGCTGGGCTTCTCGATCAACACGTTGTCGTTATTCGCTTTCGTACTCGCGATCGGACTCGTTGTTGACGACGCGATCATCGTCGTCGAGGCAGTTGAACATCACATCGAAGAAGGAAAGGCGCCGCGCGAAGCGACAATCCAGGCGATGAAGGAAGTCGGGGGACCTGTGGTCGCGATCGCGCTGATCCTGTCGTCCGTGTTTCTGCCGGTCGCGTTCATGGGCGGCATTCAGGGACGGCTCAACAACCAGTTTGCGATGACGATCGCAATCTCGATGCTGATCTCAGCGTTCAACGCGTTGACGCTTTCACCTGCGCTAGCGGCGATGTTGTTACGACCGCGACAGAAGTCGCGTGGCGTGCTCGGGCGTTTCTTTGGCCTGTTCAATTTCGGCTTCGACAAGGTGATGCACGGCTATCTCAACTGGAGTCATGCAATCCTGCGCAAGGCCGTGATCGGCGTCGTCATAATTCTCGGATTTACGTTTGCCGATGCATTCATGGGCCGCACGCTGCCGACGAGTTTTCTGCCCGAAGAGGACTACGGTTACGCGATGTTGCACGTGCAACTGCCGCCTGCTGCATCACTCGAGCGAACCGATCTCGTGTTGAAAAAAGTCGAGAACGTTCTGGGTCATACCGATGGCGTGCGTTACTACACCGGAATCGGCGGCTTCAGTTTGCTGAATCGCATCTCGGCAAGTTATCAGGGCTTCTTCTTTATGAGCTTCAAGCCGTGGGATGAACGCACGTCGCACGAGCTTCAGGCGCAACAGATCATCGCGAAGATCAATGGCGCGCTTGCGACGCAGATTCGCGAGGCGCAGGCGTGTGCGTTCATGCCGCCATCGATCCCCGGTCTCGGCAGTGCCGGTGGTTTTTCGTTGTGGTTACAGGATCGCAGCGGCGGGTCGGTTGAGTTTCTCGATCAGAACTTACAAGCATTCATGGCCGCCGCGCGCAAGCGGCCGGAGCTTGCGGGTGTGATGTCGCAGTTCTCAGCCGGTGTGCCGCAGATCTATGCCGACGTCGATCGCGACAAAGCTCTGAAGCAGGGCGTGGCGGTCGCCGATGTTTATCAAACGCTGCAGGCATATCTCGGTGGTTTGTACCTGAACCAGTTCAATCGATTCGGCCGGCAATGGCGCGTGTTCTTGCAGTCAGAAGGCGAGATGCGCCGGACTGAAGAAGACATCGGCAACTACTACGTTCGCAATAACGACGGCGAAATGGTGCCGCTGTCAGCGCTTGTATCGACGCGCAGGATCAGCGGGCCGGAGTACACGAACCGATTCAATCTTTATCGCAGTGCGCAGGTGTTGGGCGCGGCAGCGCCTGGTTACAGTTCGGGCCAGGCGATGCAGGCACTCGAAGAGGTCGCGCGCGAAACATTGCCGCGCGAGATTGGTTACGACTGGGCCGATCTTTCTTACCAGGAGAAGCAGACGTCAGGTGCCGCGGTCAAAGCACTCGCGTTGTCACTCGTGTTTGTGTTTTTGATTCTCGCGGCGCTTTACGAAAGTTGGTCGTTGCCGTTTTCCGTTTTGTTGACGGTGCCGATCGCGTTGTTCGGAGCGTTCATGGGCATTTGGCTGCGCGGCTTCGACCTCGGTGTGTACGCGCAAATTGGGCTGATAGTTGTCATCGGACTCGCGGCGAAGAACGCGATCCTGATCGTCGAGTTCGCGAAGATGGAAGTTGAGAAAGGTCGTGGACTCCTCGATGCTGCATTGGAAGGCGCGCGCTTAAGACGGCGGCCGTTGTTGATGACGTCGCTGGCATTCATCGCAGGCTGTTTGCCGTTGTGGTTCTCGTCGGGATCGGGCGCGGCCGCACGACAGATTCTGGGAACCGTCGTGATCGCGGGCATGTTGGCTGACACGTTAATCGCGAGCTTCCTGATCCCGGTGAGCTTCTACGTCGTCGAGAAGGTCTCGATGCGTTTGAGTCATAAGCACGCAACGGATCATGGTGTACATCCGGAACTGGAACCGGCGTCAGGAGATTAAGAATGGACCCGTTGAAGAAAACCGCTTTGGTCTTACTGTTATTGATATCGCTGTTGCCGGGCAATATTGCGGCGCAGAAGAATCAGCCCGTGGCGGTAAAGACTCCTGACACGTTTCGCGGCAGTGAAGGACTCGATCAAAACTCGATCGGCGATCTGAAGTGGTTCGAAGTCTTCAAAGATCCCGAACTTCAGCAACTCGTCCGCACCGCGATGGTCCAAAATTATGATCTACGTCTTGCGGGTGCGCGCATCAACGCGGCACGCGCGAATCTCGGTCTCGCGCGTTCCGATCAGTTGCCGCAGTTTGAGGCGGGCGCCGATCTCACAACGAATCGATTTTCTAATAACGGCCAATTGGCCGGTTCGGGACAGGGCGGGCAGCGACGCAGTTTCGGCAGTGTTTTGATGAACCTGCTCACTTTTGAAATCGACGTCTGGGGTCGCCTGCGCAATCAAACTAAAGCGGCGCGCGCGGAATTGCGTGCAACGGAAGAAGATCGCAAAGCGGTGATGACGACGGTTGTCGGCGACGTCTCCGCCGATTATTTCAACCTGCTCGAGCTCGACAGCCAGCTCGACATCGCAAAACGCACGCTCGCGACGCGTGAGAATTCGCTGCGTTTGATCAAGGCGCGCCAGCAAGGCGGAATTGCGACGATGCTCGACGTACGCCAGGCGGAAGAGCTCGTCTACCAGGCATCGCAAACTATTCCCGACACCGAACGAGCAATAGAACAAACCGAGAATCAGATCAGTTTGTTGCTCGGCAATAACCCCGGACCGATCACGCGTGGCACGCCGTTGGCCCAACAACAGGAACTGCCGGCTGTGCCCGCAGGTCTTCCGTCTTCCCTCCTCGAACGACGTCCGGACATCCGAGCCGCGGAAGAAAATCTGCTCGCCCAAGGTGCGCTGGTTTCGGCGGCGAAGGCTGCTTACTTTCCGCGCATCAGTTTGTCTGGGCTGCTCGGATTTCAGAGTAATCAGCTCTCGAGTTTGTTTACTGGTCCAAGTCGCGCGTGGACGTTTGTCCCGCAACTAACGCAGCCGATCTTTACCGGTGGACGTTTGAAGTCAAACGTGAAGTTTGCACGCGCGCAACAGGAGTTCGCCTTAGTCTCGTATCAGCAAACGATTCAGAATGCGTTTCGAGAGGTTTCGGATGCTTTGATCCAGTATCGCAAGGTTCGCGAGATTCGTATCCAGCAGGAGTTGCTGGTGACGACGCTTCAGGATCGATCGCGACTCGCGTATCTGCGATATGAAGGTGGTGTTGACACGCTCCTCAACGCGCTCGATGCCGACCGCGATCTGTTCGAGGCGGAGTTGAACCTGACGCAAACCAAACGAGATGAGCTGATCTCAGTGGTCCAACTTTACAAAGCACTCGGCGGCGGTTGGCAAAATTAGCCACGAAGAGGCACTAGCGGCACATAATTGAGTTTTTGTGATTTTTGTGCTTCTTTGTGGCTAAAGGAGGAGCAATCATGGAGACCGATTTCAAGAACATCACTGGAATGTTCAAATTCAACACCGACATCGTCAACAAAGCGATTGCGGGCGTCGAACCGGATCACTGGTTCAAAAAGCCGGGTGACGATTCGAATCACTTAACCTGGGTGATGGGTCACTTGATCATTCACCGCGGCATGACGCTCAAGTTTCTCGGCGGCGATTACGACGACACCTGGACTGAACTCTTCTCGCGCGGCTCGGAACACGTCGCCGATGCGCAATATCCGTCGATCGAAGAGCTGCGCAGTGCATGGGATGACGTTTCGTCGCGGTTGTCAGACACACTAAAGAGTGCTGGTGAAGGTGTCATGACTCAGGAAGCGCCGAAAGGTCCGCCGAGCTTTGACGGCAAACTCACCGGCACGGTCGCGTTTTTCGCGTTTCACGATACGTATCACACCGGCCAGGTCAGTTTTCTGCGCAAATGGCTGGGTTATGGGCAGACAATCGGCTAAAAATTTTTTCGTCGCGTTGTCGATCTCGGTGTTCGTCATGCGTCGTAAGGTTGAAGGCAAGAAGTTCAACCTAATAACGAGGAGTAATCAAATGAAGTACATGTTGTTGATTTACCACGACGAACCAAGCTGGGCGGCGGTCAGCGAGGCCGAGCGCCAGCAGATTTACCTTGAATATAGAAAACTGCGCGCCGATCTGGTGGCGAGTGGTCAATTTGTGACTGGATCCCAGTTGCAGCCAATCGCGACCGCGACCACCGTGCGCGTGCGCGACGGGAAAGAGATGGTCACTGACGGTCCGTTCGCAGAAACGCACGAACAACTTGGTGGCTACTTTTTGATCGAAGCGAAGAATCTCGACGAAGCAACGGCTATCGCCGCGCGCATCCCATCCGCGCGCACGGGCTCCATCGAAGTGCGACCACTGGTCGAGACTGCCGTCGAAGCTACCGCATAAAAGAATTTCACACAAAGGCACGAAGGAAGAACACCAAGGCACAAGCAGGGGATCTTTCTTTGTGTCTTTGTGACTTCCTTTGTGTCTTTGTATGAAACTGATTTACGCTCGCCTGCATGTCACAGGCGCGCGAAACGCTCGAGAAAGTTTTTCGTGAAGAGTACGGCAGGATCATCGCGACGCTGATCCGTATCGCGGGTTCATTCGACCTCGCCGAAGAAGCTCTTCAGGAAGCATTCACTTCCGCCGCCTCAAAGTGGGAACGCGAGGGCATACCCAACAGCCCAGGCGCCTGGTTAACAACCGTTGCTCACCGCAAAGTAGTCGACGCGATTCGCCGCGACAAAACTCGCACCGATAAGCAAGGTGAAATCGCTTTCGAGGTGAGTCGACTACAACCTTTCGCAGAGCCTGAGTTGCTTGAAGAGACGTTGGACTATCCCGACGATCGATTGCGACTGATCTTCACTTGTTGCCACCCATCGCTTGTTCGCGAGGCGCAGGTCGCGTTAACACTGCGCACGCTCGGCGGTCTCACGACAACCGAGATCGCACACGCGTTTCTCGTTCCTGAAACAACGTTGGCCCAACGACTCGTACGCGCCAAACAAAAAATCCGTCTCGCGGGAATCCCGTATGAAGTTCCGTCACTCGAGATTATCGGCGAGCGACTGGCGGCCGTACGCGCCGTCATCTATCTCATCTTTAACGAAGGCTACGCTGCGAGTGCCGGGCAGAGTTTGATTCGCAACGACCTGTGTGCCGAGGCTATTCGCCTGGGTCGTGTTTTGTGCGAACTCTTGCCGAACGAACCGGAGAACATGGGTCTGCTCGCGTTAATGCTCTTGCAGGACTCGCGACGCGAAGCGCGCGTCAACGATCATGGTGAACTCGTTACGCTCGAAGAGCAGGATCGTTCGCGTTGGGATGCGGCAGAGATTGGAGAAGGTGTGCAACTCGTCCAGGCTGCGCTGTCGTTGCGTCGTGTTGGTAGTTATCAACTGCAAGCCGCAATTGCGGCAGTTCATGCTGAAGCGAAGCGCGCGGACGATACGGATTGGCCACAGATCGTCGCGCTGTATGGAGAGTTGATGCGGATTACGTCATCGCCGGTGGTCGCTTTGAATTATGCGGCGGCTGTAGCGATGAGTGAAGGAGCTCAGCGAGGATTGCGTTTGCTTGAAGAAGCAGGCGCTGATGGCACGCTTGAAAACTACTATCTCTTTCACGCTTCCCGCGCAGATCTGTTACGACGTTTGCATCGCTTCGACGAAGCCGCCGGCTCCTACGCCACCGCGCTCACTCTCACCACCAATCAAGTCGAGCAAAAATATATTCAGCGACGATTGAAAGAATTGGAAAACAAGCAATAAGATAGCGAACAATTTACCCGATGAAAGGACCAACATTGAGCAACCTTGATTCAGTGAAACAGGTCTATCAGGCTTTTGCCGAAGGCGACATTCCTTCCGTGCTTGGGTTCCTGAGCCCGGAGATTGATTGGACCGAAGCCGAAGGCTTTCCTTACGGCGGCACGTATCATGGTCCAAAGGCTGTGCTTGAGGGTGTCTTCATGCGCCTGGGTTCGGAATGGAATGGATTCGCTGCGGTGCCGGATGAGTTTCTCGACGCCGGTGACACTGTGGTCGCGTTAGGAAAATACAGCGGCACGTACAAAGCCACCGGCAAACCCTTTCAAGCAAACTTCGCACACGTTTGGAGGGTTCAGGACGGGAAAGCGATTCGCTTCACGCAGTACGTCGACACGCTCCTGGTCCAACGAGCGCTGCAACCGTAGATCTTTATTTCGTCAGAATTTTTCGCATGCGCCGGCGTGGCGGCGTGCGTTCGTTGAGAAGGGCTTTGTGTCTCGTCTCGAGCATGTAGCCTAAGGCCTGGTACGAGATGCCGAGAGTGCGGGCAGCGTGAGTGACACTTCCCTGCGCGTTTTCGAGCGCGCGCTTGATGAGTTCGTGCTCGTAGGAATTTACTTCTTCACTCAGCGTACGTCCGGAAACAACTTTCTCTGATACCGTAAGGTGTTCGCCAAGTTCCTGAAACGCTGCGAGAGCAGCGTCGGCCGCTTTATTATTACTGCCGGTAAGTTGCGACAAGTCAATCGCACGTTGGAAAGCCGCGAACGAA
>OBKT01000039.1_pt1 | contig 13574 bp, 10 predicted proteins | sample 1519771 | NCBI WGS metagenome assembly OBKT01 (sample SAMN00737777, study PRJEB22531) | soil metagenome | reverse complement strand
GTTGGAACGGAAAGTTGCTGCGCACGCTCACGGCACTGAAGGGATAAAGCTCGCAGTGCGTGCGGGTGTGTCGTCGATCGAGCACGGTTCGTTTCTCGACGACGAAGGCGCACGCATGATGAAAGAACGCGGAACGTTTCTCGTGCCGACCTTGTCTGCATCGGAAGCCGTCGAAAGGGCCGCGAAGAGCGGCGTGTTGAAAGGGTTGCGTGCTGAGAAGGCATTAGCTGCCGCAGCCGCCGCTCGCCACGCGATCAAGCTGGCAGTGGCGACTAAGATTCCAATCGCATTGGGAACTGACGCCGGAGTCGTCCCTCACGGATCAAACGCGCACGAGTTTGTGCTGATGGTCCAATGGGGCGGTATGAGCAACATGGACTCGATCCTTGCGGGCACACTCAATGCCGCGAAACTTTTAGGCTGGGACAAACACCTCGGATCATTACAGACCGGTAAGTGGGCGGACATCGTCGCCGTCTCCGGTGATCCGCTCGCGAGTATCGAGAATATGCAGAAGGTCGTGTTCGTGATGAAAAATGGCGTCGTCTATCGTGAAAAATGAATCCATGTCATCCGCGGTTAACTTCGTCCCAAATCAAGGTATGCTTCGTCTCTCTTAGCAACAATGAACCGACGACAAAGGTCACGCTCGCGACGATGATCGGGTAATAAAGTCCGGCATAGATGTTTCCGGTTTCGCTGACGACCCAGAGTCCGATCACCGGAAGCAGACCGCCGAAGACGCCGTTGCCGATGTGATACGGAAGCGAGAGCGACGTGTAGCGGATCTTTGCGGGAAATGCCTCAACCAAATAAGCCGCAATCGGTCCATATACCATCGTCACAAAAAACACCTGGATAAAGACGAGTAGAATCAACTTCCACGCGATCGAAGAACTGAGCAGCGTTGCGAAGTCGACATAAGGCAGCACTTCCTTCGCTGCTTCTAATTGGCCGTTCACTTCCGTCTGCGGAATGAGACTCGTCGCGCCCGTCACACGGTTTTGCCTCGAAACGGTGGTCACGACATTTGACCCCGCTGCACGTTGCATCGCCTGGTAGATCGGAAAGTAAGAAACCGCAGCGAGCAAACAACCGAGCATCATGATCCACTTGCGTCCGATGCGATCCGAGAGAGCGCCCATGAACACAAAGAGCGGCATCGCGAACAGCAGCGCGATCGCGACGATGTATTGCGCCGAACGAGGGTTAACTTTCAACACGGTCTGCAAGTAAAAGAGCGCGTAAAACTGTCCGGTGTACCAGACCACACCCTGACCCGCAGTCGCGCCGAAAAGTGAAATCAGCACGCGCTTCAGGTTGTCCCAATGTGTAAACGCTTCGACGAGCGGCCTGCTCGACGTCATACCCGCGCCTTTGATTTGACTGAAGATCGGCGACTCTTTCATGCGCAGGCGAATGTAGAGCGAGATGCCGACGAGAAAGATCGAGATAATGAACGGCACGCGCCAGCCCCACGCACTGAATGCCTGCGGCGTCATCGAATTCTGGACGAGGATACTGACGAGCAAGGAAGCGAAGAGACCGAGCGTGGCGGTAATCTGAATGAAACTCGTGTAAAAGCCGCGCTTCTCGTCCGGCACGTGCTCGGCGACGTACACTGCCGCGCCGCCATACTCACCACCGAGCGCGAGGCCCTGCAGCACACGAATCAACAGAAGAATGATCGGCGCCGCGATTCCTATCGTTGCATACGTCGGCAGGAAACCGATCGCGGCTGTGGCGCCGCCCATAATTAGCAGCGTCACGAGAAAGGCGTATTTACGTCCGACGAGGTCGCCGATACGGCCGAAGAAGAGTGCGCCGAAAGGACGGACAACAAATCCAACCGCGAAGGTCGACAAGTAAGCGATCAGCGCCAACGTGTCGTTACCTTCGGGGTAGAAGAGTGGTGAGATAATTACCGCGAGACTTCCGAAGATATAGAAGTCGTACCACTCGATCATGGTACCGACCGCGGAAGCCGCGATGACCTGCCAGATACGATATTGGGCCAAGTTTGATCAGTCTCGATTTGACGAGCCGGTCATATTTCGCATCGGCATCTGAAGCTTGCCGTCGGCGCCGCTGGTAAGTGCCAGGAATTGCGAATCCTGGCGCAGTGAATCAAACACGGCATCGACGCGCGCTTCCATCATCTCCTTCGCGCGCACCGCCTGGTAACGTTCGTATTGGAAGAAGTGACGCTGCAAGAGCGCGAGTGCTTCGCGGCGATGGCCAGTCTGTGCATAGATTGCCGCGAGATTGTACGACGCCGGTAAGAGATTGCGATTAGCCTGCGCAATCTTCAACGCCTCATCGCCATTGCCGGAAGCGGCCATGAACACTGCCGCGAACACGAGGTTGTATGGATCTTTCGGATCGAGTTTGAGTGCTTTCTGAGTGTAAGCATTGGCCTGGACCAGATCGCCTTCAGAGTTCCAGTAGACAGCGAGATTGCGATAAGCGAGCGCGAGCGGGAATTCGGCGACTGACTGCTCCATCAACGACAAGCCTTTCTTAAACTCGCCGTCGTGAATCGTCATCTTGCCGAGTCCATGCAGAGCGACCGCGCGCGCAACTGGATCCGCGGGCATGTTGAGAATGGTATTGAACGTCGCACGCGCTTTGTCCCATTCGCCGGTGTGGTGTCGATAAACTTCGCCGAGGTAACGCAGCGGCGTCGGATCGGCCGGATCCATTTGGTGAGCTCGCTGGTAGAGACGTTCAGCAGTGACGTAGCGTTCAGCGATCTCCGCGCGCAGTCCCTGACGCATCACGGCTTCGATCTTCGCACTCTGCACGCGATCAAAAATCGGCGATGGCGAGTCGGGAATGCTGCCGATTTCTTCAACGCCGAGCTTTTTCAACTCTTTCGCGGCGTCTTTTGCTTTCTTCGGAAACAGACATTTTTCGTCCGCGACCGGTTTCAATAGCGCGATGGCGCCATCCTTGTCGCCGGCTTTCGCTTTTTCCTTCGCGTCTTTCATAGAGGTGTCGAGCGCCGTCTCGCGTTGTTTCATCTCCGCTTCGACGAGTTTCTCCACCTGCTCGACTTTGAGCTTGCCGGCAGTGTTCTCGATCTTCTTGATCGACGAACCATCGGAGTTCGCCAACACCGCAACGGGCACAGCTGAATCGCCAATGATCGGCTGTAGCTCAGGTTGCTTTGCGTCAGCGACAGTCATCGTGACGCATTGAGCGGAGTAGAGCGTGAGAATTCGCGACCAACGCAGGCTCGATTTGCTAAGTTCGTTGTCACTGGCTGGAAACCAATACAACACGAGACCTTTGTGAGGCGCAGTTCTCGGTTCATACATATTCCACGGCACCTTGTAAACGACGGGAGCTGGCCCTTCACTTCGACCGCCGCCGCCTACTCCACCCGTTCCGCCGCCACCACCGCCGCCACCGCAAGTGGCCCAAACTGGCGACAGGGAAAACAGTCCGATCAGAAGAGTGGCAAGCGCGCGTGAAAATTGTGTCTTCATAATGCGATATACCTTTCGTTGGTTTCGGGCCGAGATGAGTAGGGAATCTTATAGCACAACCGTTTTTGAAGAGACAGTTGGATGCGGCGTATTCGCATAACGATGCGTATTAGAGTATTTTTACAGAATTATTACCCGCAAAAATCAGATTCGAGCTAACATGAGTTATCCAAATTCCCCTGCGATCGCTATTTGTTCGTTTATCACGTGATAGAAGTGCGCCCAAATGTCGGAGGAGGACGCAATGAGGATCTTATTAGTCAACCCTAAGTTTCCTGAAACGTACTGGAGTTTTCGACACGCGCTGCCGTTCGAAGGAAAACGTTCCGTATTTCCTCCCCTCGGTCTGTTAACAGTTTCCAGCCTGTTGCCGCGCGACTGCGAGCGACGCCTGATCGATCTGGAGGTCGAACGACTGAAAGATTCGCATATTGAATGGGCCGACATGATCTTCATCACGGGAATGCTGGCCCAGAAGAAGTCGCTGCACGAGATTGTTCAGCGCGGCAGGCAACGAGGAAAGTTAATCGTGCTCGGTGGACCGTACGTCACCAGCACGATCGAAGGGCTCCCTTACGCCGATCACATCTTTCAGGGCGAGGCTGAAACCACGTTGCCACAATTCTTCGCCGATCTCGAACGCGGTCAAGCCAAACGCGTCTACAAAGCCCCCGAGCGTCCGCCTCTATCAATCACGCCAGTGCCAGACTTTGGTCTCGTGAATCTGAAGAAATACAGCAACATGTCAGTGCAGTACTCGCGTGGTTGTCCATTCTCGTGCGAGTTTTGCGACATCATCGAGATCTATGGGCGCGTGCCGCGCACCAAGAGTAACCAACAAATCCTCGCTGAGTTCGACACCTTGAAACAACTCGGCTGGCGCGGGCCACTTTTCATCGTCGACGATAACTTCATCGGCAACAAGAAGAACGTCAGACTGCTGCTGCCTGATCTGATCGCATGGCAAAAGAAAAACGGATATCCATTTTCATTGTTGACTGAGGCCAGCGTGAACCTCGCGGACGACGACGACTTGCTGACTGCAATGAAGGATGCTGGTTTTCGTCGCGTCTTCCTCGGCATCGAAACTCCGGTTGAAGAAAGTCTGAAAGAAGCTCAGAAGTCGCAGAATCGCGGCAACCTGCTCAACTCAGTTCGCAAGATTCAAAACCACGGCATGGAAGTGATGGCCGGTTTCATCGTCGGTTTCGACAACGATCCTGAAGATATCTTTGAACGGCAGATCGAGTTCATTCGCGAGAGTGCGATTCCGATGGCCATGGTTGGAATGCTGAACGCACTTCCCGACACGCAACTCTGGAAACGTCTCGAGAGAGAAGGCCGATTGCTCGGCGCCGACGCTACCGGTAACAACACCATCGCCACCGTTAACTTCATTCCCAAGATGGACGTCGAGACCCTCGTCAGCGGTTATCAACGAATCATGCGCACGATCTACAAACCGAGCGAATACTATCGCCGCGCGCTCGACTCGTTGCAGCGTGTGCCGCAGGACTTTCCCGAGGCGCACCAGTATCACGGCTTCAAAGCAGTGAAGGCATTTCTGCGCGTCGCGTTTAAGTTGGGCGTCATCGATGCTGAGCGGCGCGAGTTCTGGCGTTTCTTCATACACGCGGCGCGTGAACATCACGATCGCATGGTGGAGTTGCTGCGACACGCGGCGATGGCCTACCATTTCCGCAAGTTAAACGAGTCCTACGGCGATACGTGAGTTCTCCGAATCATTCCGCATTTGCTGCTCTGCGTCACCGCGACTTTCGGCTTCTTTGGTTGGGCCAGATTGTGTCCGTCACCGGATCGCAGATGCAGTTCGTTGCGATCAACTGGCACGTTTACCTCTTAACAAAATCGGCGTTTGCGCTCGGTCTCGTCGGACTCTTCCGCGGCGTGCCGATCATCGTTTGCTCACTTGCCGGCGGCGTGCTCGCAGACGCGTTCGATAGAAAACGTCTGATGGTCGTGACACAAACCATCATGCTCACGACTGCGGCGCTGTTGACGGCAATCACCCTTGCGGGCTTGCAGAGTGTTTGGCCCATCTACGTGCTGAGCGCAATTGCATCCGCGGCGCAGGCGTTCGACACACCCGCGCGACAGGCATTAATGCCGACACTCGTTCCAACCGAGGATTTTCCAAACGCAGTAAGCCTCGGAATCATTGTCTTCAACGTCGCCACAATTGCCGGGCCGGCGATCGCCGGGTTCGTACTCGCCGAAAGCGGTCCCGCGATAATTTACGGGATCAACGCACTCTCGTTTCTCGCCGTGATCGCTGCCTTGATCGCGATGAGCACGAGCGGCAAACCGGATTTAGAGATTGAACGCAAAGACGCGTTGAGTTTCGGCGCGCTCAAAGAAGGACTCAAGTTTGTTTGGCGCACTCCGATCATCGTGCAAACGATGACGCTCGACTTCGCCGCGACGTTCTTCGCGTCAGCGACACTGTTGTTGCCAATATTTGCACAGGAGCGATTGCACGTCGGCGCGCGCGGTTACGGCTTTCTCGCAGCGGCGCCTGCGATTGGATCTGTGTTGACTGCGTTAGTGATGGCGCGGCTCGGAACCTTTAACAGGCAAGGACGCCTGGTGGTTTACTCAGTCGCAGTTTTCGGAGTGGCCACGGCAGCTTTCGGCGCTTCAAGAGTGTACTGGTTTTCGTTAATGATGCTTGCTGTTACCGGCGCGGCAGACACGGTTAGCACGGTGTTGCGCCAAACGATTCGACAACTCGTGACACCGAATCATCTGCGCGGGCGAATGACGTCGATCAACATGATGTTCTTCATGGGTGGTCCACAGCTCGGCGAGTTGGAGGCTGGAGTGCTGGCATCGATCATCGGCGCGCCTCTGTCGGTCGTAGTGGGCGGCGCCGGATCGCTTATCTCTGCGGCAGTCGCGGCAGTGAAGTCAAAGAGCTTGATGGAATTTGAGATCAAGTGATGGCGTGGACTGTAGCAGAGACAAACACACATCAGGACCACGTGATCGCGCACGTCATCGGCGCCACGCCTCTCGGACACTTCATCTGGGACGAGACGGCTTACTTACTGCTCGACATCGGATTCGTTTGGAACATCTACCTCGATATGGAGATGGGCCTCGTGCCGCAGTCACTTGCCGTTGCGGAATTAAACGAGCTGCGTGCTTTCGTGGATCAAGCGAATGACACCAGCACTGGTCCAATCGAATCAGTTGAGTTCTTTGAAAATGGTGACGAGCGCCGGCTGGTGTTGAACTGTGAATCTCGATCCGTGCTGATTGAAACTTCATTAAACCACAGATGGACGCGGATTAATCTGTGTCCATCTGTGGCTGATTAAATTAAGCGATAACGCTAATCTGATTGTCCACGGCCTTCACGCCTTTGATTTGTTTGACCATTCGTTCAATCCGCGTTTTCAACTCATCAGTCTTAACTGTTCCGACCAGCATCACTTTGCCGTCCAGCACGGTTGCCGTGATACCAAGAGTTGAGATTTCCGGATCGTCCGCGAGCTTCTTGTCGACTGCTGCCTGAATAGTCGAATCGATGTTGCCCGCGGTGCTTGCGCTCTCGGCCGGCATAGTCGTTCCACCTGCGGGAGGAGTCACGACGATCGGTGCGGGCTGTGTTGCCGGCGCCGGCTGTTGAATGATCACTGGAGGTTGCTGAGCCGGTGCTGGTTGCTGCACGACTGTCGTCGGTGGCTGTTGCGCCGCCAGGTTGGCGTTGTCAGTTGTTGGTTGACTGCTCAACCAAAATAGGACCAGCATCGTTATCAACGCGATAGCTACCACAACAAGTACGCCGACCATTCCTGCTGAAATGCCGCTGTTGTCCGGCGTTCGCACCGACTGTGAAGACACGACCTCACGTCTTTCGGTAGGTGTCTCCACTACAACTCGGCTTCTTCTTGCTTGTTCTTCATCGTATGCCATCACTTAGCCTCCGTTTGAAACTGTTTGTCGAGATTATTGAATTCATTAGTTAGCAACGCTGGTGAGACGATCTCCGTCTGGCGCCGCCGCGTTTGTCCAATCTGTTGACACGAGTGTCCCTGTAATCACGAGCAGTGTTAATACAAATATCAAGGCAAGTACTCTTTTCATCCCCATGTCCCCCTACTGACCTTGTCTTGATCGGCACTTTGGCAAACAGCATTCCTAAACGGTAAACCGCGAAATTGTTTGTAGAAGGCGTGGAAAGCGTTTTGATATCGTACGGTTTCTAAGCGAGCGCTTTGTGCTTTGTGCTTCGGATTGGTACTTTGTTATTCATGACTACCGCCATCGTTCATCATCCGGTTTTTCGCGAACACGACACCGGCCCCGGCCATCCGGAAAATCCTTCTCGTTACAGTGTTGTGATGGACGCGTTGCGTGGCGATGCGAAGCTTTGGCCGAGGTTACGCGAAGTCGAAGCGCGTGAGGCACCGCGTGGCGATATTCAGGCAGCTCACTCGCCGCAACTCTATAAACATGTCGAGAGAGTTGTGAGTGAAGGTATTGGTTATCTCGATCCCGATACAGTTGTCTCGATGCGTTCACTTGACGCAGCGAAACGTGCTGCGGGCGCACCGTGCCAGGCGATCGATTTGATCATGGCGGGTGAGGTGAAGAATGCTTTTGTTCCCGTGCGACCACCGGGACATCATGCGACTGAAGAACGCGCGATGGGGTTTTGTCTTTTCAACAACGTCGCCGTTGCTGCGCGTTACGCGCAACAGAAGTATGCGGAGATCGAGAGGGTCGCGATTATCGATTGGGACGTGCATCACGGCAATGGAACGCAGGGGATCTTTTACGCTGATCCGACGGTGTTCTTCTTCTCGTCGCATCAGTATCCGTGGTATCCGGGCACCGGTTCGCGCGGCGAGAAGGGAACTGGACGTGGACTCGGCTACACGTTGAATCTTCCGCTACGGGCTGCGACGCCGGCGGTCGAGCACAAGCGAGGGTTTGAAGCAGCGCTTGCAGAGATGTCGGCGAATTTCACGCCGGATTTAATCATCATCTCCGCGGGTTTTGATTCTCACCTTGGCGATCCGTTAGGTCAGTTGCTGTTGACGGACCAGGATTTTATTGACTTCACGAGGGCTTTGAAACAGTGGGCTGACAGCAGTTGTCAGGGACGGATCGTTTCCTGTCTCGAGGGCGGCTACAATCTCGAAACCCTCGGCGAAACGGTCCGCGCACACGTGAGTGAGTTGGCGGCAGAGCAATAGGTCCTATTTGTCCAACAGGACTTATATGTTGTTTGACACACTCCCACCAGCTTCCTATGATCTCTTCACATGCCTGCCAAACAGTCTGTAGCCAATAATGAGCGACCTCAACGTGTCTTTCTAATCGACTCGATGTCGCACATCTTTCGGGCTTTTTTCGCGCCGATGCAGAATCGCGCGGCGCCGCTCGCGACTTCGCAGGGATTCGTCACACAGGCTGTCTACATCTTCACCAACATGCTTCTCAAGTTGTTGCGTGAAGAGCAGCCTGACTACATCGCCGCCATCTTTGAATCACGCGAAAAGACGTTTCGGCATGAGACCTTCGCCGACTACAAAGCGAACCGGCTCGCGATGCCCGATGACCTCTCGAAACAGATGCCCTACATCTTCCGTCTCTGCGAGGTTTTGAACATTCCGGTCATCAACTATCCGGGTTTTGAAGCCGACGACGTGATTGGAACACTCGCGCGCCAGGTCGCGGAAAAACAGATGCAGGCTGTGATCGTTTCGAACGATAAAGACATGTGCCAGCTCGTTCGCGATCCTTATGTCGTCTGCATGCGGCAGAACTCGCAGGTCGTCAAACGCAAAGAGCCCGTGCCGCCGATCGAGTGGTGCGACGAAGCGTGGGTTGAAAATAAGTTTGGTGTGACTGCTGACAAGCTCGTGGATCTGCTCGGTCTGATGGGCGACTCGATCGACAACATCCCAGGCGCGCCCGGCATCGGCTCGAAGGGTGCGGTATCGATCATCCAGCAGTTCGGATCGATCGAGGCCGCGCTTGCGAACTGGGAGTCAGTCAAGCACAAGACTTATCGCGAATCGTTGCGAGATAACGCGGACCTGATTCGACAGTCGCGTGAGCTTGCGCGGATCCGGCTGGATCTCGACATGACTCTGAAACTCGACGAGATCAAGGCGCGACCACCCGATCGCGCTGCTGCGTACGAACTCTTTCACGAGCTCGAGTTTGTCCTGCTGACGAAGGAGTACGCGGATGCGGCGGTTGTGCGTCCGGCAAGTGCCGAAGTGGCGAGCAACTATCGCATCGTGCAGAAGAAGAGTGACCTGGACGAGCTCGTGCGCACGTTGTTCGACGCCGAGAGCGTTGGTGTTGCCGTCGCTGATTCAACTCCGGCGGGAACAGGCGAGCAGGAGTGCTTCACCGAGTTGCAGGCGACGCGCGGGATCGCATTTGCGACGCAAGCCGGCGTTGCTGGTTATGTGGATCTCGAAAAGTTTGCAGGCGGAGTTGACACTGCGATCGCGACGCTTCGTGACGTGTTATCGAATGGGTTAATTGAGAAGTCGGTTCACGATCTAAAGCGCGCTGTCGGTCTGTTGGATCGTTTCAACATCACTCTCGAAGGCGTCAAGGACGATACGTACCTGGCCGCGTACCTGCTGGATCCGACTCGCACGAAGTATGAGCTACACGATCTTGCACGCGAGGCGCTGGGAGTCGAAAACCACAATGCTCCAGCAGCTAATTGGCCCGAGACTGCGTGGCAAACTGTCACCGCTGCTGACCTGACCGCACAAACTGCGCACGTGCTGCGCAAGCGCATTCTCGACCAGAAACTTGAATCAATCTATTCCGAAGTCGAACTGCCTCTCGCGCCGCTGCTCTATCGCATGGAGCGTGCGGGATTGAAAGTCGATCCCAAAGTGCTCGCCGATCTTTCGAACTACATCGGCCAGGAATTGCACAAACTCACCGTGCAGATTTATCAACTTGCCGGACGGGAGTTCAACATCGGTTCCCCAAAGCAAGTCGGCGAAGTGCTGGCAGACCTGCACATCGACATCGGCCGGAAAACCTCGACTGGTCGTGTTTCGACAAGCAAGGCTGTGCTCGAAGAGTTGGCCCAACAGTTTGAACTGCCGCGTCTGATCATCGATTATCGCGAGCTCGACAAGCTTAAGAGCGTTTACACCGATGCGCTGCCTCATCAGATCGCGACGGACGGGCGCATTCACTGCCAACTCAATCAAACCGTCGCGGCAACCGGACGTTTGTCGTCGAGCGATCCGAATCTCCAGAACATTCCGATTCGCAGCGAGATGGGTCGTCGTATTCGCCGCGCGTTTGTCGCCGAGAAAGGCAACAAGATCATCTCCGCAGACTACTCACAACTCGAATTGCGTTTGTTGGCCCACATCACGCAGGATCCGGTGATGCTCGAAGCGTTTCAAAAAGGCGAGGACATTCACGCACGCACGGCGCGACTCGTGTTCGGCGCGAAGACTGACGAGCAACTCAAAGAAGCGCGGCGATTCGCGAAGATCGTAAACTTCGCCATTGCTTATGCGATCGAACCGTGGGGCCTGTCGCAGCGCGTGGGAATTTCGCGGCAGGAAGCTAAGAAAGTTATCGAGGATTACTACAACACATACAAGGGTGTGCGACGTTACATGGAGGAAGTTCCCATTCGCGCGCGCGAGCATGGTTATGTTCGTTCAATCTATGGACGCATCAGGCCGCTTGCCGGCATCAACGATCGTAACGCGAACATCCGCAAAGCGGCCGAGCGCGAGGCCATCAACATGCCGATACAGGGAACTGCGAGTGATATCGTCAAGATGGCGATGCTGAAAGTTGATGAGGAATTCAAGCGTGCCGGGTTTGAATCGCGTTTGTTGATGCAGGTTCACGATGAGTTGCTGGTTGAAGTGCCCGAGAAAGAGGTCGCGAACGTAACTGAAGTGCTGAAGCACGAGATGGAAAATGCTGTTGAGCTTGACGTGCCTCTTGTGGCTGATGTCGGTGTGGGCGACAATTGGATGGACGCAAAGCCTTAATGCAACCTGAACGAAAGAAGCCCGAGGTGGTTTATCGGAAGACGCCGGATGGGAGGTCTGGTGGGAGTAGTTCGTCTGAGCGTTGGCTGGGTTATGCTCCGGCTCTAGCGCCGCTCATTGTCGGCTTTCTGTTGTTGTTGGTTGTTATTTTGGTGCTGGGTATAAAGAGCGCCAATAAGATGACCGACGTCAGTTTGAGTGCACGTGCCAGCAACCTTCGGTATGTCGCTGAACTGAGCCGATTTCTGGACGTTCGGTTGAAGGCCATCGATCTTAACAATGAAGCACGCGTACGAGATGCTTCGGTACAACGTCGTGAACTTGCACCGCCATTTGATGTCAGGGTTGACAGGGCGCGCAACGAACTTAAAGCGGCGCAGCAACTGTTAACTCGGCCGACAAAAGTGCCGCCGGCAGACTGGGAGACATTCCAGAAAAATCTCCAGGCCTATATGGATGTGACTCACGATCAGCGGACGTACAATCAACTCGGTTTCGAGCGGTACAAGAAGCTGGAGGAGAGTTTCGAAAAACTTTTACCACTGGCACAAGAGAGTTATGACGATGTCGACAAGGACATGGTGGATTACCAGCGGCAAGCGAACAGAACAATTATCAAGTGGAGCATATTCGCTGTGCTTGTTGGCGCCTTAGTTGCAGCCGGTACTATTTGGCAAGTGCAGCGACACTTCAGCGAAATGCGTCGCAGCGTGTTGGAGACCCGCCGCCAACGTACATTCGCCGCCCAACTGCTCGAAGGAATGGTTAGTGCCGTCGCTGCAATCGACAACGAAGATCGAATTCGCAGCGCTAACGCGGCTTTCTTTCAAATCTTTCCGAATGCCAGCATCGGCGCGTCAGTACTCGAGAAGCTTGGATCAGACGATGCGATGACGATGCTGGAAACCGTCACCTCCATTCGCGTAAACAAGGCCACTTATCATGGCCGCTCGATGGCTAAAGTTGATGACGAAGAAAAAGCGTTTGACGTTTACTCCTCGCCACTCGCAATCAACGACGAACGCGGACAGATCGTGACACTCGTTGACGCAACCGAAGCCGCCGCAGCTGAACGCACGTTGCGTCGCAGTGAATCGTTGGCCGCCGTCGGACGAGCGACGACTCAGGTTGCACACGAGATTCGCAACCCGCTCGGCAGCATTCGTTTGGGCGTCTCGATGCTGCGCGATAGTGTGAACGATCAGGAGGCGCTGAATACGATCGAGCTCGTCGAACGCGGCATCAAGCACCTCAACAAACTGGTGGTGGACGTAACGCAGTATTCGCGTCAGAAGGAACTGGAACGATCTGCCGTCGACCTGCACGATTCGCTCGAGCGCAGCATCGATCTCGTCACTGACAAAATCCAGGAAAAGAAAGCCACTGTCGAGAAGAATTTTTCGGGACGCTCGATTGTGGGCCAGTGGGATCCGTACCAGTTGCGGCAGGTGTTTGTGAATGTGATCGCGAATGCTGTTGACGCCAGTCAGGAAAACTCAGCCGTGCTGATCTCGACAGAGTTGCTGGCGCCGGAAACTAACGGCGACGGCCAGTCCCCGCGCAGTTACGCGCGTATTACGATCACCGACCACGGTAAAGGAATGGATAAGGCCACTCGCGATCGAATCTTCGAACCGTTTTTCTCGACGAAAAAACGCGGCACCGGTCTCGGGTTGGCGATCGTGAAGCAGATCGTCGAGCAACATGGCGGGCGCATCAGTGTTGCCAGTGAACCCGGAAAGGGATCGAAGTTCAAGATCGATCTGCCTGTCTAAATCCGCGTAATCCGTGTTAACGCCTTCCTCGCCGCCTCGATAGTGCGGTCGATTATTTGATCATCGTGCGCCAGGCTTACAAACGCAGCTTCGAATTGCGACGGCGCGAGGTAAACTCCCTCATCGAGCATCGCGTGAAAGAACTTGCCGTAGCGCTCTCGATCGCATTTGTTCGCACTATCCCAATCAACTACCGGCTCGCTCGCAAAGAAACTGGTCCACATCGACCCAACACGATTCGTCACGGTCGTGACGCCTACTTCTCGCGCCGCGTTCGC
>OBKT01000038.1_pt1 | contig 13661 bp, 9 predicted proteins | sample 1519771 | NCBI WGS metagenome assembly OBKT01 (sample SAMN00737777, study PRJEB22531) | soil metagenome | reverse complement strand
ACTGCGAGCGACGAACCGTTTCAGTACCGGATCTGTGGACCAGTTGATCGGCGTCGGAGTTGGACTTGGAGTTGGAGTTTGGGCCAGGGCCTGGGAGAGCGTGGCCATTACGATCAAGCTTGCGCCGCAGAATGCTCGCAGCAGTGACATTGGTGTTATGTGATTCATGAAAGTTCCTTCTTTCTGGGGAAAAAGGGTTTGGGAGAGTGTGACATGGCTTACACACTGTGAATGGAGAAGTACCGTCGGGTTCGAGATGTGTGCGTCACCTACAACGCAGCTGTTCTTCAGAAGGGATCTTTAGACCCGCGCAACCGCGCAGCGTGTTGCGTCTAACAACGAAATGTGATTGATGCTATACCACCTCACCACGGCAAGCAAGAACTGCCGATGTTCGGTACGTCCGTGGACTGAACGAGGACCACACGCGGGATGGGGCATTGTTTTGTTCCGCAATAACACCGTTGAGCTTGCTGTTCCGAAACACACGAAGGTGATCCCCTTTAACTGCCTGGACGAACATATTCATCGCGTTGTGGTAAAGTTGCTGTAATTCTGAATTCGGCTAATTGCTGCGAATGCGGCGGTAAGAGAGTGGCGTTGGGGTTGGAACTCCCAAGCTCAAAAGAGCGAGTGTTCTAAGAGGCGAGGGTTGTTCACAACTGGGATTTGGGAGTCCCGCAAGCGAAACCGGCTGCGGCTATCTACAAGGCTAACTCGCTAAACAGACATTCGCTTCCCTCACACTCGATCAGCCCAAAACTCTAAGAAAAAGATAGGTCTGACGTATTCGTGGTGTCTTCATTAGGTGTTGGCACGGGCCTTGAATCTTAGCCGCGGAGTAGTCCTTGCTCGAAGTTAGTTAGTCAAAAGGCGTTCTCTTACGGACGGAGTTGATCGTTAATATCCTTTGGCAGAGCCATCCATTGAGAAAAGTGGTTGCTAGATGAATAGAACGATTGGACCAATACTAATATGAAGAGCGTAATTCAAGATTTGCGATACGCGGGAAGAACGCTGTGGAAGTCGCCGGGCTTCACGCTCGTGGCAATTTTCTCCCTTGGTCTTGGTATCGGCCTTAACACCGCAATTTTCAGTTTCGTCAACGTCATTCTTATTCGGCCTCTTCCAGTCATTAAGGAACAAGACCGATTAGTTTGGCTGAGAGCGCCAATATCTTATCCAGACTACAACGATTATCGGTCTCTTTCGCAGAGCTTCGACGGAATGGTGGCCATCACGGGCACTAGCGATTTCAGTATCGACCGAGGAGGAGAACCGGAGCTAGTCAAGGGCGAATATGTAACTGAGAACTATTTCGAAGTGCTTCGTGTTGCTGCGGTCAAGGGTCGTACTTTCGTCGCACAGGAGGGACAAATTCCCACGCCCGTGATGGTCCTCAGCGAGCACCTTTGGCGAACGCGATTCAATTCTGACCCCAATATCATCGGTAAGCAGATTTCTCTAAACGGAATCGCATTCACCGTTATCGGTATAACCCCGACCGGCTTTATAGGTACGGAGGTTGGGCTCGATCGAGAACTGTGGGTGCCGTTGGCAATGTCCGCAACGCTAAATCCGCCCGACACCACGCGGGCGGCCGATCCCATTAAGAACCGGTTGGAAAATCGGAATAGCCATTCGCTGGCAGTTTTCGCGCGCTTGAAACCAGGTGTGACACTTGAACAGGCTGACAAGGATTTGACGACGCTCGCGCGCAACGTTGCCGAAGCGTACTCCGGCAAGGTTAGCGCCGAGACGTTGCGGAGTGTGCAACTGCTACGCATGAGGGGTGGAATGGATCCTAGAGATCAGCAGGAAGCTTTACCACTCGCCGGAATTGCGATGGGCGTCGTTGGCATCGTGCTTCTCATCGCGTGTCTGAATATCGCCAGTCTGTTAGTTGCACGCGCTGCAATCCGCCAACGTGAAACTGCTATCCGCCAGGCGCTCGGTGCAAGCCGACCACGGTTAATACGGCAATGGTTAACCGAGAGTGTGGTCTTGGGTATTGCCGGTGGCACCGTCGGTTTGCTGCTCGGTTTATGGTCAAATCAACTTCTGATTTCTTATTTACAGGCGACGCCTCTTGCTTCACTTAATCTAAAGTTAGACTGGCACGTCCTTGCTTTTACGTTTGCGGTATCGATCATCACCGGTATCGTGTTCGGACTCGCTCCCGCGCTCCAAGCCTCTCGACTGGACCTCGTCACTGCACTCAAGAGTGAAAGAGTGTTTCTGAGGGGCCGGCATAGTTCTCGTTTACGCACCTTATTCGTCACGGCGCAGGTAGCCCTGTCAGTAGTGCTGCTGATCGGTGCCGGACTGTTTCTACGCGCGCTCCAAACCGCAACCACGATCGATCCGGGGATCAATGTCGATCGAGTGCTGACCGTGCCTTTGAATCTCGGTCTGCTGCGTTACAAAGAAACAGACGGCCAAAACTTTTATAGCAATCTGTTGAGTCGAGTGGCGGCGCAACCTGGTGTTGAGAGCGTCAGCATAGTCCGATTTCCGCAACTCGGTTTTTCTTTCGCGCAATTTGAAGTGTTTACCGAAGACCGAAACAACGGCCAGCCTGACGAGGGGGTCAGCACAGGATTCAATGTAGTAGGCCCCGGTTACTTTACGACGATGCAAACGCCATTACTACGCGGCCGTGATTTCACTGAAGCTGATCGCCAGGGTGCACCGGGTGTTGTCGTAATCAACGCGACGCTCGCGTCCATGCTCTGGAACGGTGCAGACCCGCTCGGCAAACGCATCAGTCTGACTGGACCAAAAGGGCCGTTCCTGGAAATTGTGGGTGTCACTCGCGATGGTAAATATCGCTCACTCGGTGAATCGCCCCAGCCCTATGTTTATCAGCCAGTCTTCCAGTCTTATGACCCGAAAATGACAATGGTAATTCGTACTACCGGCGAACCGCTGTCTGTTACTGCTGCAGTACGCGAACAGATACGCATACTTGATCCGAACCTGCCGGTCTCAGATATCAAGACACTGCGGGATCAACTTAACTTCTCGCTGTTCCCATCACGGATCGCGGCCTTGACTCTCGGTGGGTTTGGAGTCCTTGCGTTGATTTTGGCTGCGATCGGTATTTATGGCGTGGTGTCTTACGCGGTTGCGCGACGCACGCACGAGATCGGAATACGTATAGCGCTCGGCGCAAAGGAGTTGAGTGTATTGCGGCTCGTGATTCGAGAAGGTTTGTTTGTGGTGGCCGTTGGTCTTGTCGTGGGATTGTCGCTTGCGCTTGTGACGACCCGCTTGATCGAGGGTTTTCTCTACGGTGTTGCAGCCACCGACGCGATAACGTTTTTGACGGTTCCAATAGTATTGGGAGTCGTTGCAGTTCTCGCTTCATATTTGCCGGCACGACGCGCAACCAAAGTCGATCCCCTCGTGGCGCTGAGATACGAGTGACAAAAAGAACATTTCGACAATCGGCAATGATTGAGGAGGTAACAAGTGGACACCTTCTTCAGAGACATCCGCTACGGCGTTCGCATGTTAATTAAGAACCCCGTATTCACAATGATCGCAGTAATCTCGCTCGCCCTGGGTATCGGTGCGAATACGGCTGTGTTCAGTGTTGTCAATGCAGTACTCCTGAAATCGCTGCCTTTCAAAGATCCAGAAACCCTCGTTCTGATCTGGGGAGATTCAGCAAGCGAGGATCGACTGAAGCAGCGCAATCAACTCTCAGCCACAGACGTTGCAGATTTTCGCAAGCAAGCCACGAGCTTCGAAGACGTCTCCACATTCACCGGTTGGAATCCGATCATGTCAGGCGATACCGAAGCGGAAAGAGTTCCGGCGATCCAGGTTGGTGACGGCTTTTTTAAAGTAATGGGTGGCACTCCGTTGCTGGGCCGCGTCTTTGTTCCTGAAGAACAAGAGGAGGGAAAAGATTTCGTCATTGTCCTGGGCTATGGACTATGGCAACGACGCTACAACAGTGATCCGAGCGTAGTAGGAAAGACGGTGCTACTCAACAGTCGGCCTTACACGATCGTTGGTGTCATGGGACCAGATTTTCATCCTCTTCCTCCGAGCCTGGTATTTCCGCAAGGCCAGTTCTATCGACCAATAGCGGAGCCTTACAGCGAAGCGGAGCGTGACGCGCGCCACGTGCGTGCAGTTGGACGTCTCAAACCAGGAGTGAACATTGATCAGGCGCGCGCCGACATCGTTACGATTGCCCGTCGATTAGAACAGGAGCACCCCACCACCAACAAAAATCAGAGCGCAACAGTGGTATCGATAACCGAAGACACCGTCGGTAGCTTCAAACTCACCTTGTGGCTTGTGTTCGGAGCAGTTGTCTTCGTTCTCCTGGTGGCTTGCGCAAACGTCGCTAATCTCCTACTCGCTCGTGCGACTGCGCGCGGCAGGGAAATAACCATTCGTGCAGCGATTGGCGCCAGTCGCATCCGTCTTATCCGCCAACTTCTGACTGAGAGCATCATGCTTGCGTTGCTGGGCGGTGCGGTTGGTTTACTACTTGCGGCGTGGGGAACCAAACTTATCGAATCTATGGCGTCGCGAATTAATCCCGCATTCAACAACATTTCAATCGACAGTTCTACGTTGTTGTTTACAGTCATCGCGTCAGTTACTACGGGTATCTTGTTTGGTCTCGCCCCTGCTCTACCAATTTCAAATCCTAATCTTGCAAGTTGGTTGAAAGATGGTCGCAGCGCCGGTGGATCTTCGACTCGCAATCGGCTGCGTAACACGCTCGTCATTGCAGAAGTTGCGCTGACGTTGGTGCTCCTGGTCTGTGCCGGCTTATTGATTCGGACAGTGATACGACTGCGTAACGTCGATACCGGGTTCAACGGCAACAATGTTCTGACGATGAGTATTGGTTTGCCGGGAGCAAAGTATCCCAAACCCGAGAGCATCGTGTCCTTTTATAAAGAGGCGACGGATCGAATCGCCGCTCTGCCTGGTGTCAAGGCTGCGGGCATAACGAGCGTTCTTCCTCTTAGTGATAACTTCGACGGGCGTGGCCTGATAGTTGAAGATTATCCGAAACCCGAAGGCGAAGAGATCACCGTCGATCTCTACGTTGTCACGCCTGGTTATTTGAGGGCGATGGAGATCCCATTACGAAAGGGTCGGCTGATCTTACAGCACGACACCGCCGATTCGGAGAAAGTAGCACTAATCAACCAAACGATGGCGAATCAGTTGTGGCCCAACCAGGACCCGATTGGACGCCGTGTCAAGTTTTTCGGTACGCAGCAAAGGCCGGAACCGTGGCGCACGATTGTTGGTATTGTCAGTGATGTTTCGCAGTACTCGTTAGATCAAAAACCGCCGATGCAGATCTATTTGCCCCATAGTCAATTTCCTACGTCGTCCAACACGATCGTTGTCAAATCAGAAAACGACCCAGGCAGTGTGCTACCCGCAGTTCGGAGAGAGATTCTCGCAATTGATAAAGATCAGGCTGTATACAACGTCGTTACGCTCCAGCAACTGCACAGTGATGCGTTGTCGTTAAGACGATTCTTCATGTTGCTACTAATTAGCTTTGCCGCGCTCACGTTGTCGCTTGCGGCCGTCGGGATTTACGGAGTGATGTCTTATGTCGTTACGCAGCGAACACAGGAGATCGGCATACGTGTGGCCCTTGGGGCCCGCACGGCTGACGTCATGGTGTTGGTAGTAAAAGGCGGCCTTACGTTGGTGCTAGTAGGTATTGTAGCGGGAGTTATTATAGCTTTCGCTGTTACTCGCTTGATGGAGTCGGTGTTGTTTGGCGTCACGCCGACTGACACGTTGACGTTTGTCGCCGGATCGATGGGGCTAGCGCTCGTCGCTGCAATTGCTTGTTACATCCCGGCGCGACGCGCGACGAAAGTTGATCCACTTGTGGCTTTGAGGTACGAGTAGGCGCGACCTTGATTTTGTTCTTTGCCCTGGACCAAGCTCTCATTCACCGCAAGCATTACTTCATCGCGCTCCAATCCTTTCAGGTTGACAGAGCTCGCAACAACCATTTTAAATTTCAGATTCCATCTTCTATGCTCTTCGTTACCTCTAATGCTCGCGCGCATGGCGTACCGTCACCATCTTAGCCCCATCTTTTTTCTGACGGATCTGATCTGTGCGGCGGCGCGCGGATGCACGTGAAGATGGTTGTCATAAGGTTTGATGCACACGCCGTGCTTAAGTGGTTAGAATTGCTTGACGCGACAACCGCTTGCCAACAGTATGGTTGTGAAATTGAACACAGGCGTAAAGGCAAAAATATGACATGTCAAAACTGTGGCGCTGAATATCCGACGGAGACAAATTTTTGCCGGCAATGCGGCGCGCCAATCGCTTCAGAGCAGACTACGGCTCTATTGGACGATCCAACCGATAGCGTAACGACGCAGCGGATGGAGTCACGCGCAACCGGACCGAATCGTCGCCCGCTGCCAGATGGTCCGACGGCGAGTGTACCGGACAGAAGCCGTAGACCCATACTCATCGGTGCATTGGTAATCGCAGTAATCGGCCTGATTAGCGTTGTCGGACTCTTGGCAATGCGAAATCATGACAATCAAGCATCAAGTGATCTGATCTACCCCGGTGCCAAGACGGTCCTCGACATGAAGAATGAACGTGGGGGTCGCGCGCTCCATCTTGAGACTTCCGACTCCTTCACAGCCGTAGAAGCCTGGTATCAGAAAGCACTCAAACCAGAAAAGACAGTGCGACTAACATCGACGAGTGTGGTACTCAAGAACCCTGCGACCACAGCTACGATTGTGGCTGAAGGTAACAAGACAAACATTCTCATCAAGGTAACTGATTGAGAGGTCTTGACAGGCGGGACGAGCGGTTACAGTTACCTGGAATGAGGGGTCTCGCTTCGGCTGTCTTCGTATCAACACGTCCCGCCACCATCTTACGCCAATTTTCCTGTGCGCTGCGCAGTTGTCAACAACCGAAGAGTTTCTTCCGGCCTTCAAGGGGGGTCGGCTAAATCGTGGTTTCATCTTGGTTTCATGTGACATTTATTAGAATGGACCACGGCGACGCTAACTAAATGCAAAGCAATGAGGTAAATAAGTTTAAGCTGGTGCCGAGGGCGGGAGTCGAACCCGCACGTCCTTTCGGACAACGGATTTTAAGTCTTATTAAGGCTGTTTCCCTCAGTTTTTGTCAGTTCGTCTTCGTCCTGATTCATTAGCCTTTTCACTGCTTACTCACTGTCTCTGTATCTCACAGTATCGCTCCGTTTGTTTGGGTTGGCACACTATTGGCACACAAGGAAAGTTGGACCAACCCCCCCCATGCCGCGAGTTCGATCTTCTACTGTAAGAGATTCGGCAATCATCAAATTACGATTTCGCATTACAGTTCCTTTCGATTGATGTTGCAACGAATGTGCCCTCATTCTGCGCCGGAAAAGGGCAATCAGGATTTCGCGCCACAGAATCGGCGTGCTATTTCACGCACAACGTACAAAGAGGATCTGTTAACGTTTGGCGGATTCCTTACAACGAATCCACGTTAGTTGTAGATGTCATAGATAGTCATACCAACCAGGTTCAGTCGAAGAAGCAATGCGACACATCCAGTGGCATGGCAAAAACAACCTTTTCGCGCCGCAGATGCCTGATGAATCCACGACAGTTTAATTCTTGACTTTCCATATTTAGCGAATACATTCTTGGTCGTTCTTGCAGCCCAGAAAACTTAGGTGCAGAAGATCGCTCTTTCGCCTAATACTCCCTTTGGCCGTTATGAGATCCGCTCGCTCCTCGGCGTGGGCGGCATGGGTGAGGTGTATTTAGCTTATGACTCGAAACTACGTCGACAGGTAGCCATTAAGCTACTGCCAACTGCACTGACCGAGAACAAACTCCGCCTCGCACGTTTCGAGCGCGAGGCATACGCCGCCTCCAGTCTCAATCATCCCAACATAATGACGATTCATGAGATCGGCGAGCAGAACGGCAAACACTTCATCGCCACCGAGTACATTGAAGGGGAATCTTTGCGCGAACAAATGACGCGCTCGCGAATGGAATTGCGAGAGATTCTGCCAATCGTCAGTCAGGTGGCCGATGCTCTCTCCGCGGCCCACGAAGCCGGCATCATCCATCGTGACATCAAACCAGAGAACATCATGGTGCGGCGCGATGGCTATGTGAAAGTGCTTGACTTCGGCCTGGCCAAGTTGGCCCACGAAACGAAAGTTGAAGGTGAGTTCAATACAGAAGCGCCAACAATAGGGGCGCCCGTTCGTACTCAGCCAGGGTTGGTTATGGGCACAGCCTACTATATGTCGCCGGAGCAGGCTCGAGGTCTTGAAGTGGATGCCCGGTCCGACATCTGGAGCTTGGGAGCGACGCTTTATGAGATGGTTGCGGGCAAGAGACCATTTGAGGGAGCAACGACTACTGACGTTCTCGCGATGATCCTTCAACGTGAGCCACCGTCCCTGCTTCGGTACCAACCACAATTGCCTGCGGAACTGGAACGCATTGTCGAGAAATCGTTGGCGAAGGAATGTGAAGAGCGTTATCAAAATGCGAAAGATCTGAGCGTCGACTTGAAACGTCTGAAGCAGCGTCTCGAAGTTGAAGCGGAACTGGAACGCAGCATCACGCCCGAAGAGGAAGCGCGAAGGACAGCAGCACGAGGAGGGTCGCCCGTCACCGCGATCAGCTCAAAGACAATCGCGACGAACGACGCCGCTGGCGCAGCTCATACTGTCTCGGGCGCGGAGTATGTCGCTAATGAGATTAAGCGTCACAAGGGCGCTGCCGTTCTTGTCTTCGCGACGCTTGTGCTGGCCATCCTTGCGGCGCTCGTGTACTACCGTTATTCAAGGCCACGAACAGCCGCGATCTCTTCTGTCGCTGTTCTGCCTTTCACCAACCAGAGCGGTGATCCGAGTATGGATTATCTTTCGGACGGCATCAGTGAAAGTCTCATCAACAATCTGTCGCAATTGTCTTCCTTGAAAGTTATCTCACGAGGATCGGTATTCAAGTACAAGGGTAAGGAGGTCGATCCACAAGAGGTCGCTCGTGCGTTGGGTGTGCAGGCTATTGTGACGGGCCGCGGAATGCAGCGCGGCGATCAGTTGCAGGTAAATGCAGAGTTGGTGAACGTGTCAGACAAAACGCAGATGTGGGGCGAGCAATTCAATCGCAAAGTGACGGACACACTTGCGGTGCAAACGGAGATTTCACAGCAGATTGCCGAGAAACTGCGGTTGCGATTGACGAACGCAGAGCAGCAGCAACTAGTCAAAGACACGAAGGTTAACCCCGAGGCTTATGAACAATTGTTGAAAGGTCGCTTCTACCGTCAGAAGGCGCCTTCGAGAGAGAACCTGACGAAAGCGATAGAGTGTTTCAATCAAGCAATTGCCATTGACGATAAATACGCGCTCGCCTATGCCCTGCTCAGCAGGACCTATCGCCAAATGGGAGCCAATAGTTACCTCGACCCAAAAGAGGCGATGCCGAAAGCGGAGACAGCCGTTAGAAAGGCATTGGAATTGGATGAAGGTCTCGCCGAGGCACACTATGCCATGGCTTATATCGAGCAAGACGGTTGGAACTGGGCCGGCGCGGAACAAGAGTTTAAGCGCGCAATCGAGTTAAGTCCGAGCACGGCAGCGGCGCACAGTGAGTATGCCCAGTTTCTCAGCGTGATGGGTCGGCACGATCAGGCAATCAGCGAAATCAAACGGGCGAGAGAGCTTGATCCACTTTATATACCCTGGAACGTGAAGCTCGGTTACCTCTATTATTTCGCACGCCAGTACAGTCAAGCTGTCGAGCAATTGAAGAAGACGCTCGAGATGGACAAGAACTATGGGAATACACACACGACACTTGGCTATACCTACAACGCGATGGGCCAATACAAGGAGGCTATCGCCGAATTGGAGGAGTCTCTCCGGCTGAAGGGCGATAATACCAGTGACCAGTGTTTTCTTGGTTACGCTTTGGCGAAGGCAGGTCGCCGTAACGAAGCGGAGGCGATTCTCAAACGGTTGAAAACAACGAAAGAATATGTGTCACCTCCGGAGTTAGCGATATTTTATGTCGGATTGGGAGAGAAGGAACTGGCACTATCCGCTCTTGAGCGGGCGTATGCAGCGCACGACCCACAGATGCAATTCCTCGGCGCCGCACCGGAATACGACGCTGTGCGCTCTGAGCCACGCTTTCAGGAACTCATTCGCAAAGTCGGCCTGCCTCAGTGATCGTCCTTACTGGCCACGCCCGAGAGCAGCGTGATAGATGTCCTTAACCTTCTCACCAGAATTCGTTGCTCATCATCCTTTATTGCCGAGTTTTCGCAACCAGGATCTCCCCAAGCGCCAATCAGCGCTTATTCATGTGCTATGTGCGGTAACACACGGTGGCACCCGAAACTTGCTGATATAACCCGGTTGCCAAAATTGACGGTCTCAGAGCGAATGACTGAATACAAGGATTTGGCAACGATGGAGGCGAATGAAACAAAAGCCGACAATCTGGCGCAAACCGTTATTGGGTCAGACGAAAAACAGATGCAGGGATATCGCGACCGTCTGCAAATCCGCGAAGTCTTGGAAACCCGTATAGCACGTGAGCAGGTCTTAGAGCCGAAGCGTTGAGAAGCGAACTACCGCTTTTTACACCGTCAGAAGCAACACGAGCCCTGATTACACGAGTGGCAACAACGAAAGGACCGGAACTGATGAAAAAATTGACAGGTATGCTAATGCTCACGTTCGTCGTGGCGATGGCATCAGCAAATGCTTCCGCACAAAAGAAGACGAAGATGACTGATGAACAGACGTTGATAGCCTTAGACAAACAATGGACGGCCGCTGAGCTGAGGCTCAATGGCGACGACCAAAAGACTATCAGTCGCATCGTCGCTGAGGACTACACGGGCACGACGCCCTTCGGTGAAATCGAAAACAAGGCACAATACATGGCAGCACTCAAGGCCACTACGGATACCGACGTGGCCGACGAGTACGTGGTCCACTTGTTCGACGGCGGCAAGCTAGCGATCATGTCGCATCGCGGTAGTATAAACGGGAAGCCGACGTACCGCAGCACGCACGTCTGGGTGAAACGCGGAAGTAATTGGGAGCTCCTTCAAAACCACGTTAGCAACATCGCCCAGCCCCCCACGCCCAGCAACTAGGGACGCAGCAATACCCCTTTTAGACTCACGAAAAGGGGCCCCTCGCTGCCTGCGACTCTCTGACTCTGTCATGCTGCCGAGAGGGAGTCGACGCGGACGCCCTTAAAAATGATTCGACGGCAGTCTTCGCAAGAAACCGGCCTTCGTCATCAAGGCCGGGCCCTCCGATGCTTTAGCCTCGCCTCTTAATGAGTCACCTGCGAAAAACGGCAGCTATCTGCCTTTACTTAATGTGGCCGCACGGGGATAATCCCGTGCAACTCCCATTTTACGAACTTAACAAGGAGGAACCATGGGCAAGACTAGTCGAAGAAACCTTTTGAAAGGCACGGCTGTCGCAGGTGTTTCTGCAGCACTCGGGTTAACGATGAACCCCGAAATCGAAGCGGCCGCCGAGAAAGCACACAAGCATCAGCATCCCAACATCGCTGGTCCATTAGCCAATGCGACTGTCAGTTTTGGCGCGTGGCCAACGGATCCACCGTCGGATAGGTTTGACGGAGTCGGACAACCGACAAAACCAAACGTACACCAACTCATACCTCACGAAGTTAAGATCAAAGCAGGCGGATCGGTGAACTTTATTATCTCCGGGTTTCACCTCGTGCTCGTTTACGACGATGGGACTCAGCCCGCTGATATCGATACAACTTTACTTGTACCGGGGTTTCCTCCCGGCATGATAGATGACCCAGACGGCCGGATATACAGAGGTTTGGATCCGCGACTCGCTCCATTGCAACTCCAAGAACGCACTGAAGTTGTTCATTTTTCGAAGCCCGGTAGGTATCTAGTGATTTGCGGAATCCTGCCCCACTTTAGCGGCGGCATGTTTGGTTTCGTAAGCGTCTTGGCTTAACAACCAGACTGCAACTAAGCTGATACAACCGCCACAGAAAATTCGGCCGCCGGTTATCGTGTAAATTCAATACACGAACGGCGGTCCACTTCAGAAGAGTATCCACGATTTCTGCCCGACCACCGCTCCTCGGCGTCGCCACCCACTCTGCGTACGGCGGGCCCAGCCCTGTCGAGCAAAAAGTCGTTTTCGGGCCACGGGGAAAACTTTCGTGGGTCTCACTAGAAACGCTGAAAATATACACGCAGGGGTTTCACGTTCATTCGATAAGCTTACGTCCGGCAACCATGACCTTAGCGCCCGGCACAAAACTCGGCCATTACGAAATTCACTCTCAACTCGGTGTGGGGGGAATGGGTGAAGTCTACCGAGCGCGCGATTCTCGTCTTAACCGCGAGGTTGCAGTTAAGATTCTGCCTAAAACATTCCTTCTCGATCAGGATCGGTTAGCGCGTTTTCAACGCGAAGCTCACGTTTTGGCGGCGCTTAATCATCCAAACATCGCTGCTATCTATGGTCTCGAAGAACAAAATGATCTTCGCGGACTAGTGCTTGAACTTGTCGAAGGACCCACACTTGCCGAGTACATTGCCGATGGTCCACTTGCGCTTGATGAGGCGCTGAAAATTGCCCGGCAAATTGCCGAGGCGCTTGAGGTCGCACACGAACGCGGTATCGTTCATCGAGATCTTAAGCCGTCGAATGTGAAACTAACGCACGATAGTGTAGTGAAGGTGCTCGACTTCGGCTTGGCCAAGGTGCTTGGTGATGAGATGCCGCCGGAGGAACTCTCAAATCTACCAACACTGCCTAAAGCAACGGCTGTTGGTGTGATTCTTGGCACCACCGCCTACGATTTTATGCTTGCTCCGAACCTCTAACCGGTCTCCTAATTGTCAAAGCGGTTAATGACCAAACAACACCGAGACCAGTAGATCGTCTTCGTTATTCTCAAAGACTTGCACGATTGCACGATCAGACGGCGGCAACTCGACGGATACTCACGCACCGTACCTCGAATAGACTCTGACTTTCGTTTCCCACTTACCGCTGGTCTATAATCCTCAGTACCATTCAGTGTCGCTCTGTGTCACTGAGTTGGCACACTCCCGGCCACTCCCGATCAAAGGTCTGGGATCTCGCTCTCTCATCCTTGCTGAAAGTAGGGATTACCTATGGATATTCTCGGGCCGCGCTCGCAGACTCTTGGGACATGGCTTGCGGTTTTTCTGGCCGCAGGTTGGGCTTTATACGAGCTACGAAAGGACGATCAACTGCCGACCGGGGCGACGATGAGCAGCAAATTACTTCCTATCTTGCTTATCGCCACCCTCTGTATAACTGCCGCAATGCACCTTATCGCCGCTGTTATCAATCGGCGTCAACCGATAACACCGGAGAACAAAGTAAAAGGAGTCGATCCGGGAAAGCATAAGGAAACTGTTGACAAATTGAACGAGCGCGAAAGTCTGCTTAGGTTGCAAGCGGGCGAAGTTGATCGAGTTAGACAGCATTACGAAGATCAACTGGAAGGTGCTCGCCGACACGGATGCAGTGGACCAGGCGCATCGAGAAGCAATGACTCCCGCAGAGGCAAGCCGTTTTCTCGAAGCTGTGAAAGGTTCTC
>OBKT01000037.1_pt1 | contig 13699 bp, 8 predicted proteins | sample 1519771 | NCBI WGS metagenome assembly OBKT01 (sample SAMN00737777, study PRJEB22531) | soil metagenome | reverse complement strand
GTTGCCGGCCGCGTTCTCTGATTTTGTTTGAACCACGTCTATCGCAGAACTCATGTAACCAACTCCTATGCGCTGCCGCCGCTCGTGCCGATCAAGTACTGGTAAACAGCGCTCAGATCGTCATCAACCGGCGCGATCGACTCAAGCTTCAATTCACCTTCGGCAACTGCGTGATTCAACATCAAATAAAAACGATCGGCGTCGCGTGTCTTTATAAACAAACCGCGGCGGTCCTCGTGAAGTCGCGCTTCAACGACGTGGTTCTGCGCAAAAACATAAGCTGCGAGTTTCGCCGGTTGATCGCAACGGATCAGGATCTGCATCGGGTGTTCTTCCATCTCGTCGCGCACGCCGTGAATGTTGCCCTCGGCCACGATGTAGCCGTTGTTCAATAGAACGACACGGTCCGACATCATGTCGACTTCGTGAAGAATGTGCGATGAGATGATCAGATGAAGACCTTCGGCAGCGAGCTTCCGAAAGAGCGCGATCGTTTCGGCGCGCACCATCGGATCGAGACCGTTAAGTGGTTCGTCGAGAATCAGAACTGCCGGCTCGTGCGCGATCGACTGTGCCAGACGTATGCGCTGCCGCATGCCCTTGCTGTAACCCGCAACCTTTCGATCGGCGGCGCTGACGAGATTCACGCGTTCGAGGGCAATGTGGCTCAGCTCGTTTGCACGCTTGCGATCATAACCATGGACCATCAGAAAAGAGTTGAGAAACTCGCGTCCAGTTACGCCTCTCGGGAAAGAGTCGAACTGCGTGCAGTAACCGACTTTGCGAAACAGCCGTTCCGGTTGATCTGTCGGGATTCCCAGGATTGATACTGAACCGCGTGTCGGGCGCAGCAATCCGGTCATCAGATTCATCAAAGTCGACTTCCCTGCTCCGTTCGGTCCCACGAGGCTCGTGATGCCCGGCGCGATTTGCAGGTTCACGCGATTCACGCCGAGTATCTCGCCGTAAAACTTGGAGACGTTGTCGAAGATGATGAGTTGATCCGAAGCAGACACTATTTCACTACCTCGTAAGCTTTGACTTTCCACGACAACAACGCCAGGCACGCAGCGCTGAACAGAAACAGCGCCGTCCAACATGCCCACAACGGCGGTTGCATGATGACAATCTCTCTCATGTTGTCAGTGAAGTCCGGGATCCTGCCCGCTACACGATCGTAAGTGCCGAACAATCCTGAAGTCACATGGCCCATGAGCGCGAATAGACTGATCAGGTCTCCCTTTTTCGTCTGGAAAAGAATGTTGATGAAAACGGATCCAAAAACTGAGGGAATAAAGACTACGGCCAGCATCGCCGCACTCGCAACGATGCGCCACTTCAGTAACGCCGAAACAGTTTGCGACAACAACGAAAGCAAGAGCACCCAGACAATTCCGGCAATCACGATCGCGCTCCCGATCCACCAGTTGTCTCTAAACCAGGTGAAGCCTTCCAGGTATGATTGGAAGAAAAACATCAGCAGTTGCGGAATCCACGTCATCCACGACAGCAGGATCAACAAGACCGACATCTTTCCCATCACGTATTCAGTGCGTGAAAAGGGACGGCAAAGATAGAGCGGCAAAGCGTTGTTACGGAGGTCGCGAGAAACCAACGGTGGTCCAACCAGCAATGCTACGAAGAACGCAAATAAGCCCTGAATGTATACAAAAGCCTGAAAGAATGAACCGTCGATCGGCAACAGCTCGCGGGCGTTGACTTTCATGATTGTCAACGCGGCGGCATTGTGGTGCAGATAGATCAACACTGCTTCGACGAGCAGCGGCAGAAAACAGAGCACATAAAACGCGGTGAACAGTTTAAATTTAAAGACCGCTCGAAACGCGTGGCGCGGAATGATCAGAAAGCGGCTCCACTCCGGAGTCAGCGCACCGGTGTAAGGCTTATACGTCTGTTCATAGACCGCCATAGCCGTTCTCCATTGCTTTCAGGAAAATGTCTTCGAGTGAGTCGCGTTTGTAACTCAAGCGACGCAGCTGCAACTTCGATTCGTCCGCGAGCCGGTACAGATCTCGCACGTCCACGCCTTCCTGCAAAACTATCTTCAGGCGGTGATCGCCAGTTAAAGCGTACTCGCAACCGAGCTGGCCGAGTGCTTTGACAAACTTCTCCTGGTCGCCGCGAGTCTCGAGCATCAGAAATTTGCGATTCGATTTACGTTCTTCTTCGAGGTTACAGTAGACGACGATCTCGCCATCGCGGAGAATCAGTATCTCGTCACAACACTCTTCGACGTCCAATAACAAGTGCGACGAAAGTACGATATGTGCTTTGCCGCTGTCGCGAATCTCGCGGATCAGTTTGATCATGCGGAGACGCGCCGGCGGATCGAGTCCGTTTGTCGGTTCGTCGAGAAAGATCAGTTTTGGACCATGCACGATCGCCTGCGCGAGCTTCGCGAGTTGCTTCATGCCGAGTGAATACGTTTCGAGGCGGCGATAGCGTGCTTCACCCAGGCCGACGTAAAAAAGTGCCTCGTGCGCGCGTTCGAGAGCGGCTTCGGAAGGCAGTCCTGACAGTTCGCCCATCAGACGCACAAAGTGAACGGCACTCATCTTCGCGATGAATGAATCGCGCTCAGGCATGTAACCGATCAGTGCGCGTATCTGCTTGGCTTCGTCAGAAATATCGAGACCGAATATCTGTGCAGTGCCGGTACTCGGCGGATGAAATCCGAGTAGGGTGTGAATCAGCGTAGTCTTACCGGCGCCGTTTGGACCGAGCAGACCGATGGCTCGACCGCGTAAATCGCCGCGCAGGTTCTTGAGAATCTGGCGACGGCCAAAAGAGACGCCGAGACCATGCAGGTCGATTACCGGTGGCTCGGTGAGAGCCGCTTGAGCGTTGATCGGTTCCTCATGAACCGAAGCGGGGAGTGCCATACTCTTCTTATAGCGCTGCGTCCTGATAATTCCAAACGAATCCGAGTCCGAAGACTGTACCCATCAACAGAAAAGCCATGATGCATGCTAACGCATCGTAGGGCGATAAAGTTCTGCCGATTGCGAGAATTTCGATCAGGAATACAGGCACGTTGAGTACGATCGCAGAAGCTAGTGGAAACAGCAGTGCTGGACGGCAGCCACCCATGCGTTGGCGCAGCCAGGAGAGAGAGGGCGCATAGGCTAATGAGAACAAGAGCGCTGCCATGATCATTGAAGTGACTGTGGCGCTGAGTTCCTGTCCACCGGCGACAAAAAACTTTGACAGGATGAGCAGGCCAAACAACCAGGAGACCAGGGAGATCGATACGAGCTTCATTTGCTTGCTTTCATAATTCTCTGCGGCCCTCTCCGTATCTCTGCGATCTCTGCGTTGAAGGGCGCTGTTCAACACACTGATCGCAGAGTTACGCCGAGGGCCGCGGAGAAAACTTCACCTACTTCTTCGTTTCCATACCGCGAGAGATGATGTTCTGCATCTCGAGCGCGTTGGGCATTCCCAGCAGTGTTGCCGGTCCTAACCCGAATGGCCCACCTTCAGTGTTTGCCGCGAACGTGATGCTGTCGCCTTGTGCGTAAGCATAAGCAAGTGTCGGCGGCATTTGTGACGCGATTGCTTTCACCGCTTCTTGCGGTCCACTCGGCAGACTCTCAGCAGTCTTTGCCAAACCCGCCGGCACGAGGCCCGCGACGTTGTGATAGAAGACGGCCGAGAAGTTTGCATTACCATCAACCGGCAGGCCCGCCATGAACTGCGGCGAACGCAGCAGTGACAAACCATTCTCACGCGATCTCAGCGACTTCTCGACGAGCGCACGGCTCGGACAAACGATCATGTAGCCGTTCGCGTACGTGTAGTTCACTTCCAGCAACCCGAAATCAGTCGAGCGCAGCGTGTAGTAAGTGCGACCACCGAGGTCAGCGTTTTCCCAGGCGAGACCGCCTTTACCGAACTTTCCTGCCTCTTTGTTCACTTCACCCACCACCTGTTCGAGCGTCTGTTGCAGGTGCGCCGGATCGTTGACTTCGAACACCAGCTTCCACGACGGCGTCGGCAGTAGTGGTCCATCAATCGCAAAGGCAAACTCTCCACCGAGCGGAGCCGCGATGTCGTTGCGAATGTTGAGACCACGCTCTGACTGTTGCTTGTCGAGAGTCTTGCGCAAGTCAGGCGAAACTGTATTCAGCACGCCGAGCAGATCGTCGACCAACGAAACTGGATCCTTCACTACAAATCCAGCGACGACATTCGCATCGGGCGAGATGTACTCGAGCGAGCCCATTGGCCCAGGTGCAGCCAGCCACGATGGAATGCCGCGCTGTGCGTCGTTGAACGAAAGCGAAGCCTGCGTGTGCGTCTTGCCATTCGTGTCTTTTTGATCGAGCACGAAATACTTCACGCTCAGCAGACCTAACTGGTTCAATGCGCTTTCCTGCTTCGCCGCGTCGGGATTTTTGCTGCGTTCGGCTTTGGTGTTGGTCACGACTTTTTCGAGATTCGCTGCAACCACCAAACCTGCGCCTTCCTGATAAACCTGCGCGATGCGATTGCGGAACGGAGTGGCAGTGAAACTACTCACGTTGCCGTTGCCGAGAGCTGTTGCGACATTCTGCAACTGCTGCAAATTCGGGCTGGCGGCAAATAGATTGTCCTGAATCCACACGTAGAGATCTTCTCTTTTGTTATCTCCGTCAGTGGTAGGAGCCACCGCAGTCGCCGGATTCTCGATAAACTTGATTTCAGGCCGGCCTTTCTTATCGCCCGAGTACTTCGCGATCTCCTGTTCGAGGAGCTGACGAAAACCTTGTGAGTCCTTCAACTCTGCCAACACCAACGGTTCACCAGGATTGCCCTGGGCGTCCATTGACACTGAGACTGCAATCTCGTCGCCAAGATGGGCGCCAAACTGGCGAATCGTTTCGACGACCTGGTCCATGTTCTGCGCGCGACCCGACTGCTCTTTTTCCCACCACTGGCGCAACGCCGGGTTCTGGCTCATTCGTTCCTGAATTACGCGATGCGATTGAACGATCGAATCAGCGAGATTTGGTATTCCTGCGTAAACAACCGTGTTCTCCGGCATCAAGTCGAGCAGATGCGTTGAAGTGCGAACACCGGGCTGCTGCACTTTGTTCAGTTCGCTCTTGAGCGTCGCGAGACCATTCAAAACAGCGGCGTAACGAGTCGCATTGCGACTCCACGCCACTTCGTCTTTAACCGGAATAATCGAAATCGCCGGGTTGGTCGTTGCCTGTTCGCCGGGACGAAGCACGCGATCGGAACCAGCGTGATTCAAATTCACTTCGCCTTCGATCACGGAGATTCGCGAACCCTTGGTGCCGTTGTTCACCGAGAACGTCGTACCCGTAACTGAAACCAGTGAATCGCCGCTTTCGACAAACAGTTGACCATCTTTTTGTTTCGCGGCTTCGACTACGATGCTGCCGCGATCGAGGTGAATGGTTGTGCCCTTGCCTGTCTTCGTCAGGTACAGTTCCGACCGATCCTTCATCTCGATTAGCGAACCATCGCCGAGACGAACAACAGCACGCCCGTCTTTGGCGGTGCGCACCTTTTCACCTTGTTGCAACTTCGCGCCATTGCCCACTGCTGCCGTGCGCGTGTCAGCGATCTGGTAAACCTGACCTTCGGCGGCCTGCACAGTCGCTTCGAAGTTGCCGTACGGCCAGAACCTTTGCACAAACGGAACGGCCAGCAGTCCGAGACCGATGACGATCGCTGCGGCAACGCCCCAACGCAAGATCACCGGCTGTATCGAGTAGCTCGTCTTGCGCGCGGCGGGTTTGATTGTGCCCGTGCGTTTGGCGCGGGCTTCATTCATTGCCTTGCGGCAGGGGATACACTCGTGTGTGTGGTCAACCAGCAGCAACGAGCGCGCTTCGGAAAGTTTGCCGGCGAGATGTGCCGGAATCAGTGACTGAAAATCTCGACAACTTTCAATTCTGTCGACTGTCGGCATTTGAAACTCAGTCTCGCCCGCTGCAGCGGAAACACGCGCCCAAACACGGTCTGCCGCCGCTGAAACTGCCGCCGGATCGATCTTTTCATTGCGAATCTCGGCAGTGATTTTGTCGAGGATCTGATCTTCGTTATTGCTTCTCATGATGTTTCTCCAGATAGTGCCCAATTTCTTTTCTCAGTTTTGTACGAGCGCGATGGAGGACCACGCCAACTACGAGTGGCGAGGTATTCAAAAATTCTGCGATTTCTTTATTGTCAAAACCTTCGTAATAACGCAGGACAAACATCTCGCCTGCGGTCTTTCCGAGCCTTGAGACCGCCTGGCGAATCAGTTTCTGTAATTCGCGGTCGGCATGAACGGCTTCCGGACTGCGATAACTTCCGGCGATTGCGTCAACTTCATTGTCATCGAGGGCCACGGCTTTTGAGCGGGTGCGGCTGCGCAACAGATCGAGGGATGCGTTTATGGCCGCACGGGAAAGATAAGCTTCAGGATTTTTTGACCAGTCATACTCTTCCTGGCCTTTAACCAACCTAAGAAAGACCGTTTGGAGCACATCTTCGGCGTCGGCGACACTGCCCGTAATTCGTTGTGCGGTCCGAAAAACTCGGCCGTGATGTGCCTGGAACAGAGTTTCCAGCTCGCTGGCGGGTTGTTCTTTCACTAGTCGCAAGGGTTTAAGTGCTGCCTGCAAGGGTGTTCTCCTTCGTCTACACCCTGATAGACGAACGTTTTTGGGAGTTATTAACACCCTTGCGTGCAAATTTATTGTGCCTTTTGTGCCTCTTTGTGGCTAAAAGAGTCAAGGCGTTTCCGCGCTTCGCGAGCCGCGGATGAATGCGGATAAACACGGATTAGTTCGCGCCAGGCGGCGCCGTCGTAGTGAAAGCGTTTGGTTAACTGGTCAAAAATGAAGCCGACGCGCTGGCGGTTGTAGCGATCGAGGCCGGTGTAATTCAGGTAGTAACTAAACTCGGGCGCCTCGCGCGGATCCTTTTTCAAACGCCGTGCGGCGTCGGTGGAGAGTTGTTTGGCGAGCTCTTCGGCGGTATCGCCGAGGAGTAGCAGAACTTCAGGACGCAACGGTGAACGCGTGAAGTGATCGAGAAAGATGCGCGCGCGTGAGATTCGATCGAAGGCTTGCGAATGTTCGATTAAGCGCAGGAGTCGCTGATCGTCTCCGGGGCGCGTTGGGGAAGCAACTGCCTCGCGTTGAATCCAGCCGTGCGTGCGGTTCGTGACGTTCACAAGAAAGAATGTGATTCCGTCGGCGCTTGTTTTCGCTGCTCGGATCGCAACCATTCGTCCACGACCGAGACGGCGGACTAGTCTGCCGTTGAGTTGAGGCGTCGCGCGTAACGCGGCGAGACGTTCATCGACAACGATCGCCAGACGACCGCCGGCGGGAGGTTTTCTTTGCGCAAGAATCGAGCTCGAGCAGAGAAGTAAAATTAGAAAAATCGTGAGGTTTCGAGGAATCATGAGGTTTCTCCAATCGTGAGGTTTAAATAGGTCTACTAGGTCCTATAGGACCTATATTAACCTTGCTTGCCTACACCGCTGCAATTCTCTCTTTAAAGGCGGCGTGATGGAAATGACAAATCGCAACCGCTAACGCATCAGCAGCGTCGTGCGGCGACGGCACACTCTTCAACGCGAGCAGCAATCGCACCATCTCCTGCACCTGGTGCTTCTCTGCGTTTCCATAACCAACAACCGTCTGCTTGATCAATCGCGGCGAGTATTCGTGAATCTCGAGCGCCGCACGCTCCGCAACCAGCAACACCACACCGCGCACTTGCCCGAGTTTCATACTGACCTTCACGTTCGTCGCGAGAAACGCATCTTCAAGCGCACACGCATCCGGACGATGTTGCGCAATCACTTCTTCAAGCGCATTGCACATCCGCAACAAGCGCGCCGAAAATTTCATACTCGACGGCGCACGCACAGCGCCAAAATCCACGAGCGAATAACGGCGTCCATCACCTTCGACAACGCCCCATCCCATCGTCTGGCTTCCCGGGTCGATACCTAAAACGCGCATCGCCGCGCAGTATACCAATAGATCTTTGTGCTTTGTGCTTTGTATTTTGCCGAAAAACAAAGCACAAATTACCAAGTACAGCGCACAAATGATATTCTGAAGTTACCTTTAAGTTAGCCCCCTGCTTGGTTGTGTAAACGTTTGTAAACGTCTGCCCGATGAGTGAGTTGTTCGAATCGCTGGCGTCATTATTCCGTAAGCCTGCGGATTATGCTGATGAAAAGCCTTTTCAGGCTGAGTTCTTCAGTGTCGAACGTCTCGAGCAGTACGCGCACACACTCGCGTCACAACACAAAACCGTCACTCGAAAAGGTCGCGCCCAACTTCTTCCCCGACTCGAAGACAACGGCCACAAACTCGAAGCCGCATACAAAGCACTCGTCGAAGCGCTGCGCGAAGGCCGCGCAATCTCACCCGCGGCGGAATGGCTGGTAGACAACTACCACATCATCGAAGAACAACTGCGCGAGATTCGTCAGGATCTTCCAAAAAGCTACTATCATGAACTCCCTAAACTCGCCGAAGGTGAACTCGAAGGCTTCCCGCGAATCTACGCAGTCGCGCTCGAACTGATCGCACATACTGACTCGCGTCTCGCTACAAACACACTGCAACGATTCATTCGCGCGTATCAAACCGTAGCGCCGCTCTCGATCGGTGAGTTGTGGGCGGTCGCGATCACCCTTCGCCTCGCACTCGTCGAAAACCTGCGCCGCCTCGCAATCACGATCGGGCGCGGGCGCGCCGAACGCGATGAAGCGGATAACCTCGCCGATAAACTTCTTGAAGCCGCTTCGCTGCAACCAGCGAACGTGATGTCGTTAGTGACCGAACGATACGGCAAACGCGAAGATCTACCACAGACTTTTCTGGTCCAACTCGTTCAACGACTCCGCGAACAGCACCCGTCCGTGATGCCCGTCATGGATTGGATCGAAAAGCAACTCGCGAAACAGGGCGCGAGCGTCGAGCAGATCATTCACGCCGAACACCAGCGACAAGCAGCAGCACAGGTCACCGTCGGAAACATCATCACCAGCATGCGTCTGCTTTCGACGCTCGACTGGAACAGATTCTTCGAAAAAGTCAGTTTGATCGAGCCGCTGCTGGGAAACGATCCCGCCGGTGTTTATTCGCAAATGGAGTTTGCCTCGCGTGACCGCTACCGGCACGTCATCGAGCGAATCAGCAAACGAACTCGAACCAGCGAACTCGAGATCGCGCAAGCCGCGGTCGATGTTGCGGCGCAAACGCAAGACGAGTCCGGTCCAAAAAAGCACGTCGGTTATTACCTGATCGATCACGGCCTGACTCTGCTCGAAGCAAAGTTCGGTTATCAACCGCGTCTCGACGAACGCTTTCGTCGTTTTCTATTGCGACACCCGACCGGAACGTACCTCGGCATACTCGCCTTTCTGACGCTGCTTATATTGAGTCTGTTGCTCTACACGATGCGCGTCCACGGCGCCGGTTGGTCCCTCGTCGTGCTGACCGCGTTTCTGGCACTGATCCCCGCGAGCGATCTCGCGTTGACAGTACTCAACTGGGATCTCACGCACTTCTTTCCACCGCGACTGTTACCCCGGATGGACACGTCCGAAGGCATTCCTGAGAACGCTGCCTCGTTCGTCGTTGTGCCCACGATCTTTCTAAACGAATCGCAGGTTCACGAGCTCGTCGAGCGACTCGAAGTGCATTACCTGGCGAACCAGGACGATCATGTCTACTTCGCATTACTCAGCGACTTTCCCGACGCTGACGCTGAAGAAACCCCGAGCGATTCACACTTGCTCGCGATTGCGCAAAGCGGTGTCGACGCGCTCAATCGCAAACACGGCAATGATCGTTTTCATCTCTTTCACCGCCGCCGGCAGTGGAACCCCGGCGAAAATAGGTGGATGGGTTGGGAACGAAAGCGAGGAAAACTCGAAGAGTTCAATCGGTTGTTGCGCGGTGCGCAAGACACAAGTTTCGTCGTGCGAACTGCCGATGACGCGTTACTGAAAACTATTCGCTACGTAATCACGCTTGATTCCGACACGCAATTGCCACGCGACGTCGCGCGCAAACTCGTCGGCGTTGCAACTCATCCGCTGAATCAACCGGTGATCGACGCTGCGACGAATCGCGTCACTTACGGTTACGGGATCCTGCAACCACGTGTCAGCATTTCATTGGCCAGCGCTTCGCGTTCGAAGTTTGTTCAGGTTTTTTCCGGCTACACGGGAATCGATCCTTACACGACCGCGGTTTCCGACGTTTACCAGGATTTCTTCGGCGACGGAAGTTTTACCGGCAAAGGTCTATACGACGTCGATGCTTTTCAACAGACGCTCGATAACCGCGTGCCGCCCAACTCGCTGCTGAGTCACGATCTCTTCGAATCGTTGTTCGCGCGCGCCGCGCTCACGACCGACATCGAATTACTCGACGACTATCCCGCTTCTTACGAAGCTTACGCGAAACGTTCGCACCGCTGGACCCGCGGCGACTGGCAGATCGCTCGCTGGCTCTTTCCACACGTGCCAGATGGTGAACGCAAAAAAGTTCGCAACGTATTGCCGGCGATCGCGCGTTGGAAAATTCTCGATAACCTGCGACGCAGTCTCGTTGCGCCGGCATTATTTATCTGGCTCGTTGCTTCGTGTGCGTTCTTTCCCGGTTCGCCGTGGCTCTGGGGTCTCTTTGTTTTTCTGGTCATCGCGTTCCCTGTTTACCTTCACGTAACCACGGGCCTGGCAATGCACCCGCGCGGGATTGCATGGACCAGTCACTTCTGGAGCATTTGGGGCGACTTCCGCACCAACACTGCACAGATCGCGCTGTCGTTCGTCTTTCTGCCACACCAAACCTGGTTGATGTGTGATGCGATCGTGCGCGCGCTCTACCGTCAACTAATCTCGCGACGGAAACTGCTCGAATGGATCTCCGCGGCCGAAGCCGAAACGAAAGTGCGAAACGATCCCGGGTCGTTCGTACAGTTCATGCTCCCCGCCCTACTGCTGACTCTGATCGCACTCGGCTTCACGTTCAGCAACAAACGCGTTGGCCTTTCTGTAATGGGCCCACTCGCTGTGGTCTGGTTATTCTCACCGTTCATCGCTTACCTGGTGAGCAGACCACGAACAGACGAGCGAAAACTGTTGCCCGCAGAAGATTTGAAATTCGCTCGACTGATCGCGCGGCGTACCTGGCGTTTCTTTGAGACTTTCGTCGGCCCCGAAGACAATTGGCTACCGCCCGATAATTACCAGGAAGATCCGGCGCCGGTTACCGCACATCGCACTTCTCCGACAAACATGGGTTTGTTGTTGCTCGCGACTTCTTCAGCCCGCGACCTCGGTTACGTTGGCGCACTCGAGTTCGTCGAACGAGTAGAACTGACCTTCGCGACGATGGGGAAACTCAATCGCCTGCAGGGTCACTTCTTTAACTGGTACGCCACCAAAACTCTTGAACCACTATTGCCGCAATACATCTCAACCGTCGACAGCGGCAACCTCGCCGGACATCTTTTCGCAGTGAAACAAGCCTGCGTCGAGTTTCCCGAAAACAAACTTTTTGACGCGCGTGTGATTGAAGGACTCACAGACACAATTGACGGTGTCACTACAGAAGCCGCGAATCTCGGAACCGTCCGGCAACGCACGGAAGTCGTGACCGTGAGACAGTTGCAGGATGAGATTGCAGCGTGCCGTCAACTATTGACCGTAGCGCCGGGCGAGAATCTTTCCTCATGGATCGTGTTGTTTGATTCGCTCGAACGGCGCGCGTCAGAGATTGAAGACATTGTCAGCGCGTTGGCCCACGAACACGGCGACGTTAGTTTCAAAGAGTTGCGCTGGTGGGTCGGCGCATTGCAACACCAGGTCGATTGTCGCCGCAGAGACATCGAAGCACTCACTTCTTATGGACGTTTGCTGGCGCTGGTGGAATCTGAAATCGGCACAGACGACAAAGACTGGCTTTCGATTCTCAAACTGCTCCAGGAAGTTCCGGCGCTCGCCGAGATCCCGCAACTCTGTGATCGCGCCCTGGTCCAACTCGCCGCGATGCAGGAACAAGTTTCGCCCGAGCTGTCGCAAGCATCGGCACGCCTCACAAAAGCACTGGAGCAGTCAGCCGGTGGTTCCGCCGACACGCTTTCGCGTCTCAGTCGACTCGCGCGCCGCTGCGATCAGATCGTCGATGAGATGGACTTCTCGTTTCTTTTCGACGTGGAGCGCAAACTATTCCCGATCGGTTACAACGTCACGGCGTCTCGCGTCGACGACTCCTACTACGATCTGCTCGCCTCCGAAGCGCGTCTCGCGAGCTTCGTTGGCATCGCGAAAGGCGACGTGCCGCAACAACACTGGTTCCGTATGGGTCGCGCGCTCACGAAGGTCGACGGCGGACGCGCGCTGATCTCATGGACCGGCACGATGTTCGAGTACCTGATGCCCCTGCTGGTAATGAAGAACTACCAGGCGACGCTGTTGTCGGAAACTTATCGAACGATCGTCGACCGCCAGATCGAATACGGCGACGAGCGCGGCGTGCCGTGGGGCATCTCCGAAGCCGCTTATAACGTTCGCGATCTTAGTCTCAACTATCAATATGGACCATTCGGTGTTCCCGGTCTCGGCTTGAAACGCGGACTGATTGAGGATCTCGTGGTCGCTCCTTACGCAACGATGCTGGCGCTACCCATCGATCCGGTCGCATCAATAAGTAATCTTCGACGCCTGCAAAAGGAAGGCGCACTTGGACCATACGGGTTCTACGAGTCGATCGACTACACCACCGAGCGTTTGCCGGAAGGTCAGAAGTCGGCTCTGATTCGCGCGTTCATGACGCACCATCAGGGAATGAGTCTCGTGTCGCTGGCGAACGTGCTCCATGATGATCTTGGACCAACACGTTTTCACTCCGACCCCGTAGTGCAGGCCACTGAGTTGCTGTTGCAGGAACGCATCCCTGTCGGAGTGCCCGCGGCTCATCCGCGCGCAGAAGAAGTGCTGACCGGCAGAGTGATGCAATTCCAACCGGGCGCGATCACTCGGGTTTACGATTCGGCCGAACTCAGCACGCCGCGCACGCAGTTGCTCTCGAACGGAAACTACAACGTGATGATCACGACTGCTGGTTCGGGTTATTCGCAGTGCGAAGGCGACGCGGTAACGCGCTGGCGTGAAGACGTGACGCGAGACAACTGGGGCGCGTTTATTTACCTGCGCGATGTGCGCAGCGGCACGGTTTGGTCCGCGGGACATCAACCCGTGCGACGAAAGGCGCAGTCGTATCACGTCGCGTTTTCGGAAGACAAAGCTGACTTCCGGCGTCTGGATTCCGGTATCTCGACGCGCATGGAAGTGGTGGTTTCAGCCGAAGACAATGCGGAGGTGCGGCGCATTTCACTCACGAACCACACCTCGCGCATGCGCGAGATCGAGTTGACCAGTTACGCCGAAGTCGTGCTGGCAAGTCCGAATGCCGACAACGCGCACCAGGCGTTCAGCAATCTCTTCATTGAGACTGAATTCATTCCGGGCGAGAACGCACTCGTCGCACATCGCCGCCAACGCTCGTCTGACGAACGACCGATCTGGGGTGTTCACGTTGTCGTGGCCGAAGCCGAAATGGTCGGCGGGGTGCAATATGAAACCGATCGCGGCCGTTTTCTTGGACGCGGTCGCACCCCCGGCAATCCGATCGCAGTGATG
>OBKT01000036.1_pt1 | contig 13840 bp, 14 predicted proteins | sample 1519771 | NCBI WGS metagenome assembly OBKT01 (sample SAMN00737777, study PRJEB22531) | soil metagenome | reverse complement strand
CGTTCCTACCAAAGCGGGCGATGATCGAAACCAGGAAGACGACTTTTCGCATAGCTTTTAACGCGCCACCTTTCGCGGCAGCATTTGATCATTCCATGTATCGAACTCTTTCATCAGTCGCTGCAGGATCTCCGGATGCCTCTTACTAAAATCCGCCTGTTCATGCTGATCGACAGAAAGATCGAACAGGCGGCGAACCTCACCATTGCGGAAGAATTTCCATTTCCCGTCTCGCACAGCGTCCTGCGTACCTATCCGCCAAAAGAAAGTGCGATCACTGACGGGCCTCGTGCCTTTGATTACCGGCAGTAAATCAATTCCATCAAGCGACTGACGACCAGCTACATCTGTTTCGCCGGCCGCGAGCATTGTCGCGGTCCAATCCATCGTTATTGCCATTTGCTGCGTTACGCGCTTGGCCGGCACGACTCCCGGCCACCAGACAATGGCGGGTACACGGATACCACCCTCCAGCAAATCGCCTTTATCACCCGAGAACGGCCATTCATATGAAAACCGCTCACCACCGTTGTCGCTTGTGAAGATCACGAGAGTGTTTCTCTCAACACCGGCGGCTCTTAATGATCGCATCACTCGACCAACACCCTGATCCAGGCTCTTCATCATTTGCGCGTACATCTTCAGCGAACCACCGCCACCCATAGTCACAGGCTCAATGGTTTTATCGGTGAAGGTGACGGTCTCACCACCTTTTGGCCCCTGCCATGGCCAGTGCGGTGCGGTGTAATGCAGGCTGAGGAAAAAAGGAGCGCTTCGACGTCTCTTCACATAACTGATTGCGCGTTGTGTCAGTAGATCAGTGAGATAACCATTGCGGCTGACGGGACTCAGATTCTCGTACAAGTCGGGCTCGCCGAGACCGTTCTTGTGTAGGAAGTAGTCTCCGGCCCCAGCGAGGATGCCAAAAAACTCATCGAATCCGTGCGCGTTCGGGCCCCATTCCGGACGAAAACCAAGATGCCACTTCCCGATCAGCGCGGTCTCGTAACCACTTTGCTTGAGCAACGACGCGATCGTCGGTTGGCCTGGCTCGAGACCAACATCATGGTTCGTAGCCGGTAGTGGTTCTTGCAAACCGATTTTGAAACGGGCCGGGTAACGGCCGGTGATGTATCCGCAACGCGTCGGTGTGCAAATAGCCGACGCAGAATAAGCGTTGGTAAATCTGGTGCCCTGTAAAGCAAGCCGATCGATGTTGGGAGTGCGGTAATCAGGTCGACCGTAACAACTGAGATCTCCCCAACCCAGGTCGTCAGCGAGAATAAAGATTATGTTCGGGCGGAAATCGTTTTTTGTGGACGAGGTTTGAGCGGACTGCGTTGCGGCAACCGAGCCGAGTCCACCTAAAAACGTTGTTCCGGCGGCGACGCTTTGCAAGAACTTCCGGCGCGTTAGTGTCATGAGCGAATACTACAGCGCAACCTCCGAAAGTAAAGCAATTGAACGCCTGCAAGAAACTCCGAAGTCAAACGTTCCGATACCGGGAATGAAAATCTCAACTCGACTATTACCATTATTGATGATTCTGGCGTTTGCAGTTTCAACTGCGGCTCAACAGGAAGAGATGACATTTTGTGATGTCGTCAATGCGAGCCTTGGCTCAGTGGATTTTGACCGCGACGGCATTGAAAACTGCAAAGACAATTGCATGCTTGATGCAAATCCCAATCAGAAGGATTCCGACGGCGATGGTATTGGCGACGTCTGCGAGTGGCGCGAACGTAAGTGGAAAGAGTGGAATGATTCCGGCAGGGAACTACGCCGGCAAGCGCGTGAGCCGGTTGATCTTCCGAAACTAATCGCAAAGTCGTCGGACGTAGTGTTGGGGCGCCTCACAGATGATCGATGGCGCGAACCGGGAAAGGGTTTAGTTATAAAGGTCGAGATTATTCGCAGATTCAAAGATTCAACCGATCGGCGATACCGGCGCTACGAGCGGCCCATGTGGATCTTCGTGCCAGATCGCGGTCCGCTGGAGTTGATGGATGAATTGCTGCTGTTTCTAAAGAACGACAAGGCGAGAAAATGGAAGAAGCCTGCGGAATGGCCAGAGCCGTTCCGTCGCGGCGCAGCTCCACGGGCGATGAAATACTTTCGCTATGTACTTGCTGATTTGCGATACGGCGTTCTTGGAGTTTCGCCGGCTCGGATAGGCCAGATCGAAAAAATCCTACCTGAAGAATAAATATTTAATTAACGTCTGATCCTCACAAATCATAGTGTGACGTTTTCAGATTAGCTGCCACCGGTGGTTTTGATCTTACTGCCGTGGGCAAGATCAATTACTAACGAGCAAGAGTTCATCCACAGATTACACAGATGTTATAAAACGATCTGCGTAATCTGTGGATTAGGATCGACCAGAAAACGCAAGCCCGACGTCAGTTCCAAATAGAACGCAGGCAGGCAGCGAGGCGTTCGGCGCCTTGGGTAGCGAACCTGGACCAGGGAGACGGTTTTTGCCAATAACTTTGAAAGTCGGAACTCAGGAACTTTGCCTGGCTCTGCTCGACGCCCGCCACTTCAACCAAAAGTTTTTCATCTATCTTTGAAATCACTGGTTGACGAGTTCGCAAGTCCTTAATCGCAAATTTATTCTTCGCCAGAAGATTAGAGACGGCCTGCATCACAGCATCCGCCTTAGCATTAGCCCCCCTCTCAAACACCATCCCATGAACGCGGTTCACATATCTCTGCGCGAAATATTCGGCAAGCCCCTCTTCCAGGATCGTCGGGCCACGACTGAATCCCACAGGGCTCAGCACATGAACCGCTTCATGGGCAAGTTCCACTGAAGCCATCCAGGGCTTAATCCTTGACTCGCGACTAAGATATATTCTCGTCATCCGCAACGGCGCAAAGACGTAAGCTCGCGAAGTAGCACACTCAGTGATCCGAGGTATAGACAATTGATACGAGGAATCTCTTGGACCAAACAGCAGTTCAGCCTCTTCGAATATTTTCAACAACTCCTGCATCAACTTCTTCTCATGAGAACGATTGTTCGCAGTCAACAAATATTTTGTTTCTGCTTCGAGCGCTAACAACTCTTCCATGAAGCTCAGAACTCGCATGACCCAACTATATAACGGAGGCGACACATAGAGGAATGGGGATTGAACCATTGATCGGTGTACTTGGCTTTATGGGGACGCTGCTGCTCGTGCTCGTGGGCTTGTTGAACTTCTCTGTTTTCCGAAAACAGCTTCGGATTGCGAAGGAACAAATCGACACTGCGGTGCGTCAGCTTGAGATCGTCCAGAAGCAGCCTGATCTATACCTGATTCAACGGGCCGTCACCGAGACTTCGGACCATCTGCGTCTCTTCGTCGAGCACCCCAAACTCCGACCATACTTTTATAGCGCTGCTGAGTGGAAGCCCGGCGATGAAGTGTCATTAGACGAGATCGGAGCGATGGCGGAGCTTATCCTCAATAACTTTGCTTCAGCATTGATGCACTCAGCCGCGTTCCCCGAATACCCCGTTCGCGGTGTCGATCGAATCATCATGTTTCACCTCCGTCGCAGCCCCGCACTGCGCGAGTTTCTTCTCGAAAATTTCGAGCGCTTTCCGTTCACAGGGTTGACACTCCTGTGCCTCAAGAACGAAACTAGGGACCAGGTCGAGGCAGATCTTCAGCGGCTCATCAAAGCACCCGCTGTCGATGATTCAGAGATAGCGCGCCGCAGGGAGTTATTACAACTGTACCGGACAGGCGAGCCGCGCGAACCAATTGATTTCACGTCGTACAGCATGAAGAGGCGACGCTAGTTTGCACTCATGCCTCCATTTCAATCAGGCGTAGACTAAGGCAGGACTTCGGAGGTTTCGATGTTGAGTTCTATCGCGAAACTGTTTGTTTCGGTAGCCGTCGTCATGCTGATCTTGTGCACGTCACTCACTAGCGCCGACGCGGCAGTCTTTCGCGATCGTGCTTCCTTTAACGCTGCCTCACAGAATCTCGCTACTATCGATTTCGAATCCGGCGCGAACAGGCCGGACGGTTTGGGATTTTTGGAGATTGATGGCGTTTACTTCTTTGGTCTTGGTGGCGTGCCTTCAATCGTAACCGGGCAAAACGGCAATAAGCTCTTGCACGAATCGACTGTAGGCGAAATCACGCGTCTCACGATTTTCCTTCCGCCAGGAACAACCGCTGTCGGAGTTGACCAGTTCAATCGGCCGATGATCGTATCAACTTCCACCGGCGAGAGCGTCACGATGGAGCAATCGGATAATTCAGATTTTGTCGGCTTCGTCTCCGATCAGCCCATCCAGAGTTTGGTAATCATGTTCGACTTTCCGGAGCCGACACCGGACGCGCTGGTTGACAATCTCTCCTTTGGTCAACGACGTGTTGGGAACGAACCGCCAGTGCCGCAGTTACTCGTAACCAATACTGGACGCGCTGCCGCACTCGATTCGGTAACGACAACGAGCGAACCTTTCCTCGTGCTCGGGTCGCAACTTCTTGCCACCGACGGCCATACAAGAATCACACTCTTTGTAGTTGGTGTCTTACTCCAGCCTTCCGATCTTCCGTTCGTAACTGTCCAGGCCGAAGACTCACAGCAGCGACTCTTCGACGTACCTTGTGAGGCAACGGCTCGAGTCAAAAACTTGAGCTGGATGTCGCAAGTCACTGTTCGCCTCCCTGATGCGCTCATCGGCGCGGGCGACGTGAACATCAGAGTCAGAGTGCGCGGTAAAGAGAGTAATCCGGCCACATTGCGAATTCAGTAGATGAAATAGAGTCATTTGTTTCTGAAACTCGGCACTGGAAGCGCTCGTTTCTAGCATCGTTGTTAATAACGAACATACAGCGCCGTTTTATGTGTGAGTAGTAAAGCCACACAAAAACGCACACAAACTACGAAAAGGCAGATCTATGTTGCGAGATTTACGATATAGCCTTCGAAGTCTATTGAAGCGACCGGGCTTCAGCCTCGTCGTTGTTGCGACGCTCGCGCTTGGAATCGGTGTGAATGCAGCACTCTTCAGTGTGTTCAACATCCTGCTGCGTCCGTTGCCGGTCAAGCAGCCGGAGTCGATTGTGCGCCTCACAATCGACGAAGACTCCAAACGATCAGATTTGTTTTCCTTTCCCGACTATGCCTACATTCGCGATCACAACCAATCGTTCTCTGAAGTGTTAGCCGTATTCGAGGAGGAGCGTTTCCTTCTCGGAGAAAACAGCCCTAACAGAGACCCTGAAGAGATTCTCGGAAACTTCGCTTCAGAAAACTACTTCACGATGCTTGGCGGAAGCACCTATCTCGGCCGCTTTTTCACTGCCGAAGAAAACAGCGTACCGGGTCGTGATGCAGTCGTCGTCTTGACTTATGGTTTCTGGCAGCGGCGCTTTGGTAGTGATGCACATCTTGTTGGTAGCAGCATAAAGTTAAATGGAAAACCGTTCACGGTCATCGGCATAACTCATCCGGACTTCGTTGGACTCAGGCATGAGATGCCGGACATCTGGCTACCACTCGCGATGCGTGCTGCTATGCCGGCGGCCGGATTCGACGATATTGCTCCCGAAAAGCGGGACTGGTACGGCGGACGCGACTTTACCTGGCTAAGCATATTCGCGCGCCTCAAGCCAGGCAGGACCGCGGCTGAAGCGCGCACTGAGATGAATGTTCTGTTGGGCCATCTCGATACTCAGTCCAGCACTGAACCAAAGAAAATGATCGCCGTCGACCCGATCAACGATCTCAAGGTTCCAATCGAAGGGTGGATGCTTGTTGGAATGGTCCTCGGAGCCACTGGTCTTATCCTGCTGATCGCTTGCCTCAACATCGCGAACATGCAACTCGCGCGAGCTATCGCGCGACAGAAAGAGATCGGTGTTCGACTGTGCCTGGGCGCAAGTCGTTGGCGATTAGTTAGACAGTTATTGACCGAGAGTTTGGTGTTGAGCATCGTGGGCGGTATCGCTGGAGTGATGCTCGCCTGGTGGAGTCTCAACCTGTTTCTGTCCGTCGTTTTTGTGCGCTACGGTGGTGAAGACATGTTGCGACTGAATATCGATCTCACGCCGGATTGGCGCGTCATGGCTTATTCTTTCGGCCTTGCGTTATTGAGCGGAATTGCGTTTGGTCTTGTTCCTGCGTTGCGCGCGACTCGTCCCGATTTGATTGGAATCGTCAAGTCGGAAGGCGCCACCGCGACTGGCGGCTCGGCGCGATCACGACTGAGCAGCGCACTCGTTGTCGCTCAAGTGTCGATCTGTTTTGTGCTGCTGATTCCAGCCGGACTCTTATTGCGTAGTGTCCAACTCAACCTGGCAAACGATCCCGGCTATGCAGCAAAGAACCTTCTTTCCGTGGGTTATAGCCTGGAGTTGAGTGGTTACGACGAGGAACATGCGAAGGTTTTTCAGCAGCAACTGATGACGCGGCTCGCCGCGCTTCCGGGCGTGAAGAGTGTCAGCCTCGACCGCGAATATATCGCTCGCGGCATCATCACGTTATTGGACCAGGGCGGAAGTGGTCCAAAGCAGTACTCCAGAGTACCGATCGAACAAATACCCTCCACGTTTTTCGACACGATCGGTACGCCGCTCGTTGTCGGACGTCCGTTTACAGCGGATGAGGTAAACGCACACACGCCAGTACTCATTGTCAGTGAATCGACTGCGCGAAGCCTCTGGCCTGGCGAGAGTGCGCTGGGCAAGTTGCTGCGTATCGAGCGACCACTGCGTGACGGCGGCACCGAAAGCATTGTTTCTTCGGCGCAAGTAGTGGGCGTTGTGCGTGACAATCAGATCTATCGATCCGGAGAAACACCGCCGCTCATCGTCTATGTTCCCGGCGCAGAGCCTGGTGCAATGGATACGACAGTGCTGGTGCGCACCACGACGGACGCCGCGGCCCTCAAAGATCTTGCACGCCGTGAAGCTTATGCCATCGAGCCTGTGCTGCGGCTGTTCGTGAGAACGTTCGATGAGAGAATCGCCAGAGAACAGGGCATTATGTCTGCCGCCTCACACGGAGCAACTGCGCTCGGCGCATTGGCTCTCATGCTGGCTGTCATTGGGCTCTATGGCGTGATGGCGTGGCTGGTGGTCCAACGCACGCGCGAAATCGGAATTCGCATGGCGCTTGGAGCACAGGCACACAACGTTCTGACTCTCGTGCTCGCACAGGGCATGAAGCTGGTGCTGCTTGGCGTCGTCATTGGTATTCCGGCGTCACTCGCCGTGGCGCGACTGTTATCGAGTATGTTGGTTGGTTTAACTACAAGCGATCCGCTCACGATTGCAGTCGTTACAGCGCTACTAGTGGGAGTGACTCTGCTCGCTTGTTATTTACCCGCGCGACGCGCAACGAGAGTCGATCCGTTGGAGACGCTTAGATACGAGTGAAACGGTCGGAATAATATTCAACGATTATTCGGAGTCTGTTTTTGCGAAGTGCTCTCGTATATCCAGGTATACAGGCTTCAGAGTTTTGAACAGCCGGCCCCAGGTAGCTTCGTCTGGCGTCTCCGACCCTTTGGGAAATGGGTCATACATGTCTCTGGAGGTCAAGAGCATCTGGCGCGACTTGCCTTCCTTGTAAAGACTGAGAAAACCGATGTAGCCCTCCTCGGGACCCCTGAAGAACCTTCTGCTGGACGGCTCATAGGGCTTCCAGCATGCGATTGCTTCAAACGCGGAGTCGTAATCTTTCGTCGGCAAAGGGTGAAGATCCATCTGCGTTTGGCGCTCTGGGTGATACCACGACCAGTATGCCTGTTCCTTCGTTCTGATGAGCCATAACGCCTGCATGTCCGCATGACCATCCGGTAACTCAATGAGTATCGATGAGATGAAGGGCTCACGCTGCCACTCGGCGAAATACTTATCGACGGGAGGCTGTGGTCTTGCCGCCGCAAACTCGCAGTAAACCTCGCCCGGGCAAACGCCTGCGTTCTTGAGCAGCGACATGTAAGTCAGGTCCCAACCGAGTCCATTGCTGACGGAAGCCGCCTTCTTCCATTCCTCACACTCAGCGCGTTCCGTACTGCTGTGCGATTGAAACAATTGTGTGAGTATCGGAAAAATTCTGTGGCGCGACGTGGTAGCAACGACGCCAATAGTGAACGTAAGGAGCGCAGCTATGACGTTGTGTGCATAACGATGCATGTTCTTTATTATGACTTCGGAACAGCGCCAAGTCTCCACAGAACACTTGCGAATTAAACTCATTTCTTTTGCGTTCCTCGATGTATGAACTGTCCCCTGCAATAAATATCTTTCAGCAGTCGCAACGAGACAGAACAAACGCTTTCTTTCCCACTCCTAACCTACCGTTTTGCCTGGCATATAGCTTGTTTCTGATCACAAGCAATATCGACCACAAAAGGGGAGAAGTATGTTCAAGAAAGTTCTATGTCTGGTGCTCGTCGGGTTTCTGCTTAGCGTGGCTGGAGTCAGGCCTGCTTATGCCGGGGCAAGAGAAGAAAAGGAGACTCGTTTAGCGGAGAAGGTGAAAAAGGGAATTAGCAAACTCGGAACAGGTGCAGCGGCGCGTGTTGAAGTCAAGCTACGGGACAAGACGAAGCTGAAAGGCTATGTCAGTGAAGCAGGCGAAGACAGCTTTGTCATCGTCGATGAAAAAACGAGTGCAATCTCCAGAGTGCCTTATTCACAAGTTCAGCAGGTCAAGGGGAACAACCTCTCCACGGCTGCGAAAATCGCCATCGGCGTGGGAATCATACTCTTACCCATAGCGATTGCTCTCTTCTATGCATCAAAGAGCTAAAGTTTGCGGCGACAAGCTTGAACATTCCTTGAAACTCGGCGTATCAATACTCATCTGCATTAACACACCGGACTCAAGGAGAAGAGATGGCTTTAAGATTAGTAACTACCATTGCGGCTCTTTGTTTGGGCTTCTCAGCCGTGTCCGTCACAAAGCCCGCCGATTGGCCCCAGTGGCGAGGGCCGGAACGTAACGGAATCTCAAAGGAGACCGGCCTGCTTAAACAATGGCCGGCTGGCGGCCCCAAACTGCTCTGGCAGTTGAACGACATTGGTGACGGGTTTTCAGGGCCGTCGGTAGTTGGAAGCCGCATCTATCTGGTGAGCAATCGTGGCATGGATAACGAGTTTGTTCAGGCTCTCTCAACTCAGGATGGAAAAGTTGTTTGGACCACGCGCATTGGCAATGTCGGCAATCCGGATCAGAACCCTAACTATCCGAAGGCCCGGTCCACTCCGACTGTTGACGGAAATTTCATTTACGCCCTGGGCTCGGATGGTGACCTCGTCTGCCTCGAAACCAAAAGCGGAAAGATTCGATGGCAGAAGAGTCTTCGGAAAGAGTTTGCTGGACAACCGCACGACTGGGCATATGCAGAGTCTCCGTTAGTTGACGGTGACGTTCTTGTTGTCACTCCCGGTGGCGCCGAGGCTACGATCGTGGCGCTGAACAAAAACACCGGCGCGCTCATCTGGAAATCGGCGGTTCCGGGGGGCGACCCGGCAGGTTACGCGTCAGCGATCGTCGTGCAAGGCGGCGGACGCAAGCAATATGTGCAATTTTTGAGTAAGGGTCTCGTCGGAGTTGACGCGAAGACGGGTGAGTTCCTCTGGCGGTACAAAGACGTGGTGAAGGGCCCGGCGCAGGTTTTCACGCCCGTGGCGCGTGATGGATATGTTTACGCTGGAGCACTTTCCATCGGAGGCGGTCTCATCCGTTTGAAACCCGACGGCAACGGAGTCGCGACCGAACAGGTTTACTTTGAGCGCGGCTTGCCGAATGGCTTCGGCGGTGCGGTGTTAATTGGTGACTACCTTTACGGCAGTGACCCGGCGGAGCAGAAGGTAGTCGCGGTTGAGTTCACGACCGGAAAGGTGATGTGGAAGGCTGAGAGCCTCGGCAGGTCTTCGCTAGCGTATGCCGATGGGCTTCTTTATATTCACGCGTGGAAGGGAGATGTTGGGTTAGTGGAAGCAACTGCGGAAGGTTATCGTGAAAAGGGTCGATTCACTCCGCCGGATCGAACGAAGCCTGCGCCTGGCGCGCCTTACTCGGATACGTCATATTCGCATCCAGTGATTGCTAACGGAGTGCTCTACATTCGCGATGCCGGAACGTTATGGGCTTACGACATCAAAGCACGTCGATAGGTGTGAAGAAGTCCTGAACGACACCACGTTCGCACCTGATGGCAGTGCTTATGTGACAGACTCCGTCAACCCTGTGTTTTATCGTCTCGCCCCAACAACTACACGACAATATGAGCTTCAGGAGTTCTTGAAATTTGACGGCACAGTCGTGACGTATGTTAATGCGGCCGGCGCTGAGGCGATCAATGTCAACGGCATTGTTGCTACCGCGGATGGTCGCTATCTCATCATCGGCAAGCGCAATGAGAACAAGCTCTTTCGCGTCAACCTCAAATCACGAGAGATCGTTCCTGTGAACATGCCGGCCGGAATGTTGAATACGCCGGACGGCCTGTTCCTGGAAGGAAACATGCTCTACGTTGCGCAGAATTTGCCGAAGTCAATCGCGGTCGTAAAGCTCTCATTTGACTTCTTGCAGGCTGAGCTCGAACGCACCATCAACCACCCGACCTTCGCGTTCCCAACTTCGGTGGCACGTTATAAAAACAGGCTTTTCGTCGTGAGTTCTCAGTTTGATACTGCTGGAAGTCCCGCTGCCGTTTCGGGGACGGGTATAGAATTGAGATTTCCTTTTCCGAGTTGTAACGGAGAAAAGATAGTTTCGCAGAACAGGGTGGATTGAGACGGTCGTTCCCTTTAAAGACGGTTAGAAAAGATGGTGGATTATTATCAGATTCTTGGGGTCAAGAGCACTGCCTCAACGAAGGAGATCAAGACTGCATATAAGCGACTCGCGCGTTTGCAACACCCGGATCTCAACGGCGGCCAGCCGGAGGCGTCCCAGGCATTCGTTCAAATCTCGCATGCCCGAGATATTTTGATCGATCCAAAGCGCCGTGCTGCGTATGACGCACAGCGCAATGCTTATGTCGCTAGAGGTGCTTCGGCACCCGTCGTGAATCCCACCGTCGAAACTTATGTGCGGCGAGCGCGAGAGGACGCTCGCATCAGGCAGAATCTCGACAAGTTTTTGACGATTGAACGGGAAGAGGCACGCGCGCTGCGACAAGCTGTCTTTCCAATCGTGGCGTTTCTTTTCGCCGCGTTCTTTGTACCGTTGGTCCGTCCTCACTTCTGGCATAGTTCCGGCTGGATCGGTCGTACAGTGATATTGGTGCTGGTTAGCCTTGGCGTATGGCATACCGTCTCAAAATTTTCGGCGGCCATCAAACTATATACGGACGACGGTCCAACGGTCGCAGCGCGATGGAGTAGACGTCAGGCCATTCTTCTCATTCTCCTCGCCACAATCGGGTGCGGTCTTCTGGGAACTTTGATTGGCATCTCTTTTAGCGATTCCTTGTTGAGTGCGATGCCGATGTTCTTCGACCCGTCGATTCGTTTGGAGTTGCTGTTTTACCCGTGGATCATGGTCCTGGTAATGGATGGCATGCATTCGCTAAGTCAGAGACTCGACATTTGATGACGATCACGCGATGACGCACAGGGATTGATACTTTTGGCGTTCCGTACTGGAATCGAATTGTGTCGCCGATTTAAAGGAATTCAAAGGAGACGAAGGAATCGTTTGGAACCCTTAATGGATCCGCGAGGACGTAAATGAAAATTGTCTCAACGCGCTTCGTGAGTTGCTTATTGCGACATAACGCTCAAGGTGGTAGTGTGACGATATGATTGATTCATTCCAGATAGAAAGGATGTCAGTGACCGAACGGCTCCAGGCGATGGACCAGCTTTGGGACTCCCTCACTCGCGATGGCGAAGAAATACCTTCGCCGGACTGGCATCAAGATGTTTTGGCTGAAAGGAAGGCAAGAGCCCAACGCGGAGAAGCAAAGTTTCTCACTCTGGATCAACTCAGATCCCGTTTACGAACCTCTGAACCATGACCGTAGTAATACTCGAGGATGCGGCAGAAGACCTCGAGTCGGGTGCACAATTCTACGAATCATGTGCGACCGGAGTTGGCGATTACTTTCTCGACTCAATCCTTTCCGATCTCGACTCTCTGATTCTTTTTGCCGGTGTTCATCCACTCTACTTGGGATTCCATCGGATGCTCTCGAAGCGATTTCCTGTTCGGCGTCTCTATTATGAGATGGAAGACGACGTAGTCTACGTTTATGCCATTCTGGATCTGCGGCGCGACCCCCTTTGGATTCGGAAGCAGTTGCAGGATAGGTAATACGATGAAAATAACGGTCGAGTGTGCTCAGGGTGACAGTACTGCCGCTTGCATCTTGTGTTGTTAACTCTCAAGCGCGATCCGGCAAAAGATCTATAAGTCGATTAACAAAGTAGAGACGTGATGCGGCAATCCATCGTTCATGTGGCACTCGTCGTTAGAGATTACGATGAAGCGATTGAGTTCTACACAAACAAGCTCCACTTCTCTCTGCTCGAAGACACTTATCAGCCAGAGCAAAATAAACGTTGGGTTGTAGTTTCTCCTCCGGGCTCAGTTGGAACGACGTTGCTACTGGCGAAAGCAGCCAACGCAGAACAGGAAGCTTGTGTTGGGAATCAGTCGGGTGGCAGAGTTTTTTTGTTTCTCAACACAGATGATTTTTGGCGAGATTACAATGACATGATTGCAAAGGGAATCAAGTTTGTGAGAGAGCCGACAAACGAGCAATACGGACTAGTCGCGGTGTTTGAAGACTTATACGGTAATCGATGGGATCTGCTCCAGCTGAACAAGGTGCTGTAGGTTTGTTCGCCCCGCTTAACTTGTTCCACGAGTCGATCTATTAAACTCCGGGGCATTGCTGGCCGCAAGGGCCCTCACACGACCATACAAACCCTCGTTTTTCAGATGGCCTAACGACAAATACAATGGCGGAATACCGGAAGGCGATAACACCAACCAACCTTCGGTTTCACGCCACGTGACGAGCGCTGACCATGGAACGCTGGCGTCGATCTGGGCACCCTTGACCCAAAGCTTATGGTCATTGACCCCATAAATAAGAGCTTCTCTCAGATATTTGTGTCCGCGAAAACTACTGAGAGCGCCAAACGAAAGTAGTCTGGGAGCAAAGAGAATCACACCAACCAGACCCAAAACAAGCAGGCCTAACAGCAGTGTAACCTTCGTAAATAAGAGCAGTACGCCGACCGCAGTTAATCCAACCAACCTGATCATTCTTGGACGTTTCGTTAGCACTCCCCACACAGCGAGATATTGCGACTCCGTCAGCGTCACCGTGTTTTCAAATGTGAATTCGTCCATCTTCTTACTCTTTCCCGAGTACGTTTCAGTGGAAGGAAAGCGCGAGTAGCGATTTCATTATCAACTCAGAAGAGTCATCACCACCATATCACACACAGCGGCGTCAGCACTGATTTACTACGGTTACTGTTATTCGCGGAATCGACGTCAGTCAAGGCTCTCTACGAACCCATGTTGCTTTGAGATCGAAACAATTTGGACATCAGGTTTGTCACCATGCAAGAATGGATTCCATATTTCGTCATCTCAGATAGAGTGAAGTGAACGTTTGTACGATAAGCGCGCTTAGAGCGGACTAATTGGTTAGGACCGCCATAGCCACGTCAATTTCCTGCATCTCAATTAACCATCAGACACTCGTGCATCGGAACCGAAAACTTTCCATAGTATCGGACCTCTTAATGCTAATGCTTTTGTTCCCGACTGTCTGTTTCGAGCCAGCCTTTTCAGTGAAGAAGGCAAAGTGATCGCAGCACAAGCTGTCGCAGGGCATCCGCTACTTCTG
>OBKT01000035.1_pt1 | contig 13916 bp, 12 predicted proteins | sample 1519771 | NCBI WGS metagenome assembly OBKT01 (sample SAMN00737777, study PRJEB22531) | soil metagenome | reverse complement strand
GGGAACGCCCGCCGGCGCGCCGACGACCTCGCCCGAAGGGATGCCGATGGGCGAGAGCAATAAATTTGTTTACGACACTTCCGACGAAACGGGCAAACCACTCACAACGCATCAGTTTTACGACGGCACTCCGCATCCGTGGGAGTTCAAGCGAGTGTGGCATCTTGAACCTTCACTCGATAATCCAGACACAGTCTATGCCGGTATTGAAGACGCTGCGTTGTTCCGTTCAACGAACGGGGGGCAGACCTGGCACGAACTTCCCGGTCTGCGCGGACACGGTACGGGTTCTCAGTGGCAACCCGGCGCCGGCGGTATGTGCCTGCACACGATTATCTTGGATCCCAACAACCGCGAAAGAATCTACGTTGCGATCTCGGCCGCGGGTGCGTTTCGCAGTGACGACAGCGGCGCGACGTGGAAAGCGATTAATCAGGGACTGCGCTCGCAGTACATTCCCGATCCGACCGCGGAGGTGGGCCACTGCGTCCATCACATCGCGAAGCATCCGTCGAATTCAAACGTGCTGTTCATGCAGAAACACTGGGACGTGATGCGCAGCGACAACGCTGGCGATACGTGGACCGAAGTCAGCGGAAACCTGCCGACTGATTTTGGTTTTGTGATCGACGTTCACGCACACGAGCCCGAGACGATTTACGTTGTGCCCATCACGAGTGACAGCGAACACTATCCGCCGGATGGAAAGCTGCGCGTTTATCGTAGCCGCACCGGTGGTAACGAATGGGAAGCGCTCACTAACGGTCTGCCGCAAAGCAACTGTTACGTGAACATACTGCGTGATGCCATGGCCGTTGATTCACTTGATTCGTGCGGCGTGTACTTCGGCACCACTGGCGGACAAGTATATGGATCTGCTGACGCCGGAGACACATGGACTCCCATTGTTCGCGATCTTCCGCCGGTGCTTTCAGTGGAGGTCCAGACGCTGACATGATTGTGATTGTTCTGCCGGCACATTTGCGATCGCTTGCAGGCGTCACAGGAGATGTCCAGCTCGAGATTGATGGTCCAGTGACACGACACTCGATACTTGACGCACTTGAAGCGCGTTATCCGATGCTGCGTGGGACCATTCGCGATCACATCGCACGGGAGCGCCGTCCGTTGCTGAGGTTCTTCGCGTGCGGTGAAGATGTGACGCATGAATCCGCGGATACACCACTGCCCGAGGCGATCGCATCGGGAGCCGAACCGTTCTACATCATCGGAGCAATCGCAGGAGGTTAAACTTGTTTAGATCATCGCTCATCTTCTTGCTGTTTCTACTTGCGTTTTCAACTGCATGTCAGACACAAGCGACAACCACCGATGAAGCTGCGTTAAGGAAGTTGGACGATGAATGGTCCAAGGCCGCCGGCTCGAGGGATGTTGAGAAGACGATCTCCTACTACTCGGATGATGCCGTGGTGATGCCGCCGAATATTCCGACGTTGACAGGTAAAGAACCCATCCGAACGCTTTGGAAAAGCATGCTTGGCTCGCCGGATTTTTCTGGCGGGTGGAAGGCGACGAAAGTTGAAGTCGCGCGGTCGGGAGATCTGGCCTACGTCAGCGGAACCTATGAGTTCAACGAAAAGGACGATAGCGGCAAACCGATGACTGATAAAGGAAAATACCTGGAGGTGTGGAAGAAGCAGGCGGATGGCAGCTGGAAGTGCGTAGCGGATATGTTCAGCTCCGATCTGCCCGTTGGACCATAGAGAAAAAATATGAGCAGTAATACAAACACTATACGGCTTCATCGAGTGCTCAAGGCGCCGCCGGAGCGAGTTTACCGAGCGTTTCTCGACGCGGGAGCAATGTGCAAATGGCTGCCGCCGAACGGATTCACGGGCCACGTCCATCACCTCGACGCGAAAGTCGGTGGCACTTATAAAATGTCGTTCACTAATTTCTCTACCGGCCACAGTCACTCGTTTGGCGGCGAGTATCTCGAGTTAACGCCAAACGAACGCATTCGCCACACCGACAGATTCGACGACCCCAACCTGCCCGGCGAAATGCAAACGACGATCACGTTGAAGAAAGTGTTTTGCGGAACAGAGTTGAACATCGTGCAGGAAGGTGTGCCCGCTGTCATTCCACTCGAGGCCTGCTATCTCGGCTGGCAGGAATCGTTGCGACTGCTAACACAACTCGTCGAAGCCGAGATTCCCGATCAGATGTAGCCGCGGTTAGAAACCTCCCGTGCGGTGCGTGCGTACCATCACACTGATGCACGCAATCGTCTATGGCAACAGCGGTGTGCTCAAGCTGGAAGAGATTGACAAGCCTCATCCTGCGGACGACGAAGTGTTACTAAAAGTTCGCGCAGCTTCAGTCAACCCGCTTGATTACCACTTCTCGAAACACCCTTTTCTGCGTCCCGTAATGGCCAGGGTCTCCAAAGTGAAGACACTCAGGCCCGGACGTGATGTCGCAGGACAGGTTGAGGCAGTCGGCAAGAATGTCAAGCAGTTCAAGGCCGGCGACGAGGTATTCGGAGCATGCAATGGTGCATTTGCCGAGTACGCTTGCGGACGCGAGTCAGCATTCGTAATCAAGCCGGGTAACGTGTCGTTCGTGCAAGCTGCCTCTGTGCCCGTGGCCGGACTCACTGCCTTGCAGGGATTTCGCGATAAGGCACAACTTGAGCGGGGTCAAAAGGTCCTGATCAATGGCGCTGCCGGTGGCGTAGGAACATTTGCTGTACAGATCGCGAAGACCTTTGGCGCTGAGGTTACCGGCGTTTGCAGTACGAGGAATGTGGAGTTGGTCCGGTCCATCGGCGCAGACACCGTCATCGATTACACGCGAGAGGATTTCACCTGCAACGGGAAACAGTACGACTTGATCTTTGATCTCGTGGCGAACCATTCGTTCGCAGAGCAGCGGCGCGTGTTAACGCGCACTGGAATCTACATCGGGGCCGGCATGATCGGTCTTGGCGGATCCATGATTCGCGTATTGAGACGTCTAATCACGGAGTTGGTAGAGCGGCCCTTCGTCAGCCAGAAATCCATGAACTTGATGGCGAAACTGACTCAGAAGGATCTCGACACTCTTGGACTGCTCATCGCGGAAGGGAAAGTCATACCCGTTATCGACAGGCGTTATCGTCTGAGTGAAGTTCCCGATGCGGTTAGATATCTGGAACAAGGGCACGCAAGAGGAAAGGTGATAATCGATTTGGATAACAGCTAGCTAAGAACCACGTGGCCTGTTCATGAATCAAGTTCATTGTACGTGAGCTACCGCTAACGTGGAGTTGAACTCGTACGGAATGGTTGACGAGTCAAATGATCCTTGACGTTGTTGATTCGTCAACCTTAATCTTCAAACATGGACTACCGCAAATACATCACAATCGACCCAAATAAACGTGGCGGGAAGCCTTGTGTGCGTGGCTTGAGGATTACTGTTTATGAAGTGTTGGAGTACCTTGCCTCCGACATGACCGAAGCCCAGATACTCGAAGATTTTCCCGATCTAACGCGTGAAGATTTGAAAGCTTGCATTGCGTTCGCGGCAGATCGCGAGCGTAGACTGCTTACTGTGCCAGCAGCATGAAGTTGCTCTTTGATGAGAACCTGTCACACAAATTGGTGCGTCTACTTGTCGATGTGTTCCCTGATTCAGTTCACGTTCGCGATGTTGGATTGAAATCAGCGGATGACTCAGAGGTCTGGAAATACGCGCAGAATAACTCATTGGTAATTTGTTCGAAGGATTCCGACTTGCACCAGCGAAGTTTTCTGTTGGGGTTTCCTCCGAAAGTTGTGTGGGTACGGTTGGGTAATTGTTCCACTGCGGATGTGGAGACTTTGCTTCGAAAATACGCAGCGACTATAGAGCAGTTTGCAAAAGATGATTATGCGGCATTCCTTACTCTATCTTAATCAGCATGGAGTAAAGCTAAAATGAGCCAGCAACTTCAACGGAAGTTTTTGAGGTGCAAATTGCCACCTCAAAGTCGATATTATTTCTCAACGTCTTATTCAATTAGATTTTAGCGTCCGCGAGTCACAATGTCGGACACAGTGCTTTCGCCATAATAGGATTAGGGGGCGTCAGCACCGCTCACTCCAACTGTGTAATCGTTTACAGCTTTTTTCAAATTTCCGAGGCCAGCGCGCGGAGCGCTAGCCTCGTCTAGTCAAACGTCTTACTCCTCCGGTGCGAGATAACCGATAAGGAAGAGACTGCGTAACGCTCCGGTTGGAATAGTCACGGTCGCAGTAACTTTCGCAGCGGAAGAAACTACGATGCCGGAAGTCAAACGTTCATTTGATACGTTGAATCCAGCGCTGTTGAGCGTCAGCGTAGAGTCGAAGACGTTGCGGAATAGCGAAGGGTTCGCGAGATTCTCGACCCTGAGATTTAGTCGGGTAATGGTTCCGGGATTTCCGGCCTCAATCATCCAGTTGACGTCCGTTATGATCAGCACCTTGCCGGCCGGAATCGTGAATGTTGACGAAGTTCCATCGGGAAGTGTCCTCAGAAAAAAGATCTCGCCCGAGTTATTAAAAAGACCGTTTAGGCTAACCATCTCGCTGGCCTTGCGACCAAGATGCGTTGCCGATGAGGCGTTTACGTCGCGGACGAGAGCGGGAGCGGCTGCCGTGTTGCCAACCAGAATTGTTCCCGCGACCTTGGTAGTCCCTTGTGCCACTGTCGGTACTGGCTCAGACGTTGAGTTGGTTACGAGAACCTTGTCCTGGCTATAAGCGCGAGCCGGAGCGAAGATTGCGAATGCGGCGAGGCCGAGCAAAGCAATTAACGAATTCTTGAAGTTAATTCGGAACATCATCAGTCTCCTTACAAAATGTATTCAAATTTCGGACGCGGTGTGAGCCGCGGGGTTTCCGAGGCCGCGGAAGATACCGCGAGACGAAAAGAAAGTCTTGAGACTGGTGTGAATTCTTTATGAAACGGCGTGAAGGAGTTCTGAAACTATAAACCAACGCCGCGTAGCAACTCATTCCAACGTGGATCACTTTTCAACGACTCGAACGACGGCTGGAGTCGAAGGACGGCGAACAAGATCGAGTTCCGGCAGAGTCTGACCGCGGATGAACGTGAAGGAACGCGGATTCCCACAAAGTATATACCCAAAACTCACGAGATTTATTCCCGCAAGTTGACACTTACGTCATTGGACCAACCTGACTTCTCTGGTGCGGAATAAATAAGCCCCCGCATCGGTATGTATAGCGGTAGGCGTAATCGCCGCTAATACAGACTGAGAGTGAGAAGCCATGAAAAATAATATTTTTACAGTAGTGACGAAGATTGGTTTGCTGTCTGCGATCGTTCTCGCAACAGCAGTCATATCAACTCAAGCACAATCGCTTGCATATCGGGTTACAGTCAACATTCCGTTCGACTTCAGCATTGCCGATAAAACACTTCCAGCGGGCAAATACTCGATTGGTCGTGCAAGGGTTAACTCGGATGACGCGATCCTGTCGATCCTCGACGAGGATGGTCATACGAAACAACTGCGTGCCTCGATACCGGTCCTGACCTTTGATCCGAAAAGCAAAGCAACACTGGTTTTCCATCGTTATGGGGATCAGTACTTCCTTTACCAGGTGTGGTCCGCTGGTGAAACAACCGGACGACAGTTTCCGAAATCGAGTGCGGAGCGCGAAATCCTGCGCAATCTGGCAGGAGATGCAGCTTCAGGAAAAGTGGGCCAGAAGACGCCGGTCGAAACCGTAACCGTTGCCGGCGTTTTGCAATGAACTGTCGAATAGCAATGAAAGGTTAAAGAGATGATGACGGTAGATCAAGATGCACGACGCGCTGCTGAAGGCGACGTAGAAGCATTCGAGAGCGTCTACCGTCGTCATCATAAACGAGTGTACTCACTCTGTTTCCGCATGGTGAAAAACCCGTCAGACGCGGAAGATTTGACGCAAGAAGTTTTTTTGCAGCTCTTTCGCAAGCTTCACACATTTCGCGGAGAGTCGTCGTTTACAACCTGGCTGCACAGGCTGACTGTTAATCAGGTTCTGATGCACTTTCGGAAGCCGTTGATAAAGACCGAGAAAACTACTGAAAACGGCGTAACACCGATCAGGATTGTTACCGGAACAGAGAATCCACTGCGGATGTCGCAGATCGATCGCATTGCGCTAACCGAGGCGATCGAGCAGTTGTCACCAGGTTATCGAATGGTATTCATCCTGCACGATCTGGAAGGATATGAGCACGAGCAGATCGGAAAGATGCTTGGATGTGCAGTTGGAACATCAAAGTCGCAATTGCATAAAGCACGCCTTAGGCTCCGTCAATTACTGACTGGCCGTCACAAAACCCCTCGAAAACTGAACAGTGTGCGAGCGCGGCTAACGCGTCGCCTCGAACTTAGTGTTCAGCATCTGGCTTGAGTAACAGCCGTTCTAACTAAAACAACCTTAACAGTCTCCCTGAATTGTTAGGTGAAAATTTTGTCAAGGAGATTAATGTAGTGAGACACATCAGTTTCAGGATGGGTTCTATATTTTTTCTATTGCTGGCCGTTGGTTCAAGTGTCTTGGCCCAAACCAGCAAAGGGTTTCTTGTCGGCAACGTTGTCGATCCGACAGGAGCGGTCATCATTGGCGCGAACGTCAAGGTGACAAACTCGAGCACAGGGGCGACGCGTGAGACCGTCTCTGCGACCGATGGAAGTTTTCGTATCGATGCCGTTGACCCCGGTACGTATCAAGTTGAAGTAAGCCAGACCGGATTCAAGACTGTGCTGCGGGCAAACGTCGTGGTGGGCGCCTCGCAAACGACCACACTCTCTGTCCAGCTCGAAGTCGGAACGCAATCGGAAGTGGTCAATGTCGTTTCCGGCGGTGACGTTATTCTTCAAACTCAGGACGGAGCTCGTGTCAACACGTTAAGCAAGCGTGAAATCACCGATCTGCCAACACCGGCGCTGAATCCGGCAAACATCGTCTTTACTCTGCCGGGAGTAGTGGATCCTGGTCCACTAGCCGGCGGATTCGTGCAGGGCAACGAATTCTCAGTCAATGGCTTGCGTTCACGTGCTAACAACCAGTTGATTGACGGCCTCGATAACAACGACAACTCAATTGCCGGACAGTCATACATTCCGATCCTCCGTGATGGATACAGCGAAGTAACGGTATTGCAGTCTGATTACTCTGCGGAATTCGGCCGCGCCGGTGGTGCTGTGGTCAATATCGTGACCAGAAATGGAACGAATGATTTTCATGGCTCGGCTTATGACGTACTGAACAACAGCGCATTCAACTCGTTAACGGCAAGTCAACGAGCCGACGGCACACGAAAGCCTGTCGTAACCGAAAACACGTTCGGCTTTTCGCTTGGTGGCCCAATCAGGAAAGACAAGCTCTTCTTCTTCGGAACATATCAGGCGGATCGCTTTCGCGCCGGTACCGATGCCACAGTGCGAGTGCCAACCGCTGCTGGATTCAACACACTTCGTTCGCTATTTCCCGCCGGCACGAATGCGAACCTCGATAATTATCTGAGTATCGTCGGAAACCTTCGCGGAGAACGCGAGCTTTCCACTGTTGCCCTCGGCGGCGGCCGGCCTGACATCGATTTCGGCGAGACAACTGTCAGCAGTAGTCAGCCAGTCAATGACCATCAATTTCTGGCGCGAGTCGATTGGACGCCGACGCAGAAAGACAGTCTCGCGTTTCGCTATGTTTTTGACAATCAGCTTGTCGGTAATCAATTCCCAACTGTGCCGTCGGGTGGTTCACCGTTCCCCGGATTCGAAATTGACGTACCGAGCCGCGTGCAGAACTTCTTTTTCAACTACACGCGCAGTTTTTCGACGCGTCTGACCAACGAGGCTCGCTTCGGCTACGGTCGATTCGACGCTTCGTTCAGTCCGCGCGATCAGCAACTTAGTGGCCCCGTGTTTTCATTTACCGGTGCCGGTTTGGGACAGGGCATCACGTCTGTCGGTTTACCCAACATCTTTCCGCAGGGGCGACTCTTCAACAATTATCAAATCCAGGACACGCTGGCTGACACGGTCGGTAACCACACCTTCCGTTTCGGTGTTGACTTAAACATTCAGCGTTCTTCGCAGGCGATACCTTTCAACTCGCGCGGCACGCTGACGTTTGCTGGTGGCGGTGGCTTCAATGCGTTCGGAAATTTTGTGGACCAGTTTTCGGGCCGCGGAGCGGGTGGCGCCAGTATTCAGTTTGGAAGCCCGATCATTTTCCCCAACGCGTTTTATCAAAACTACTTCATCAACGATACCTGGCGTGTGAAACCGAATCTGACGGTGAACTTCGGTCTGCGTTATGAGAATTACGGAACACCTTTTAACTCGATTCGCTTTCCAGCCTTCGCAGGTTTTGATCAGCCCGTCGAGACGGTAGCCCGGCAAGAGCGCGATAACAATAATTTTGCGCCGCGTTTCAGCTTTGCTTACACACCGAATTTCTTCAAGCGAGTGTTCGGCGAGAACAAGACTGTGTTGCGCGGAGGCTTTGCCGTCAACTACGACTTCTTCTTCAACAACATTCTGAGTAACACCGCGTCAACCGTGCCGAACACGTTTGGCGTGACAAATTTTGGCGCATCGCTGCCTGCCGACACTGACCCGCGCGGGATTGCAAAGTTTGGCGCCGGCGCGTTGCCGACAACGGGCACTCCGGATCCGTTCGCAAGCATACAAACGATCCCGACCAACTTAGTGAATCCGCAAACCTTCGTTTACAACTTCGGCATTGAGCGCGAGCTGCCGTTCAACCTGATCGCCGACGTCGCTTATGTAGGTTCTCGTGGCACGCGTCTGTTCATAAACGAGCAACTGAATCCTGGTATCGGTGGGTTCAACACGCTGACTCGTGCGTTTGAAAATCGCGGTTCGGTGCTCGCACGCACAAATGGCGGCGACTCCAGTTACAACTCGCTGCAGGCACGTCTCGATCGTGGCTTCAAGAGCGGAGTGTTATTGCGATTTGCCTATACATTTTCAAAAGCGATCGACGACGTTGGCAGTGAAGTTTTTGTCACGACTGGCGGATCTTCATTCGGTTCCGATCCAAATAACCGCAGAGTAGATCGCAGCCTTGCCTCGTTCGATGTGCCGCATCGTTTCGTCGCAACGTTTATCTACGACGTGCCGAGTCCCGGGAAATCCGGATTCGCTCACACACTGTTTGGTGGATACTCAATCGCGGGTACATATCGCTTGCAGTCAGGCAATACGCAGTCGCCATTTGTGGGCGGTATAGATCTGAATGGCGATGGTAGCGCTTTCAACGATCGACCCATCATCAGCAACCGGAACGCACCGGCTAATTCGGTCGGTTTTTCAAACTTCATTGCGGAGAACTTCATCTCGGGTGTGACTTCGCCGACCGGTTTCTCGGATCTCAATGGCAATCCAGTGAACCCAGCCGACGTTCGGTTCCTCGTGAGTGAATCGATACGTGATGGAGTGGCAGGCCGCAATATCCTGCGTGGACCAAAACAAAATAGACTGGATCTCAGTCTGACAAAAGCGATCGATTTTGGTTTTACGAAGTTGGAAGCTGATCGTTTTGAGATTCGGTTCGATTACTTCAACGCGTTCAATACACCACAGTTTGGTCCCGGAACCGGTGACGTAACAGACACCACCTTCAACGACTTCCGGTTCAATACCGGAAATCTCAACATCGGCAACGTCAACGCTGGACGAATCGGCCAGTTTCAGTTGCGTTACGTTTTCTAAGAACCAACCCACAGATCACGCACGGCTGTGCGTGGTCTGTGGGTAAACATTTTCGAGGGGGAACAGCGATGTCAAAAGCGGGAAGATTCGTAGTTGTTGGCGCGTCATTTCTTTGCGTACTGCTTTTATGGACCAATGCAGCAGCGAGTGCTGCTGATGAAGCGGCTGAACTCAATAATCGCGCTGTAGTGTGTGTCAAGGATCACAATTATGAGGAAGCCGTGTCGTTACTCAAGAAAGCGATTGCACTTCAACCTGCTCTCCCCACGGCATATTACAATCTCGGTCGCATCTACCAGATGATAGAAGAATGGGACCTATCGATTGAGGCGTTCAAACAAGCATTGGCGGTCAAGCCGGCGTTTGCCAATGCAATGCATCAACTCGCTGTTTCGTACAACAGCACTGAGCGCTATGCCGAGGCAGTTGAATGTTTGAAGCAGGTCCTTCAGCTTCAGCCAGGCCGGCCCGACTCACTCACGGAACTAGGTTTTGCACATTCCAAGCAGGGACATTTGCAAGAGGCTATCGAGTTTCTTAAAGAAGCGATTCGTCGTCAACCGGATTTCAGTGACGCCTACAACAATTTAGGAGTTGTCTATTTCAAAACGGGCCGGGTTTCAGATGCGATCGAGTCGTTGCAACACGCCGTCCGCTTAAAACCAGGCTCAGCGGTGGCCTATTACAACCTTGGTTTCGCGTTGAGTCAGGCCCATCGACAACGTGAGGCGATTGAATCGTACCAGCAGGCGGTGCTGCTCAAGTCCGATTTTGCCGAAGCTCGCAATAACCTGGCGATACTCTATCTTCAGCGCGGTCAGCGACCGTTGGCTCTGGAACAGTATCATTTGCTCCAATCGATAAATTCGGATATGGCCCAAAAGTTATTCGAAATCATTTTCCAGGACAAGATTCTCAAAGTACCGGAGCAATCGCGGGAATAACCCGGCGGCTCACACGGTATACAGAGCAGATGAGAACAAGCGGGCGCGATCACAGGCCGGTGTAACTGGGGGGTGGCACTGGCCTCAGACGTGAGCGCACTGTCAGGGCAAAAAGGACAGTGCGCTCACCTGGAACTGATCGATACCTTGACCGGACCCTTGACTTCCTACCCAGCGTGAAACAAACTCCTGCCACATTCAGAATCTATTCCACCTGCTATATGGGGCACACTGGTCCAATTAGCGGAACTTCGGACACCGTTTCCCTCTCGGAAGTCGACGTATCGCGAGAGAGGACAGAGGCGCTTTGGTGGCGATCTGTCTTTGAAAATTCCGCTATCGGAGTAGCCGTCGCTGATTTGAATGGCCGCGTGCTCGCAACCAACGCCAACTACCAACAAATGCTGGGCTACACGGAAAGTGAATTCCAGGGACTCTCCTTTCTCGAAATCACTCACGAGGATTATCGCGAAGCTAACTGGGCGCTGGTCCAGGAACTGTTGAAAGGAACGCGAGATCAGTTCCAGATGGAGAAGCCATACCGGCATAAAGATGGCAGTCTGGTCTGGGTAAGAAACAATGTTTCTTTAGTTCGAGATCCCGAAAGCGCGTCGCCGTTCCTGTTGGCGCTATCGGAAGACATTACTGAACGAAAACAAGCCGAAGAAGCCCTGCAACAAAGCGAAGAACGAGCCGTGCTAATCCTTAACTCAGCCGCCGAAGGAATCTTCGGCTGTGATTCGCAGGGAACGTGTCTTTTCTGTAACACGGCCGCGGCGCGAATACTCGGTTATGACAACCCCGAGCAGTTACTCGGTAAGAACATACATGCACTCGAACATCATACGCGCAAGGACGGCACACCATATCCTATCGAGGAGTGTCCTATATTTGTTGGGTTTCTTCAGAATCGCGGCGTGCATATTGACGACGATATCTTTTGGAAAAAAGACGGTAGCAGCTTTCCCGTGGAGTATTGGTCTCACCCACTCGTTCGCGAAGGCAAGACTATCGGCGCCGTCGTTACTTTCCTCGACATTACCGAGCGAAAAAAAGCGGAAGAGGCACTGCGAACAAGTGAACAACGCCAACACACGTTGCTTGAAATCAATAACGCCATCATTAATAACCTGACTCGTGATGCGCTTTTCGCTTCAGCCTACGAAGCAATCGGACGTGTGATCCCGTTTGACCGAGCCGCCTTTCTTATTTATCAACCAGACTCGAAAACGCTGAAGCTGCTCTCCATGCAGGGGCCGATTGAGTCTGATTTTTTTAAGGTCGGCAAAGAATATGACCTGCAAGAGACTCAAATTTCAGCCTGGGTACTCGAGCACCAGGAAGTAGTTACGCGAGGCGATCTCAAGCGGGAACAGCAGTCGCCGGGTGAAAAGCGCCTGGTTGAAGAAGGTATCCAATCGTATTGCGTGGTACCACTGATAGCGATGGGCCAGAGTATGGGTACTTTCGCAGTGTGGAGCAAGACACAGAACCGCTATACAGAAGCGGATGCCGAGCTGCTGAGGGAAGTGGCGAACCAGGTCGCCCTGGCCATCGCAAACATGAAGTCATACGAAGAGATCGCGTCTTTAAAAGCCAGACTAGAGAAAGAGAATGTGTATCTACAGGAGGAGATACGCACCGAACACAATTTTGAAGAGATCGTTGGCGATAGTCCGCCCTTGCTCGCGTTGTTGCGGCGAGTTGATCAAGTCGCGCCCACTGATTCGACCGTGCTGATCTACGGAGAGACGGGGACCGGAAAAGAATTGATCGCGCGCGCGATTCATGATCGCAGCAATCGCAAGAACAGGCCGCTGGTGAAGGTGAACTGTAGTGCCATCTCCGCGGGCCTGGTGGAGAGTGAATTGTTCGGTCACGTGAAAGGCGCTTTTACCGGCGCATTCGAGCGTCGTGTTGGCCGTTTCGAACTTGCCGATGGCGGCACAATTTTCCTCGATGAAGTCGGTGAACTGCCTCTGGACACGCAGGTGAAATTACTTCGAGTGTTACAGGAGCGCGAATTCGAACCGGTTGGCAGCAATCGTTCGGTGCCCGTCGACGTACGAATCATCTGCGCCACCAATCGCAATCTCGAGGAGGCCATCAAGGCCGGCACTTTCCGTTCAGATCTCTACTATCGATTGAATGTGTTTCCGCTCGAGGTTCCGCCGTTGCGTGAGCGTCGTTCCGACATCGATCAGCTTGCGAGGTTCTTTGTTTCCCGGTACGCGCGGAATCTCGGCAAGAAAATCACCGCCATCTCGGAAGGAGCCACGCAAAAGCTCCTGTCCTATTCGTGGCCCGGCAACGTACGTGAATTGCAGAACGTTATTGAGCGCGCATTGATTCTTTGTAATGCTCCAGTACTCGATCTCGAAGGCGATCTGGCAACCGTTTCACCGTCCTCATTTGTTTCTGAACCCCTACCGGAATTGGCTGAAGTCTCTTACGCAGACCAGTCTCCGCTACAGACCTTGCAAGAGGTTGAACGAGCCCACATCCTGTCGGTGCTACAGCAAACTCACGGCGTGATCGAAGGGGCCAACGGCGCGGCAAAGACTCTCGGCATGCATCCCAACACCTTGAGACATCGCATGGAAAAACTCGGTATCAAACGCACTGCCCACCGCATTTCGTAGCTCACCTCCAACATTCGAATCACCTTAACTACTAAATACGGTGGGTCTCTCGCGCAACGGCGCAAAGACCCAAAGAAAGTCCATAGAAACGTCGCGTGCGCCTCGGCACACTTCCTGCACTGGACCACCCGCGACAAATTGGTTTCTACAGATCAGAAGGAGAATACGAATGAGTAAGAATCTTTTGGACGAAAATGTTCCGAAGGGAAAAACACGCCGGCCCAAACCCAATTGGCGATGGGTGCTCGGCTTTAGTCTCGCTATCATTTGCATGGTCCTGGCAGTGCACGTTGAGGGCCAGGAAGCGACTATCGATCCGGTAGCGATTGATGACAATACCACCATAGATTTTGTGCCACCGACTGTGTTCCAGGCGGCTGGGCCCAACATCGCGTCGATTACGGGAACGGTCAACGACTTCCGCGCTGCGTTGGGTGACCCCGTTAACAACAATATACTTAACGAAGTCCTTACCGGAGGTCGTCGCGAAATCAACTGGGATGGAGCGATTCCCACTGACGTTACAACTCCGCCGGTAAATCCATTCAATACTTTTTTGAACACGCGTGGGGCGCAGTTCACCACGCCGGGTACCGGACTTTC
>OBKT01000034.1_pt1 | contig 14079 bp, 15 predicted proteins | sample 1519771 | NCBI WGS metagenome assembly OBKT01 (sample SAMN00737777, study PRJEB22531) | soil metagenome | reverse complement strand
GGCCGCTGTCGCGGCGGACGAACAGTTAGGAGAAGTGCTACTTGTCCACGATGGACCACCCGGGCGAGAGGCCTGGCGCGTCGAGGTGCTGGTCGACGGAAAACTACAACGGTGGATTTTTGTGACGCCGGGAGGAACTTATCAACGTCGTCCCGGCGACCAACGCCTCGCGACTAAAGAATAGAGTGTCAGTAAGACTTACCAATAATCGCTTTCCGGTTTACGGTTTTACCTGTCACGATACATTCGCCCGTTTCACCATCGGACACCAAACACCTGACGCTTGCCTGAATGTCCTTCAGCTTAGCCTCATCTTCGGCTGAGCCATCCCAGAACGCTCTCGCGAATCCGGAGTTTGTCTTCACTACTTCAATCGCTTCATCGTATGTCTGCACGTTAAAGGTGTTGCTGTCTCGAAATTCACGTGCTCTCTCAAATAGACTAGCTTGAATATCCGCGAGCAAAGCGGTTGCCTTTTCGGGCGCCTCGCTAAAGCTAAAACTCTCCTTTTCCCTCGTGTCTCTTCTGCAAATCACCACTGTCTCAGTCGAGACTTCTTTTGGTCCTATCTCGAACCGCAGTGGAATACCATTCAACTCTGACTCGTTAAACTTCCATCCAGGCGATCGATCCTCTCGATCGTCAACATAACTCGTAATGCCTCCTTGTTTCAGTGCGGAGGTCAGTTTACTTGAATACTCCATCACCTTCGGCCTGTCGTCGCTAGTCCTCCAAATCGGAACAATACTTACCTGCCTCGTCGCCAGCTTCGGAGGGAGTACGAGTCCCTTATCGTCGCTGTGAGTCATAACGAGAGCGCCGATCAAGCGAGTGCTCGCGCCCCAGCTCGTAGCCCAAACGTACTTCTGTTCTCCATCTTCATCCTGATACTTCACGTCAAAGGCTTTAGCAAAGTTCTGTCCGAGATGATGCGAGGTGCCGGCTTGTAACGCCTTCTTATCCTGCATCATTGCTTCGATCGCGTAGGTGTGATCGGCGCCGGCAAATTTCTCCGATTCGGTCTTCAGTCCCGAATAAACGGGCACCGCCATGAACTCTTCGGCAAATCTCTTGTAGATGCCCAGGATCAGCAAAGCTTCTTCTTCGGCTTCGTCATAAGTCCGGTGTGCCGTGTGCCCCTCTTGCCACAGAAACTCTGCCGTTCTCAAAAAGAGCCGGGTACGCATTTCCCATCGAACAACGTTGGCCCACTGATTTATCAACAGGGGTAAGTCTCTATACGACTGTATCCAATTCTTATAAGTGCTCCAGATGATAGTTTCCGATGTGGGACGTATGATTAACTCCTCTTCCAACTTCGCGTTCTCATCGACAACGACACTTCCATCTTCGGACGCCTTTAGCCTGTAGTGAGTGACGATTGCACATTCCTTAGCGAAGTGTTCGACGTGTTCAGCCTCTTTACTCAAGTACGACTTCGGAATAAACAACGGGAAATAAGCATTCACGTGGCCGGTTTCTTTGAACATATCGTCCAAAGCTCGCTGCATTTTTTCCCATATCGCAAAACCGTTGGGCCGGATCACCATGCAACCTTTGACCGCTGAGTGTTCAGCCAGTTTGGCTTCCCTGACAATGTCCAAATACCATTGTGAATAGTCGTCGCTGCGTTTTGTAATAGCCACTAAACGTTAATCTCCTGCGGATGTGTGATGTAAGTTTGTATAACAATATAGCGCAAAATAATGAAGGCGGCCTGACGCTTCGCTTTTTATCTACCTCTTCCCCGCCCACAACAACATTCCGCTTTTGACCCGGCCGTCGCGATGAGAAAATAGCCGTGACATGAGCTTCGCGGAATATCAGCTACGAACTCTCAAGGCCAGACTGTCATTCGCACTGGGTGGGTTTGATAAGGATATTCTCGAAAAATTCTATTTGCTCACCCCGGACCAGTTAGTTCGCCTCTTCAATATTTACTCAGACTCATATGGCGATGGACCAGCAGCATATGCCCGCAAGACCTACGCTGATTGGAAACATGGAGCGGTGCGGCCGAGTGCCCAAACTATCAATCGATTGCTTGACAACCTGCCCCTGGTGCTAAATTTTGACGGGAAGTGTGAGTTGTTGCGAAAACTCCGAGAACGACATCGCAAGCCCGAGTATCACTCGCTCAAAGTCAAAGCCGATGATTGGAAAGAGCACGTTGTACCACTCGTAAGAGCTGTGATTCAAAAATCATATCGTGCAAACTTGCCCGAGAACGTTGAAAGGCGCCTGACGTGGTTATCTAATGGTGACATGCAAACAGCACGCGCGATACTTGCTCACGCACAGGCGCTCGAAGGCGCCGTCGCTGTTAACCTGTTGCAAGATGAAATGCAAAATATTGAAACCGCGCTAACGAACCTGGACGGCAAAGGAAAAGTTACGCACACGATTCGTTTACCTTATGGTCACATTCAGTTGAAAATCTCCGGGAGACGAAGAATGGATAAAGAGTCAGACAACGGTGAGGAACTCGTGCGCCAAAACGATAACAGCCTGTTCAAGCCCACAGCCGAGGACATCTTCGAAGATGTGTTCACCGATCTCGACCAGGAACAGGCTGCACAAATCAAAGCAAAGGCCGCCGAAGAGGCGATGCGATTGGTCGCCGAAAAGAAACGAGGCGAAATCAAATACGCAAACGCGTCAAGAGACATCGCCAACTTCGTCAACAATGCCGATCTAATGGAGCAACGCAAGAAGGATTATGAAATGAGCGCAGAGTTTGAAGGCGCGTCAGGTGTAACGAAGATACAGGTCGGTCGCAACTGGTCCAAAACAGTTGTCGCCGGCAGCGTCATCGGCATTCTCCTGCTGCTGATCATCTTGTATGTACTCACGAAATAAGCAGGTACAAGTGGCGATTAGCCTGGCTAGCCAACTGTCGAGTCGTCTGCTCCAAATCTCTAGGGATTGGGTACCACTGCATATTTCGTGACTGGATGGACTTCCCAGGGAGTTCCGCGCCAGACGCAGATATCCGGATCGGTTCCGTCGTCTTTGCAGGTGGGAACATTGGCCGGCGCGGTGCTCTTTGCTTCCTTCTCGTGAACGTAGTCGTACAGCATCCAGCCCTCAAATCGCACCCACTTGTGTTTAAGCTGATGGGTAACTTTCGCAAGCATTGCGTCATAGTCGCTGTCATCGAGACTAAATTTCGGTTGCCAACGTGGCGTAATTTCCACCACTACGTACTTTGTTTTGTCGTTCACTTCCGAAGGATCGGCAACGATGTTGATATGTATGTCGCGCAAGTCATCGCGATCGCAGTTACACGTTTCCTGAAAACCGCCCTTATCTATGCTCGCGACATACCCCACTACCCAAACTTGTTGGCTTGGGCTGAAGGCGTTGTTGTTCGCGGGCTTGCGAATTTCCGCGACTGTCAGTTTCGATGGCGCAGTGGCCTGGGTACTGCGGTTCTTTTGAACGTTCAGCCGTTTACCCTTAATGCTCTGCGCAGTTCCACATGCCTTGCAGCCGCGATACGCTTCGCCTTGAGCACATGGGTTCTGAGCATGACATTGAAGGTAAGCAAATGTGAAAACGACCAGGAAGATGGAGCGGGAGAAATTCTTCATGGTTGGGGGCTCCCATGAGAAAGGAATGTGAAATCGCGGAGCTTATATCACCGAGGGAGTGCGAAAGCAATATCGTTTTGTCTTCGTTACTCACTCCGGAAATGCCGGACATTCGTGATCGGCGAGGTGGTTACGTATCGAGCACCTTTCGATGACTCGATCAATAACTCCGCGCGCCGGCCAACGGCGAGCGGAAGGGGGAGACACAGGAAGCCTTCTTTTGCTACCGCGCCCAGGACTCCGCCTTTCACCACGCCGTAAGCCTTCACCGGATCGATAACAAAGAACTCGTACACGCTGCGGCGTGTGTGGATCCAGATAATGTCCGAAACGCGAACGTCACAACAGACTTCTTTGGCTTGAACCTCGTAATACATCGCGTTCGGCCCCTCCAAATACAAGTGGCTATCTTGGAAGAAACGTAACAAGATTGATCGCACCGGAAATATCGACGTCGTTGTTTAGAACCATGTTGTTGCCCATCGAGGCGATCGTGCCGCCACTCAGCGACCAACCATGCCCGTTTCCAGTGGCAGTGGAGTAGGCGACCCGAATGATTCCGCCGTCAGCCTTAACGCCCGTGCCGTTTTTTGAAGCTACGGTGTAGAAGAGTTCCAACTTGCCGCTACCTTCAGTTTGAAAGCCGATTCCGTTTCCACTGGCGATACTGTTGCTGACTGCCGCAGAGTTTCCACCGAAGTGCCTCAGTCCTACTTCATTGCTTTCAAAGCGGCTGCGATCGATCGACGCGCCATTTCCGTCCGCGCCGCCGACAAACATGTTGATTCCGGTTTTGTTCGCGCGAAAAACTGAATCACTAACTATCAAACGACTGGCCACACCGAGTTCCATCTGCACGCCTCGCTCGAAATCGCTGATGATCGAGTGTTCGATGTGCAACGCTACACAGCACGACGGTGAATTGATGTTGAAGAAAACTCCGGCGGTTCCGGTGGCGTTTTTACCTGGACCACCAATACGGAGCCCGCGCAGCACAACGATGTCTCCGGCATTCGCAGTAATCGTCACCGCATTACCGCTGTTGGCGCGGATCGCAACATCGGCGCCCGGAGCTGCGGTGAGTGTTATCGATTTCGCGATCGTCGTTGGATCGTACGTGCCAGTTTCCATCGCGACGATCTCGCCGCCCGCGTCAGTCTTCGCTATTGCGGCGTCAAAAGTGCGGCAAGGCTGGTTGCGTGTACAGGGACGATTGTCACTACCGGAAGGTGAGATGTAGGAGCGAGCGCCGTCGGCGCGGGCTGTGGTTACGAAACTCAGGCAGGCAAACATAAGAGCCATCGCCATGCCGGTAAGTTTGGTAGTTTTCATTTCTTTTACCTCAAGATCCTTTCTGATATAAGAGCCATCGAACTACTGACGAATATAGAGATTGCAGTGGTTGATAATCACCGCCTAACCGGGTAGCGCAGCAGTGACCCAAAAACGGTTTCGATTACGCGTTATTAATGTCGATTTCGAAGGAACAACTTGCGCAGTACAACCACGCCGGCTTTCTTGTGCTCGACCACTTTGCCGACGAGAGCGCGTGCGATCAGCTCCGCGAGCGGGCGGCGGAGATAGTCCACCTGTTTGATCCGCGCGAAGTGGTATCTGTTTTTTCAACTCACGAACAGAATCGTCTTACCGATGATTACTTCTTAACTTCCGGAGATAAGATTCGCTTCTTCTTCGAAGAGAATGCGTTCAATGACGATGGAACACTGAAGTTTGAGAAGGAAAAGTCGATCAACAAGATCGGGCACGCACTTCACGATCTCGATCCGCTGTTCGATCGTTTCTCGCGTCATCCGAACGTGAAGGAGCTCGCTGCTGCGATCGGATTTGAAGATGCATTGCTGCTGCAATCCATGTACATCTTCAAACAGCCGAACATCGGCGGTGAGGTGACGTGTCATCAGGACAGTACGTTCCTTTATACCGAGCCGCTGGATATCGTGGGGCTATGGTTCGCGTTGGAAGACGCGACGATCGAGAATGGGTGTCTGTGGGCTATCCCCGGTGGACATCGAAGCGGGCTTAAATCACGTTGGGTGCGGACGGCCGAAGGGATGAACTTTAAGACTTTCAACACGGAACCGTGGCCGGAAGATCAGTTAGTTCCGCTCGAGGTGGAGAAAGGGAGCTTGATCCTCTTGAATGGGCTGCTGCCACATCGCAGTTTTGAGAATCGATCGGCGCGCTCGCGACATGCGTACACGGTTCACTTGATACACGCGGATGCGAAGTATCCGGAGGATAATTGGTTACAGCGATCGCTGCCGCTCCGGAGCTTTGAATAGTTTCACGCAAAGGCGCAACGGTTTCGCAAAGGCACAAAGAAAGGCGCTATTCTTTGTGCCTTTGTTAAACTTTGCGCCTTTGCGTGAAATTCTTCTTAGTTACTCGGCCGGAGCAGGCCGCGGAAGATGCCTTGCACGCGGACCTGGCTGGCTGGAACCGTGAGTGGTTGAAGTTGCGAGTTGGCCGGCTGCAACTCGATGTTCATACCGCGCCGGTAAATCCGCTTCAGCGTCGCCTGGTTCTCTTCAATCAGCAACGCCACCACGATCTCACCATCGCGAGCATCGGTGCGATTCTCGATCAACGCAATGTCGCCGTCGCAAATATGCTCGTCGATCATCGAGTCGCCCTTCACGCGCAATGCATAAACGCGATCGGGTTTCACTCGACCGAGCAGGAAGCGGGGCACTGGGATACGTTCTTCGTAATCGACTACTTCAAGCGGTGCACCGGCAGCGATTCTTCCGAGCAGCTTAACCTCACACAACGAGTCGCTGCTCTTGTCTTCCACCTTTACGTTCAACGCAAACGATCCGTCTTCGTGTTCACGGACCAACAAACCGCGACGCTCCAGCGCAGCGATATGTTTTGCAATCGTCGCGCGTGACTTCACTCCAAACTGTCGCGCGATCTGTGCGTAAGATGGAATGTAACCGTGTCGTTCCTGGAACCGAGTGATGTAATCGAGAATCTCTTTTTGTCGCTGCGTTCGTGGGAGCATTTCGTTCAGGAGTTCCCGATTGTGGTTGCCCGCTTGTAGTTTGAGAGATCAGATCAGCCGCTAACGGTGACGAGGCATTCTAGGACGCGCTCGTGAATGCGTCAAGAGTTTGGAGTGATCAATTTTTCGACGCACTCTCTCAGCGAATCGAGTAGCGCACAAGCGTGCGCGGAAAGATCCGCACTGACGGCGGCATCTGCGCAAACGTCATCGGCTTCGCTTTCAACAGTTCCTCCGCTTTCTTTCCGTAGATCGCTTCGTTGAGATCGTTGTCAGGCGTGATCACTGCGCCTTTTAATGCAGCGCCGATAAATGCTCCCTTACTTCGTGAGTAAGAGAGTATGCCTGCATCGAGACGCGGGTTCGTCGAAGCTGCGGCCTCACGCCCGACTGGACCAGCAGCAATACCTACTTCACCACCGAGCTCAAACTTGTCTTTGAGCAAACCATTGAGACCACTCTCGTTCATGATAATTAGCACGTAATCAGTTTTCTGCGCACCGATCTGCGGTCCAAAACTTCCGCCACCAAGATTAAAGAACGCGGGCGCACTCCAACCGCCTTTGACACGACGACTAATCACGCCCTGGCCACCACGTCCACCGACAAGGAACGCCGCTTTGATCACTCCGGGAAAGACTGCGATGGCTTCAGCAGTGTCGAGTAGTTCCTGCGGTATCGCTTTATCTTTGACGTTCATGATCTCAGTGAAAGTTTTTGCTGCTTCACTCGAGTGACGTGCAGCATCCTGAGTGCGAGACTTCTGAGCCGGAGTTATAACTGCTGATAAGACGAGGAGTGCGATCAGAAGCGCAGCAAAACAGAGCCGGTATGACGACATAAAAAGACACCTTTCAAACAGAAACATTGATCGGAAAAGCACTGCTCAGATAGTAACGTCTCGCAGCTACACCAAACAAATTGGATGCCCCGATGAACGCGAACCCGATGCGCGTGTTCTATGGTCCATTAATTCAGCGCGTAAATGTAAACGCACATTTCAAAGTAGTTACAATTTTGTGTTCGGGTTGACAACTTTTTCTCTCCTGTAGTAAAAAGTCGCGACCTTCGAATTGAACCCCTTCCCACGCGTTCTTTCGAAGGATTATCGCACCTCGCAAATGCGATCCAAAGTATTGCCCGACTCAGTTTTGCCACACTGTACGTCCGCCCAGACCCGATATAGACCTCACGTGTATTCAATCGAGTAAGTGATGAATAAGGTTTCGTAGCCTTCGTCATCATTTGAGATTCGGCTGGGATAACTATCTCGCCAGGGTGTTGCCTTGGATAAAAGAGTAGAAAAAATCATTCAGATGATGCGCGAAGACGTTCGCGGTGAACTGTCTCTTACCGAATTCGCGCAATCCGTTAACCTTTCCGTCTGGCGTCTTTGCCACATCTTCAAATCAGATGTTGGCATGCCTCCGATTCGCTACCTGAGATTGCTGCGAATGGAGCGCGCAAAGGGGCTATTGGAATCGAGTTTCCTCAGCGTGAAAGAGATCGCTTTCCAGGTTGGGCTGAACGACGAGAGTCATTTCGTGCGAGATTTCAAATCAACCTATGGTTACTCGCCAGCACTATACCGTTCGCGTTTCAGGAGCAACGGCGCCGAGGAAGATCATAACGGAAACGGCGAAGACAAACCCGGGCAACTCCGACAGCAACTCCTCCGCATTGCAAAACAGTCAGTGCTGCCTTCATTACAACTGATGGTTTGTATGTTCTCGTACTTGAATTAAAGGATGGTCCATGTTTCCAAAAGCTCAAATTCAGGTCGGAGCAAAATCCGCTAATGAACGACAAAATACGCCAAGCAAGAAACCTTGTAGTTCAAAAACTGAGGGCGTAATCTTCCGCACGATTCAGCGCACAAGTGATTTTTTCACCATCGATTTCGTTTTAGACAACTGACGTTACTCAACAGGTTTCAGCAGAAGCCCTCGCCTTTCAAACTGATCGCCTTTGTCGGGAAGTTAGATCAGGATTCGGGAGCTATACAGCGACACTCTTCGAGTAAGGGTCAAAACCACCAGCAAGGGACTTAGATTGAGGCCAAACCCAACGGCTGAAAGGAGATTCTATGCCTAAAAAGAAGGCAGAAAACCGGCCGGAAATCGAAAACAAAACTGAAGGCACAGTTAGTAGAAGAACTGTCCTCAAGATAGGAGCAGCAGCGGGGGCCGTCGGTGTGTTGGCCCCAAACATGTTGACTTCTAAAGAGGCACTTGGCTTTCAGACGATTGCCGAACCGGTGATTTGCGTTACACCAGTCAACAGTCCACCACATCATCCCTTTGTGGATGAATTCCTGGCTCCGTTTCCTGAGATTGACCGTCCTCTGAATCCGCAGCCAACGGAGTTTCCTAACACAGGAGCGGGTGAAGCCGACCGAGAGCCGCATCAGCGCTGGGCGCAGTTCGCTCCGCCCATTCGTACGTACGACATATCAGCCCAACCCGGTCTGCACACTTTCCATTCGGATTTCTCGCCAACCTACATTTGGGGTTTCAATGGCAAGTTTCCAGGCCCAACTATGCTGAATAGGTACGGCAAATCCAGCCTCGTCCGCTTCAGAAATAACTTACCGGCGTCCACCACCACGTTTGGCCGGAATGAGATGACCATCCACCTGCACAACGGGCACCACGGTTCAGAGAGCGACGGTTTCGCCGGCGACTGGTTTCCGATAGGATTCTGGAAAGACAATCTTTATCCAAATGTCTACGCCGGTATCGATGCTTTTGGCGGGAACCCGGGTGGTGACGGGGTCGGTGATCCAAAAGAGAAGATGGGTTCCTTCTGGTACCACGATCACCGTGCAGAGTTCACGCTGCCCAACAACGTTTTGGGTATGAACGGCATGTACATCGTCTATGACTCGACCGATCCGGGCCATGAGCACCCGAGCGCAGGCTCGCTCCAGTTGCCGGGATACTACGGTGTCACCGACTTTCCTTTGGAGCTTGTCGATCATAGGTTCTGTCCGACCGCTAACGGACGCACTGAATTGGTCAATGCCGCCGGCGGCGACAAGTTCATCGTCAACGGAAAGATTCAGCCGTATATGACCGTCAGACGGCGAAAGTACCGGTTCCGCATCCTTAACACCGGACCGACACAGACTTACGATCTTACTCTGATCAAACCCGATGGCTCCGTCGGAACGATGGTTGTGGTCGCTACCGACGCGAACTTCCTCGAGCATCCGATTCCAGTTGACGCTGGAGCCAATGCCGGCAATAGCAACAGCACAACGACACCTATAGTCCCTGGCGGGATACGGGTGAGTGTCGCTGAGCGCTACGATGTCATTATTGACTTCGCGCAATTCAAACAGGGCGACAAGCTCTACCTCAAAGAAAACAGGACGATGTTTGTGGGCAACCCGTCGCCGGATCCGCTGCCGCCGGGATTGAACATTGGAAACGTTCTGATGCAGTTCAGGGTCGTGAACACGGAAGCATGGTTCCCGGCCGATACGCCGCCGATTCCCTCGACGCTTTGCACCTATCCGGACTTACTACAGCGGCCGACCGACAATACCTGGGAGTGGCAGTTTGTGCTCGTGGGTGGCCGGTTCAGAGTCAAGAGACCATTCGATACAGTTGGCTGCGTATTCGATCCGGACCACTCAGCTCACTGTATTCTCAGGGGCACCACTGAGGAGTGGCTGTTGAATAACAACATCGCGTCCGGCTGGACCCACCCGGTACACATTCACTTCGAGGAGGGTCGCACTTTGAAGCGGTTCGTAAACGGCGTCCTGGTCGCCGAGCTTGGCAACCCCAGCCTTCCTATGTTCCCGCTGGCTTCCGGTAGAAGAGACGTTTATCGACTGGAAGCTGGGCAAGGTGCATTGATCAAGATGTCGTTCCGTGATTATCACGGCAGATATCTGATCCACTGCCACAACATGGCCCACGAGGACAATTTCATGATGGTGCGCTGGGATATTTGTGACGACCAGGCGAGTCTGAATGATTGCCTGGCCAACCAGCAAGTCTGCGAATTAGAAATGAAAGCCAAAGAACGGCTGCTCGAGAAAGCCAAACAGGGGCTTCTTGTTGATGAGGAGGTGGCGTAATGAATATAAGAGAGATGTTAAGCAGAGGATTTGAACCGCATCCAGCATCACCCGGCACCACGCGGTACACAAACGCCGTACTCCGAACGCACAACAACGAAGAGGTGAAGTTCTATGACGATCTAATCAGAGGAAAGCAGTGCGTGGTCAATTTCATGTACGCTGAATGTCACGGCTCTTGTCCAGTGGTGACTCAGACCCTGAAAACCATCTACCGCGAGCTGAAAGATCGTATGGGCAAGAACCTCTTCTTTTACTCAATAACCACCAAACCCGAGGAAGACACGCCGACCGCTTTGAAACACTATGCAGAAACGCGAAACGCCGATCTGCCGGGTTGGTATTTCCTAACCGGAGCGTCCTACGACATCGAGACTATCCGCTTCCGGCTGTTTGGCATGGACCATCCAGGGTTCGATAGCGACCTAACTCTGCACAGCAGCTATTTGCGGATTATCAATGACGCAAGAAACTCCTGGGGCATGGCTCAGGCGTTCGCCACGAATGCGAATATCCTGAAAAGGATATCCTGGCAGGATCCGCCAAAGTCATACGCAGAAAACGTCATCGAAGTCCGGAAACGGCAGATACAGATCGAGGATGAGATCAAGAAGCACGGTTATCGCCGGGGTGGTATGAACTAGTTTTATCCGGTTCGACAGCTACGCCGCACAGTTAGCCAGCCAATTGAATCAGGGATCGGGAGTAGCAGTTGCTCCGCGCGTCTTCTACTCCTGGTCCCATCAAATCCGAGTACGGTAAGGACATCACTATGAAACTAACTGCCATAATCTCGCTATTGGCTCTTGCGCTTCTGGGCACAAGTGGAACGGCTCTGGCGCAACAGGAAAAACCCGCTTCAGCGCAGCAAGAAAAACCGGCTCAAAAACCGGCTCCGCGTCCCGCTGCACAACCGACTCCAGCGGGCGAACCGGCCTTTGGCCTGGAGAAGAAGAAGTGCCCATGCGATATCCTCGGCACCTGGAAGGCGCAAATCTCGAAGACTGAAACGCGTCTTTACGAGTTCAACTCTGAAGGAACCGTAAAGGTGCTCAAGGTTTCCGGCGACGCGAAACCTGTAGAGATCGCGACTGCACAGTACGAGTTCGTTGAGGAACCGCTTCCGATGGACGCGCCTCCTGAGCAGAAAGCTCCCGACAAGCAGATCTCGTTCACCGCAACCGGCAAGAACCGAATTTTCGGCCGGACTAAAGCGACCATGAAAGTGGTCAGCTACGATGACTCATCACTCACCTGCGAGATACCCGGCGTCGCAGGAAAAGTCAGATGGACCAGAGTAGATCCGGATCGTTATTTCATCATTCTTGTTGCGCGTCAGAACGAGTTCTACGACACGAGTGGTTCAGCCTTTCCTATGGTCATTAAGTTGGCCGGAGGCGTTCCGACGATTGATGCCGCGGGTACTTATTCCGACCATGGGAAAGTCGCCTTCGGTGCAGTTCCAGCGGCCACTTATAAAGACTATCTGAGAGAAGCGCATGGCGATTCAGAAGTGATTCTGCGGCTTGAAATCAATTCTCGGCAGTACGAAAGAGCTTCGAAGGTGGTGCAGGAGTGGCAGCGACGCGCTCGCGAGAATGGTCTCTTGTACCGGTATCCCGATGCTAATGGTTCTCTCAATAACGTTTTGCTCGTAAGGGCTGTTACCGAGACGCTGAACCTTTGCCAGAATGATTTTGATCTTTACAAACTTGACTACACGTATCCCAGGGACTGGATCAGCAACGATTACAGCCCCGAATTCATTCCGTTTTTCTTCTTCAAGGAACTGAGACGGCGGAATGAAGCGCGACATATCGAATACAACAAATTTCAGCAACTCGTGCCGCTGGCCAACCTGGCCAGCCGGTAAGGGGCCGATTTGAGTCGTGGTCATGAAAAAGCTTCTTGTCTCTTTCGTTCTGTTGTTGGCTGGACTTGGTGTCCCACAGTTGCTGCGCGCACAAACGCCGGCAATGCCTGATGACAAACAGGCCACCCAGCCGCGGAAACGGGGCGGAGTTTTCACCCTCTACCTCCTGGATCCTTTGGCCCGTAACTTCTGCTTTAAGGACGGGAAAGAAGGGATGGCGTTTGTAAACAACAAATGGGAAAACCGTTGCAGCGATCTGAGCTACACGTCGGCAGGTAACGGCAGTCTTGTTACCGGCATTGAGCTGAATCGAGTGGCAGCTATCGTCGATCTCGGCACACCCAACGATCTTCGCGGGCGCTATGGCTACGATGATGCTGAAAATGGTGGCGTCGGGTTCGCTTCATTGCGTCTCGAGGAGGACAAGATCATGGTCCTCCAGGACAACAGCGACGCGGTCAAAGTAACCTGGCAACCGCTGAAGGAGGCATCCCAACTTTCCGAAGTCAAGTCATCGGCAAACGCCCCCATTAAATTGGGGCACATCTACCTCGTGCGTATTGCTGATTCGAGAGACAAGAGTTTTCAAATGACCGTCAAGCTCATGGTAATTGCGTATCGTCCTGATGAAGCGGTGACGCTGCGATGGGAGTCGCTCTAATTATGGAGTGCTAGTCCAACAATGCGTGCCGGTGAGGATTTCAACAAAACGCTTCCACTCATGCCGGAAGCACGTTAACAGGATCACTTCCATCCAGAAGGAGGAGTAGGAATCATGCAAACAATCAGCGGTGCAACAGGCACAACCTGTACCAAGGCTGGTCTTTACAAGGCGACTGACCGAAGAGCGCAGTATCTTGAATTGTATTATGTGGGCGAGCCCTTCCGGAACTTTCCGGGCGGTAAGGGTACCAAGACCACAACCTGGTACCTTGTATCGGGTACCTCTACGTCAAACGTTACCTCTACCGACGGCACCGGCACGGTGACCACACCAGATGATGGTGGGTTCACGTCTGTCGTGGTATCGCCTGGCGCTGCATAAACAAACCACGACCCACCTATCAGCGTCGGAGCACTATCAAAGCACTTTTCCTGCTCGCGTTAGATGACGGCGTGAGCAGGAAGAGGGCATCTCCAGTGGGTGAAATGAAATTTCCGCGCCTTCTAATCGTGTGGCTCGCCGCGCCGTTGCTTCTAAGCGCAACTAGCATGTATTCTGTGACTGTCAACGCAGCGCAGAAGGAACATTCGGCCCACTCCAAACCTGCCAGGTTCCAATACGTTTGCCCCATGCACGAGGACGTGGCCTCGAAAAAACCTGGGTTATGTCCGAAGTGCAAGATGAAATTAGTCAGGAAACCTGTATCTCCAAAGCCGAGCCAGTAGGTTTATCGCAATGGCTACGAAGAATTTCATAAAGCACAAACAGCTCTCGCGAGCCGCGTTGTGCTTTTTGTGCCTCTTTGTAGCTCTTTCGTTTGTCGCGCCGCTGTTA
>OBKT01000033.1_pt1 | contig 14223 bp, 13 predicted proteins | sample 1519771 | NCBI WGS metagenome assembly OBKT01 (sample SAMN00737777, study PRJEB22531) | soil metagenome | reverse complement strand
ACGAACTTCGTTCACTCGCTGAGCGCGGTGGTTTCGACGGCGACGCACTCGTCCGCACCAGTAGGCTTACTGCTCGCATCGACAATAACGCCATCAACGACGGCTTTCAGATCTATCTTCACAGCTTCGTGTTGAGTGCAACAGGCGAATGGGCGGTAGTGCAACAAGGCTTGAACGACTCGAACGGCCTGGCTCGTCGATACCACTGGCACTCAGCGTCAGTGCGCGACTTTGTGAACGAGCCGCACACGGCGATCTTCGGCGAGAACCAGGGAACGATCATGAACCTCGTCGACTCGCGCGCGGATCGGGCCCAAACGGCGCTGCTCGAGATCGCGCATGAACATCCGGAAAAAACTCTGAGTGAAGCTCGCCATCTGCGTCTGCCGTCGCACCACGAAGTGCGCGAGAAAAACGTTGATCTGAAACGACTCGGAGCAGTTCTCGCCGTGGCTTACGAACGTGGACTACACGATTTTGCCGAGTTGCTGCTACTCGAAAAGCTTGGACCACGCACATTGCAATCACTCGCGCTCGTCGCGGAAGTGGTTCACGGTGCGCCGAGCCGGTTCAACGATCCGGCACGATTTGCATTCGCGCATGGCGGTAAAGATGGACACCCGCATCCTGTGCCTTTAAAGACTTACGACGAGTCGCTGCATTTCCTGCGTAACACACTCAACGCAGCGAAAGTCGGTCACACGGAGAAGCTCGATGGCTTTCGTCGTCTCGACAGCTTCGTTCGGATGGTTGAAAAACGTTTGAAACCAAAAGCGGACTTTGAAGCGCTCATTCGTCACGAAAATGCAATCTCACCAAGCCTCAATGGTCGCACTGTTTTTGACGACAAGCGCAGGGTTATTAATCCACGCCAGGGCTCATTGTTCTAATTTGAATACAGCCTTTGATTTTCAAGGCCCTTTTGCTAATCTTTTTTGGACCCCCACCATTAAATTGCCCCGACAGTAATAGACGCAGACGGAGTGCGCTATTTGCATTCCTAATTAAGTATTGAAGGAGCAAATAACTATGAGCTTTAAGAGACTTTACCCGATAACGGTGGGCTGCGTGCTGGCCGTCTTAGTGTCGTTGGCGCCTGCGGTTATGGGCCAGACGACGACCACACAAACCGCACAGAACCCGAACATGACACTGCGTTCGGTTCCGAGTGGTTCAAAGATGAAGTTCAGAGGTGTTGTCATCAGCCGCGATGCAGACCTGTTCACTATTCGCGACCGCAGTCGCGCTGACTATCAAGTTCTCATTACTGACGATACGAGCATCAAGACCCACGGTGGTTTCCTTCGCTCCGGAAAGAAATATCCGGTGACTGACATCCTGCGAGGATTGATCGTTGAGGTCGAAGGAAAAGGCAACAACCAGGGTCAGTTAGTGGCCGACAAGATTCGGTTCAATGAGTCCGACATGCGTGCCGCCATCACTTCGGATACACGCGTGAGTCCGGTCGAAGCCAACCAGGAACGCATGGCGGGTCAGATGGACGAGCTTTATGCAGTGGCAGCAGAAGCGCGTGCTGAAGTGAAGGCTGTGAATGAGCGCGTTTCGGCCCTTGACGACTACGACGTGCAGGAAACTACTTCGGTTACTTTCCGCACGAACAGCGCCGTGCTTTCGCCTGAAGCCAAGACGCAACTCGACGAGCTTGCCGCGAAGACCTTGAATGCTCGTGCGTTCATGATCGAAGTTGCCGGACATACTGATTCGACCGGCAGCGACGCGAAGAATTTCCGGCTTAGCCAGCAACGTGCCCAGGCTGTCGTTCAATATCTGGCGGTCCAGCACAAGATTCCGCTGCGCCGGTTTGTCACCCCGATGGGTTATGGCAAGACGGAGGCAGTGGCTGATAACACCACGGCCGCAGGTCGTTCACAGAATCGACGTGTGGACGTGAAGATGATTATCAATCGTGGCATGAACCAGCCGGCTACGAGTTCGTCTTCGCCAGTACGACCGTAAGACAGAATGCAGGAGCAGCGTACAGGAGCAGGGTTTCCTGCTCCTGCTGACTGCGCCTGATACTTTTGCTGATCTCTAAAAAGTTCGTTGCATTTGGTTTAATGCCGTTCTAATACTTTCCTGCCAGTACACGGTTTCCGTACCCCAAACCCGCTTTCGTCGAAAATCGTCAAATTCAGCGTCAAAATTTCGTTAGAAATGGCCTTTTTCGTGACGTTTCAATGGCCCCTCGTTTGCTCAGTAAAGAGGCATGACAAATAGTGAAGTCTTCCCAATTTTGCACGGTGGCCTGGCGGCCACAACGAAATCTGAACCAGCGCCAAATTCGGATTTGGCGTTGGCTATCGCCGCCGGCAAAGGCGACATGGGCGCGTTTGAGAAGATTTATGAGCGTCACAACCGGCGGGTGTATTCACTGTGTCTGCGGATGACGCAGAATGCGGCTGAGGCTGAAGATCTCGCCCAGGAGGCATTCATACAGTTATTTCGCAAGATCGGCAGCTTCCGTGGCGATTCTGCATTCACGACATGGCTGCACCGGTTGACGGTCAACCAGTGTCTGATGCACTTCCGGAAACGCAGTGTGAAGATGGAGAAAACCACTGAGGAAGGTGAGACGCCGGTACAGATCGTCAGCGGCACTGAAAACCCCAACTCGATGCCGATCATGGATCGCATCGCGCTGGATAATGCGTTAACACAACTACCGCCGGGATATCGAACCGTCTTTGTGTTACACGACGTTGAAGGTCACGAACACGAAGAGATCGCGAAGATGCTCGGCGTTGCTGTCGGCACTTCCAAGTCGCAGTTGCACAAAGCGCGCATGAAGCTGCGCAAGATTCTTAAAGCGCGCAACGAACCAAGCAAGAATTAAAGCTAGCCACAAAAGGCACAAAAAGCACATAACAGCTTCCCTTAGCTGGTGTGCTTTTTCTTTTTTGTTTTCATTTAAATCCGTGTAATCTGTGGTTAAAAACGGAGACACACAATGAGTGAACGCAGCGTTAGCTTCTATCGCTGGGAAGAAATGCCGAAGGAACAGCTAACTGACATGCTCGATCGACGTCTGATTACAGCCGATCGAATGATGCTGGCCCACGTCTACCTGAAGAAGGGCGCCATCGTACCGAGGCATTATCACGAAAACGAGCAGCTCACTTACATTCTCGAAGGCGGCTTGCGATTCTGGATCGGTGAAGATGAATCGCAGGTGATCGACGTGATGGCGGGTGAAGTGCTGCACATTCCTTCGCTGGTCCAACACAAAGCCGAAGCCCTCGAAGACACGCTCGATGTTGACATCTTCAGTCCACCGCGTCAGGACTGGCTCGACAAAACAGACGACTATCTCCGGCAGAAGTAGTTATGGACCTCGGGCTCAAAGACAAAGTCGCACTCGTTGCTGCGGGAAGTCGTGGCCTCGGCCGCGCAGTCGCGGAAGAACTGGCAGCGGAAGGCGCGTCACTCGTGCTTTGCGCGCGTGAAGCGGAAACGTTAAGTGAGACGACAGCAGCGATCGCAGACACTTACAACGCACACGTGCTCGGTGTGACCGCCGATGTCACCGTCATCGACGACATCAAGCGCGTGGTGGATTCCGGTAATGAACGTTTCGGACGCATCGACATTCTCGTCACTAACGCGGGTGGTCCACCGGCCGGGCGCTTCGATCAGTTGACGCGCGATCAGTGGGAACGTGCGATCAAGTTGACACTCTTGAGTGCGGTTGAGTTGGCGCGCGAGGTGTTGCCCGGAATGAGAAACCGGCGTTGGGGACGAATACTAAACATCACCTCGATCGCAGTTAAGCAACCGGTTGAAAATCTGTTGCTGTCGAATAGCCTGCGGGCAGGATTAACAGGCTTTGCGCGCACGCTCGCGAACGAAGTCGCAGCCGAAGGCATTACCGTCAACAACATCCTGCCTGGTTACACACGCACGGAACGCCTCGAAGAGCTGGCGCAGATGATGGCGGAGAAGCAGGGAATCAGTGCCGCCGAGTTTCGCGGCAAGTGGGAGAAAGAGATTCCGATGGGCCGTCTCGGTGAGCCGCATGAGTTCGCGGCGCTGGCTGCGTTTCTGGTTTCGGAACGTGCCAGCTACATCACCGGCACTTCGATCCAGGTTGACGGCGGTTGGATCAAATCACTGCTTTAAGCTGCGTAAATCCGTGTAATCTGTGGCTAAAAAGGCCACGGATTACACGGATAACGCGGATTCAGAACCCCTGCTCGTCTGCGGATGGTCCATAGATCGCGGGAACTTTCTCACCCATCAAACGGAGGTAAACAGTCATTTGGCCGCGATGATGTACCCAGTGGTTAATCGTGTCCTGGATCATCTCCTTTCGCGAGCCTTCCCAAACGACGTTGCCGCGCGCCAACAACTTCCACGTTGTTTCGAGATGCTCGTCGGTCGTCTTAGCTAAGGCGTCACGCGCTTCAGCAGCCGATTCGTCCAATGCTTTGATCAGGTCTGCTTTCGTTTCCTTTTGGGGCTTCTTCGTACCCTGGCCTTCCGCTGGAGCGATGTCCAACTCATCACGATTGATCTCCATCGTGATCCACGTTGGGATAGTTGCGACCATATCCGCGAGGTAACCAAAGATCATCGATCGCTCGTGTGGTTTCCATTGATACTTTCCATCCGGAACATTCTCGAGCGCTTTGCGTGATCGTTGGACTTCGCGATCCAACTCTTCCCGAAAAAACTCAGTTAGTTTCATTGCCGAACACTCCTCCGAAATTTTGCAAATACGATAACGCTCACGTGTCACATCGCTGTGACGGCAGAAGTTTTTGCCAGTTAGTGTATTATGAATTTTCGTTTATACACCAATGCTTCTCCTACAGCCTTTCGCACAGTCATTCCAGTCGCCGATTGTCCGCATCATTCTCGCTGTTATTGCGATTGGCCTGCTCTACATACTGTGGCGCGAAGTGCGCAAGATTCCCGCGAAGTTGTTGACGCTGATGGCGACAGCTTTCATCGACATGGTCGGCGTGTTGATGATCTTTCCTTTGCTCCCGTTTTATGTGAAGAAGTTTGGCGAAGGCGGGATCAATGTCTTTGGTGTTCACCTCGGCATTGGTTTTATCGCTGGTTTCACGATTGCGTCTTTTACGGTGGCCCAACTGATAAGCGCGCCGATGTGGGGTCGCTTCTCCGATCGCGTGGGTCGCAGGCCGACGTTGCTCATTGCGTTGACCGCATCGGGAATCGCGTATCTGATCTTCGGCTTCGCGAACTCGCTCTGGCTGTTGCTGCTCTCGCGAATCGTGCAGGGCGCCGGTGGTGGAACAGTGGGCGTGATTCAGGCTTACGTTGCTGATTCAACTGCGCCACAGGATCGCGCACGTGCGCTCGGCTGGCTCTCCGCCACGACTAACCTGGGCGTCGCACTCGGACCGGTGCTTGGCTCGTTTGCCATCACACTCGGTAAACGCGATCTCATACCCGGCTCAGCCACGTTGCAGATGGACCATGCAGCGCCCGGAATCATTGCGGCGCTGCTGTGTTTGATAAACATCATCTTCGCCGCACGCTATCTCACCGAGTCGCGCGATCCAAGCGATCACGTTTTAATCGAAGGCGAAAAGAAGTTGACGTCACGTCAGGCGATCTGGCGCGTGGTGTCACACTCGGGCGAGACATCGTCGCGGCTCATCTGGATCTATGCGATCGCGATGGGCGCTTACCAGGGCAGTTTCTCCGTCCTGGCACTATTTCTGAACGCCCGCTTTCAGGTAACAGAACAGACTATCGGCTACTTCTTCATGTACGTCGGATCGATCTCTGTTTTTACGCGCGTGCTGTTGCTGGGACGTATGGTTGACTGGCTTGGTGAGGCGAGACTTTCGCGACTCGGACTGTTGCTTCTCGCAGGCGGCGTGCTGGGAATGCCGCTGTCGCACAATCTTGCGGTGCTCGGCATCACGGTCGCTTTAATTCCCCTCGGAACAGCGTTCACCTTCCCGTGCGTGACAGCGCTGCTCTCGCGCGTGATCAGTGCGCGCGAACGCGGGCTTTATATGGGAATGCAACAGACCTACGGCGGCATCGCACGCGCCATCTCGCCGCTTTTCTTTGGTTGGGCGTTCGATTCACTGGGCGTGTCGTCGCCTTACTTCTTCGCATCAGCATTCATCGTGGCGACGATCTTTCTCAGCCCGCAGCTCTCACAAGTCGCACAAAAACCTGCCCTGTCAACGCAACCCGCGGACAACCGTTGAGGGCTACTCGTTGATATTGTCGAGCCCGGTAAGCTTCCAGCCCGTGCGTGTCTTCTCAAAGTGATAGATCACCACTTCATTGCCGCCGGCATCCGGACACGCGACGCTGAAGTGTTTCGGATTATCGGCGTCCATTTCCGGTTTGGCTTTGCTGAAACACTTCGCAGCGTCTGTCTGTTCGTTGAACAACTGACGATATCGTTTGGCAAGTTGCGCCTTCGTCTTTATGCTCGGAATGCCATACGACATCTCGATCGGAAACTTCGAGAAACGCGCGATTGTTTCCACATCGCGTTTGCTGACCGCGGTTTTGAACGACTCCCAGAAATCGTCAGTGGATTGGGCTATGGTTAGGAGCAGAAGCAGGGAGAGAGTGGTTATTGTTTTCATAATTGATACAATCCGCTGCCAATACTAAAACGAAAGGTACTTTTTTGCGATGCTCAACAGGTTCGTGATTGCTTCGATCTGCCTGACTGCGGTGTTTGTTTTCGGCAATTGCACTAAGAAGAGTGGACCAGCGCGCGCTGACAACACCTCCGCTCCCGTCGAAGGAGTCGAAAAGGTGAAGCCCGCGCCCGGAACCGGGAACGTGCAGGGAAAAGTTTTGTATGACGGCGCCCCCGTCGAGAATATTGAAGTGAAGTTGTGTGAAACGTTCAGTCGTTTCCTCAGCGGTTGTGGTGGAAAGATCTACACCGCGAAGACTGACAAGGATGGCGATTTTGTAATCACGAACGTGCCGCCGAAAGAGTACGAGGGATTAACGGTACGCGTGTTTGATACGGATTCTTACGTCTTCGCGACTACGGGAATCGCGGGGATCAGTTCGGCGAAGTACAACGTCGTCGCTGATAAGACGTTGTTCGTTTCACCGACTCACTTGTTCAAGGGTGATTTGAAGATATTGAACCCGAAGGCGGGCAGCACCGTGAGTGGACAGGATCTCGAACTGAAGTGGGAAGCGTATCCGAACGCGGCGTATTACAAGTTCACACTCTATCCTGACAATCATCAGATCACGCCGCCATACATAAATCAGCGCGTCGATGATGCGTCGTTCAAGGTGAACAAGCCGTTGGAGAAGGGAACTTACCGGTTCAAGGTTGAGGCGTTCAACAGCTCGGATAAGAAACTTTCCGAGACAAGCGACGACATTACGTTCACGATCAATTGAACTCCACAGACTACACAGATCAGGAAACCCGATCTGTGTAATCTGTGGTTAAAAAACTATCGGTTAGGTGTCCTGAACTGCACGATGTTCGTATATGCCGAGTTGCCGGTGGTCGCGTTGAATGCCCGCACCCGGTAACGGTACCACGTATTCCTCGTCAGTCCTGTGTTCGAAAACGTCTTCACGTTTGCTGCTACCTGCGTTATTTCTGCAAAGTTTGTGCAGCTGTTCCCAACACAACGCTCGATCTTGAATCCGTCCTCATTGTTCGAATTATCTGTCCATTGCAGATTGATCTGAGTCGCCGAAACCACGATGCCAGTAAGGTTCGTTGGAGCGTTCGGCGGCGGAAGAGGTGTCGGACTCGGCAGTGGTGTTGGCGAAGGCGTGGGCGGCGGTGTTGGTGACACAGTTGGTGAAGGTGTAGGCGTTGGCGTCGGATTACCACCACACGTCGGGAACCTGAAGGATCCGATACGTGTGCGCCAGTTGAAACTGGTCGTCGTTGCGTAATACTCGCTCGTAAACCAGAACGTGCAATCGTCGACCGGGTCCACCGTCAGGGCAGCGTAATCTCCCCAGCGACTATTTGTACCCGTCTGACTTCCCGTACCAGCGAACAGAAGCGCCTCACCCTGGCCCAACGTGTTCAAAGGATCACTCGCAAGCCGACCCGCATATCGCAACTCGGGAAAGATCGTTGCACTCGAAGCGCTGTAGCCGATGGCGATGTTTCCATCGCGGTCCATAGCCGCACTTCCCATCCAGCGCCACGTCGAGTCAGGTTGATAAGTGCTCTCCTGTGCGACGGTCACTGGTCCACTCGTAACGTTGCGCAACTCAAACCAGCGAATGCCTGCGACGCTTGAGGAACTCACCGTGTAGTTGCCGACCACAGACTCATGATCGCCAAAGTTTCGATAGGTAAGCCGGAACATCAAACGGTCGCCGAGGCCGTCAAGACGCGAAGTCGTGCCGCCTTGTGGCACACACGATCGCGTTGTCAGGCAAAGTGCGGAAAAACCGGCCGCCGTTGGATTGGCAAAGACTGTAAAACTTGAATTTGCCGGCGTAGCGAAATCGGCGTGAAAGTGAAACAGCTTGTAACCACCTGGACCAGGCCATTCCACAAATACGGCCGGTGCGCCGGGCGGCGGCAGCGTAGCGCCGTCGAGATCCGCGGGCAGATAAGTCTCTTCCAGCGCTCCGCCAGTGATCCCGGTCGTAATGAAGGTTGCCGGCAAGCCGGCGAGCATCTTGGCGCGATCGAAGGCGAAGGGTTGAGGACCGAGATACGACGTACCACTTGAGTTGAACACGTTCATGCTCATGTAGTATCCGTCCGGCCACACGCTCAGGTGCGGGTAGTCGAAGAAGTTTGACCCGAGATGAAACGCGTAACGATGATATGAACCGGTCGCATCACCAGTCGTTGAAACGGCCACGCATTCATCAGTCGGCGGCGAACCTGCGAATTGCGAGATGATCCAGCGATCTGCCAACTGATCGTACATGACCACCGGATCGCCTCTGCCATTCGACTCGCAAACACCACCAAAGCCGCCCCAGATAGTCTCGATTCCTGATGGTCCAAGTAATGATGCGCCCGTCGTCTTGTCAAAGACCTGGAAGCCTTCGTTGACGATCTGAACATACTGGGTAGTGCCCACTTCGCCGTTTGTGTCGGGCGGAGCGCAGTTACACGAGACTCCGGGAAATTGCATGCCGTTGAAGTTCTGATCCGCTGTCGGCATGTTGGCAGCGGTGAATGCGTCGGCCGCAATCGTCTTTTGGACTCGCTGATCCGGCGCGTCTTTGTGAACGTGCGGAATCTTGGGATTTTCGTTGGCTTCTCTCTTCGGCTTGAAGACCGGTTGCTGCTTCATTTCGCGCACGGGCCGTGAGGTGTCGTTTCGGATCGACTCACCAACAGTGACCGTCTGCTTCTGTCCCTGAAAAGGGACACTCGCGGTGTTTGCTGCGGCTGCTGACTGGGAGCGTTTTGCCTCGATAATCTGAGGAACAGTCAAGACAGCGGCAAAGAACAGAACTGCAATTACCAGAACAAGAATTCTGACGCGCATTCGGGATTTCCTCCGGGCTTGAAATCGACATGACAAACGAGGGGTGCTTCATGGGAAGTACTTTAGCCGCTAGTAATTGCGTGGGCGGCAGGGTCTGAAGCAGGTGAACGCTACCATATGTCAGCACAAAAGGCCAAGAAAACAGGCCACATAAAGGTACATAAACGCACATAAAGGACAAAATTCCTGATTGACCTTCGGCTTCTGAGAAAACCCTTATTCTTCTTATGTGCCTTTTTCTGGCCAAAACTGGTTTAATACGCGGCGATGACCAAACCACTGGCGCTTTTCCTAATGTGCGCTCTGTTGCTGTTCGTGTCGTGCTCGCCGGCGCCGCTCAGGATCGGCGTTTTTCTTTCGCTTACGGGCGCCACTTCTGCCTATGGCGTTTCCGCTGCGAACGGCATGAAGCTGGCGGAAGCTGAGGTCGGTTATATCAAAGGTATTCCGGTCGAACTGGAAATCGCAGACGACCATTCAAACACGGACGAAGTGCCCGGCATCGTTAATCATCTAATCAAAGAACGCGAAGTAAAAGCGCTAATTGCTGAACCAGTCAGCACCAGAGCCATGGTCGCCGCGCCCATCGCGCAACAAAACCAGATCGTCATGATCTCTTCGGCGTCAGTTAAACCTGAACTGACGATGCAAGGGAACTACATTTTTCGAGCGTGCTTCATAAGTCCCACTGAAGGCGAGGCGATTGCGAAATTCGCGCGCGAAACGTTGAAAGCGAAAACGGTTGCCATCATCCTTGATCCGAAGAACGATTACGCCGCAGTGCTCGCACGATACTTTGCTGAGTCGTTCAGAATTCAGGGAGGCCAACTCATCAGCCAACAAACGTACGAAGCGAACGCCAACGATCTGGCCACTCAAGTAGCAGCCATCAAATCAGCGGCGCCTGACGTGATCTTTGCACCGGGCTTTTATACGACGGCGCCGCTCGTGGCGCGTGAAGTAAAACGCGCCGGCATCAAAGCGCCGCTCATCGGCAGTGATGGTTGGGACTCCCCGGACCTACTCAAGAAGGACAGCAAAGTATTTGAAGGCGTTTACTTCGCCAATCACTTTTGGATTGGCAGCGACGATCCGCTCGTGAAACAGTTCGTGGCAAAATATCGCGAGCGATATCATGTCGATCCTGATGCAGGGGCCGCGACTGCTTACGATGCGGCACGCATGCTTTTTGATGCGTTCAAACGCGCCAAGTCGAAGGAGAGTGCTGACCTTCGAGACGCACTGGCCGCGACCAAAGACTTTCCGGGCGTCACCGGGAAGATTACGCTCGACGCAAATCGAAACGCGCAAGTACCGGTTTACATTCTCCGTATCGAGGGTGGTAAATTCACCTTACAACACTAGTCATCCCCGACGGGTACGCCAATTTTTTAAGGAGCAGAAGCAATGAAAGTTTTTCGCATAGTTGTAGTTGTAGCCGCAATTGCCCTTGCGGCGTTTACGATCCTGGCACAAACGCAGACGCGCCCGGCGGCTACTCCCGCAAACATCGCCATCATCGACTCGTCTATGTTCAGTGATGACAAGAATGGCATCGCGCGCGTCATGGCGGCAGCGCAGCAGATCGAAGCGAAGTTTCAGCCACTCCGCGCCGAGCTCCGCGGCATGCGCGATCGTCTGACGACGATGAGATCAGATCTACAGAAGAAGCGTGGAGTTCAAGATGCCGCAACGACTGCACGGCAAAGCGACGAAGCAGATCAACTGGAGGTACAGATCAAGCGGAAGTCAGAGGACGCGCAAGCCAGTTATCAGCGAGAGTCGCTGGCAGTGCTCGATCCGTTGCAGAAAGACATCGGCACTGCGTTGACTGCGTATGCGCAATCACGAGGCATTGCGCTTTTGATCGATGCGAACCGTGTTCCGATTGTTTATGCAGCCAACAACCTGGACATCACGAAAGACTTCATCGCCGAGTACAACCGGACGCATCCTGCTGGACCGGTGACAACTGCGCCTGCGGCCAGACCAGCAACGACGCCCGCAAGACCAGCGCGACCATAGCAACAGATGCTGAGAAAAGTTCTCCTCCTATCGGCATCCGCTGGCGCGGGACACGTGCGCGCGGCGGAAGCGATTGAGAAAGCTTTCAAGCAACGCAAAGATCACGACGGCGTTGAAGTGCATCATTTCGATGTGCTCAACTACACGAACAAACTCTTTCGCCATCTCTATTCAAAAGCCTACATCGACCTCGTCAACAAAATGCCGGAAGTGCCCGGCTGGGTTTATGAAGCTCGACAAGCCATGGAAGAACGAGCGCCGCCGGCTCGCGCTCGACAAGTTGAACACGCGCCCGTTTGTGAAGCTGCTGCGTGAGTATCAGCCTGATCTGATCGTCTGCACTCACTTTCTTCCGGCTGAGATCGTTTCGTGGTTGAAGGCGAAGGAGCGTCTCGCGAGTCGCCAGGTGATCATCGTCACTGACTTCGACGTGCACGCGATGTGGCTGGTCCATCACTACGAACGGTATTTCGTCGCGCTCGATGAAGCGCGCGTCTATCTCGAGGCGCTGGGTATACCTCCTGAAAGGATCACAGTCAGCGGAATTCCGATAGATCCCGTATTTGCGATTAAGAAAGACAAGCAGGAGATGCGCGCGAAGCATGGCCTCGCGCCGGATCGGTCTACGATACTGTTGTCGGCTGGTGGATTTGGTGTGGGATCGGTCGATGCACTCGTCCAATCACTGTTGCCTTTGCAACAACGGGCGCAGATCATTGCGATCTGTGGTCGTAACGAAGAGCTGAAGGAGCGTTTGACTAAACTGGCGGCGCGCATAAAACCCGATGCGAGTGTGCTGCTGAAACCTTTTGGTTACACGAGGGAGATGGATGAGTTGATGACTGCGTCTGACCTGGTGCTTGGTAAACCTGGTGGCCTGACAACTTCCGAAGCGCTTGCGAAAGGCTTGGTGTTTGTGATCGTCAATCCGATCCCGGGTCAGGAAGAACGTAACTCAGATCACCTGCTCGAGGGCGCCGCCGCGATTCGTTGCAACAACCTGCCGACGTTATCTTACAAACTCGATCGCTTGTTGTCCGATCCGCAGCGTTTCAAGTCGATGCAGGCAAACGCCCGCCGCATGGGCCATCCGAACGCAGCGAAAGAGATCGTGGAACAAATTAGCCGCGGATAAAACACGGAAAACACGGACCAGAGCAAAATGAAAATTAACCGGCGAACGTTTATTGCGGGCGCGTTGGTGTCTCCATTGGTAATACAGCGGCGCTATCCTCTGAGGTATTTCAGCGCGCATGACGCGAAGGCGAAGGAGCTGTTGTCGCGGATGACGGTGGAAGAGAAGGTCGGCCAGATGCTCCAGGTCAACCAGGCTTCGCTCCACGATATCAGCGACATTGAGAAACTGTTTCTGGGTTCGGTGCTCAGCGGCGGCAGTTCGGATCCTAAGTCAGGTAATGGATTGAAGGACTGGACCGATCACTACGACAGCCTGCAAAGTCGCTCGCAAAACACCCGTCTGCGTATTCCGCTGCTTTACGGTATCGACGCCGTACACGGTCACAGCAACGTGCTTGGCGCGGTGCTCTTTCCACACAACATCGGTCTCGGTTGTACGCGCAATCCGGATCTCGTGGAACGTGCCGCGCGCATCACCGCGATTGAAGTCAAAGCTACAGGTATCAACTGGACGTTCGCGCCATGTGTAACTGTGCCGCGTGACGAGCGTTGGGGCAGAACGTACGAAGGCTTTGGCGAGACGCCTCAGCTCGCGTACACGATGGGCGAGGCTGCTGTGCGCGGTTACCAGGGCAACGATCTGAACAGTCCGCTGAGCATACTTGCCTGCGCGAAGCATTGGATCGGCGACGGCGCTACGAAGTTCGGCACGGGCACGAGACTTAAAGGCGACGTGCACATACTCGATCGCGGCGACGTCGTTGCCACTGAACAGGAACTCCGAAGTCTTCACATGCAGGGCTATGTGAGTGCGATCAAAGCGGGAGTCGGCACCATCATGCCGTCGTACAGTAGTTGGAATGGCGTGAAGTGTTCGGGCAGTAAACGACTCTTGACTGAGATACTGAAACGAGAACTTAAGTTCGAGGGGTTTCTGATCTCCGACTACGACGCCATCAACGAGATGCCGGGCGATTACAAGTCGCAGATTCAGACATCGACAAATGCGGGCATGGACATGTTCATGGTGTCGGTGAAGTATCGCGAACTTTACGATTCGCTGCTTGAGCTCGTGCGGGAGAAGCGTGTGCCGATGTCGCGTATCGACGAGGCGGTGACGAGAATTCTGAGAGTTAAGTTTGCGATGGGTTTGGAGCCGGGTCGATTGCCGTTGGCCGATCGGACGTTGCACAGCAGTTTTGGTTCGGCGGCGCATCGGCAGGTCGCGCGTGAATGTGTGCGTTCCTCGCTGGTCCTGCTGAAAAATGGTCGCCGCGTGTTGCCGGCTTCGAAACAGCTCAACCGCATTCACGTCGCAGGGAAGAGTGCGGACGACATTGGAAACCAGTGCGGCGGTTGGACCATCAGTTGGCAGGGCAAGAGCGGCGACAACACGACTGGCGGCACGACGATTCTGAAAGCGATTCAGGAAAGCGTTTCACCGCAAACGAAGGTGACGTTTTCGAAAGACGGATCTAATGCGGCCGGCGCGGATCTCGGTATCGTCGTGATTGGCGAGACTCCTTACGCGGAGATGATTGGCGACCGGAAAAGTCTCGAGCTTGACGACGAAGACGTGGCGGTTATT